>OHAU01002863.1_pt1 | contig 15245 bp, 15 predicted proteins | sample 1577181 | NCBI WGS metagenome assembly OHAU01 (sample SAMEA3541472, study PRJEB24748) | human gut metagenome | biome: human gut; feature: human-associated habitat; material: faeces | place: China | collected 2012
CGAAAAATCTGACTACGCATCTTACGCACAAGCTTTATTCAGTGTTTCCTTAAAAACGACATCTTCTTACTATTCTACATATAGAAAAAACGCTGTTCCACGTGCAGGAACGGCGTTTTTTCGTAAGGATTATATTGTGTACTTTTATTGAGAGTTTATCGCAAGACAAAAAGCGGGAGCAGCCGTATTCCAGCTGCTCCTGCTTTTCTTTATGGAGAGGTTTCGTTATTTTGAGGATTTCTGTTTATGTTTTTGTGTGTCGCCGTGGCAGCTGCACGCATTCGGACAGCCGCCGCAGGTACCGCCGCAGGAATGTTTTCCCTTTTTGCGGTCACTCCGCATGGACAGGACGATTGCAGCAATGATCGCTACAACAATGATTCCGACAATGACACTTCCCATAGAAATGCCTCCTTTTGAAACGTCAGGTCAATTTTGTTTATAGCAATACCGCACAAAGATTGTGCGACAGATGCGTCGTCGAATTTTTCGTCAGATGAAACAAAAAGCGGAGTGAATACTTGATGTATTCACGAGCATTTTTGTGAAATATGACGGGAAATTTGCAAGCAGATGGCGTGCAAAGTCGCCAGACGCTCTTTGTGCGGTATTGCCTTATGCCTTTACCTTTACGCCCAGCTTGTTGCTTTCCTTGTACGGACGAACCAGCAGGTAGATCATTGCAACGATCAGTGCGAATGCAGCGATCAGGCTGATGATGTTTACAACACCGTTGCCGGCAGTCATCAGCTGACCGGTGAACAGGTTGCCCAGCTGGTTGACGATCAGGGCAATGACATATGCAAAGCCGCATTCGTAACCAATTGCGAACCAGAACCACTTGGTGTTGTTCATCTCACGCTTGATCGCACCCATTGCAGCGAAGCACGGTGCACACAGCAGGTTGAAGATCAGGAAGGACATACCTGCTACGCCGGTGAATGCAGCTGCCAGATTGCTGTACACGCCGTCGCCGCCGCCGTACAGGATACCCATAGTTGCAACGATGTTTTCCTTTGCGACCAGACCGGTTACAGCGGCAACCGTTGCCTGCCAGTCGCCCCAGCCCAGCGGAGCAAAGATCCAGCAGATGCCCTTACCGATGTAAGCCAGAATGCTGTGGCTCATCTGGTCTTCACTCAGCATCTGGAATGCACCGTCAACCCAGCCGAAGTAAGAAGTGAACCAGACGAAGATGGTGGACAGTGTGATGATGGTACCAGCCTTCTTAATGAAGGACCAGCCGCGTTCCCACATGGAGCGGAGTACGTTGCCGACAGTCGGCATGTGGTATGCCGGCAGTTCCATAACAAACGGTGCCGGATCGCCGGCGAACATCTTTGTCTTTTTCAGAATGATACCGGAAACAACGATCGCTGCCATACCCAGGAAGTAAGCACCGGTTGCGATCCATGCAGAACCGCCGAAGATTGCACCGGCGATCATTGCGATAAACGGCTGTTTTGCACCGCAGGGGATAAAGGTGGTTGTCATAACAGTCATACGGCGGTCACGTTCGTTTTCAATGGTTCTCGAAGCCATGATGCCCGGAATGCCGCAGCCTGTGCCGACCAGAATCGGGATAAAGGACTTACCGGACAGACCAAACTTCCGGAAGATACGGTCCATAACGAATGCGATACGAGCCATGTAACCGCAGGCTTCCAGAATTGCCAGCAGAATGAACAGTACCAGCATCTGCGGTACGAAGCCCAGAACTGCACCAACACCGGCAACGATACCGTCCAGAATCAGACCCTTCAGCCAGTCCACGCAGTTGGCAGCGTCCAGTCCCTTTTCGATCAGTACCGGAATACCCGGAACCCATACGCCATAATCTGCCGGATCCGGTTCGCCCTTTGCGAATTCGTCTGCCGCAGTGGTCAGGTCGTCCATGGAAGCAGTTTCTGTGGTAACTTCCAGTGTTTCTTCATCTTCTACATCATAGGAGAAGTCTGCGTTGTAATCCTTTTCATAGTTCAGGATCATGTCCTTTGCAGCTTCGCCGTCAAAGGTGTCTGCTTCTGCGTCAATGTAGCTTTCCAGTTCTTCTGTATCAACGCCCTGTTCGCCCAGATAAGCCACATAGCCGTCAATGATCGCATTGGTGTCGCCGTATTCATCAGCGGCATCGTTGTAGGAGCTGGTGCCGATGCCCAGCAGGTGCCAGCCGTCGCCGAACAGTCCGTCGTTTGCCCAGTCTGTTGCAGCGGAACCTACAGTAACCATGGAAATATAGTACACCAGGAACATGATGACTGCGAAGATCGGCAGACCCAGCCAACGGTTGGTGACGATCTTGTCGATCTTGTCAGAAGTGGTCATGCCGGTTCTCTTTTTCTTCAGGCAGTCCTTGATGATCGAAGCAATGTACAGATACCGTTCGTTGGTGATGATGCTTTCTGCATCGTCGTCCATTTCCTTTTCTGCGGCTTCGATGTCCTGTTCAATGTGCTTTTTGGTAGCTTCCGGAATGTTCAGCTGTTCCAGAACCTTGTCGTCCCGTTCGAAGATCTTGATCGCATACCATCTCTGCTGTGCTTCCGGACGGTCATGCAGACAAGCTTCTTCAATATGTGCGATGGCATGCTCCACGCAGCCGCAGAACTTGTGCTGGGGAACCATGGGGATCTTGCTTTCCGCAGCCTGCATGGCTTCCTTTGCAGCTTCGTCAATGCCGGTGCCCTTCAGTGCGGAAATTTCCACGACCTTGCAGCCCAGTTCCTTTGCCAGCTGGTCAATGCGGATCTGGTCGCCGTTCTTCCGAACGATGTCCATCATGTTGATCGCGACAACTACCGGAATGCCCAGTTCTACCAGCTGTGTGGTCAGATACAGGTTACGTTCCAGATTGGTGCCGTCGATGATGTTCAGGATTGCATCCGGACGCTCCTGAATCAGATAATTTCGGGCAACGACTTCTTCCAGCGTGTACGGGGAAAGAGAATAGATACCCGGCAAGTCTGTGATGACAACATCTTTGTGCCCTTTCAGCTTACCCTCTTTCTTTTCCACGGTAACACCCGGCCAGTTACCGACGAACTGGTTCGAACCTGTTAATGCATTGAACAGTGTGGTCTTACCAGCATTCGGGTTACCGGCTAATGCGATTTTAATACCCATTTCACTCCATCCTTTCGTGTTAGCGTTTACTAATTAGCGATTGCTAACTTGTGACTAAAAAAATAATTCCGCCGTAAAATGAAGATGTGAATCCGCCGACGCAGGACAGATTCACGGATTTTCTTCCACAGCATGCACAATGATCTGTGCGGTGCTTATTCTACTTCGATCAGTTCAGCGTCTGCTTTCCGCAGAGAGAGTTCATAACCTCTTACAGTGATCTCGATCGGATCACCCAGAGGTGCCACCTTGCGGATATAGACCTCGACACCCTTGGTGATGCCCATATCCATGATTCTGCGTTTTACTGCACCTTCGCCGGTGAGCTTCTTGACACGGACGGTCTGTCCGATCTTGGCATCTTTTAATGTAGCCATACTCCAGTTCCTCCTCTTTATATCATAATTTTTCCCGCCATTTCTTTCGTAATGGCAATACGGGTTCCTTTTACATTCACGATAAGATTTCCGTTTCCGGAATTTACTACCGTGAGCATTCCGCCGACAACAAAGCCGAGGTCTTCCAAGTGCTTTTTGGTTTCAGCACTTCCGCCTACTTTTTTGATGATCACTTCGTCACCGGGATTCGCAAACATCAGCGGCATCATAGCATGCTCTCCTCCTTATATCAGAACCGTTCCTTTGTTTCTCAGAGCCGGTTCTGGAATTAGAAAAAGCTAACCATTTGAGAAATGATAAAGGTTAGAATCTTCTAACCCTCTTGTAAGTATACAACTTCTCATGGCATTTGTCAAGGGTAAAATGGAGATTTTCAAATTTTGTGAGATTGCACAAATGAAAAATCTGAAAGAGAAAATGCATTGGGCGGTTTTTTGGCTGATCGCCTGCAAAGCCGTCAGACTGATTTTATGCATATTTTTAATTTTTTTCAAACTTTTTTCAGTTCTATCCATTTTGAAAAACTGGAGTTGTACAATCAAAGCATAAAACAAAGGCAACACCGCACAAAGCTTTACACAGCGTTTTCCAAAGGAATGCATGGCGTCGGAAAATTTCGAAAAGCGTGTTGGATTTTGTCGAATCTTGTCGAATGTGAGAAATTTAAATGTTGACAAGTCGAACGAAATGTTGTATAATAAAGAACAACAGTAAAATACAGGATTGCTGGGAGGTGACAGACAAATGGATATGTCACGAATTTTGATTGCCAAAACGGGAAAGACTGCATCGGAGTGGCTCCCGCTGGCGGTGCATCTGGAAGATACGGCTGGGATCATGCAATGTATGATTCGGGATATGATTCCGCCGTCTTTTCCGGAATCTTGTGCCCTCTCTCCGGAGGCGTTTGAAAAAACAGCAGTTTTTTTGGCATATGTGCACGACATTGGAAAGGCAATGCTTGTGTTCCAATATAAGATCAGCAGAAATCTTCCGGAGATGCGGAGCCGTCTGGAGCATTTTCAGCTGCAATTTCCTGAAAGCTATGAAAAGGATAAAATCAACGTGATCCCCCATGCACAGGCAGGGGAAGAAATTCTGGTCACGCTGGGGTGCTCTGAAAGTGTCGCCGCTGTTGTAGGAGCACATCATGGCATGCCGTCAGAGCACATACAGAAGAATCTGATGCAGCCGCGAAGAAATATCAAATTCTACGAGAATTACTATGGCTATGCAGAGGAAAATGTATCTCTGCTTACTGAAACCTGGAATCACATTTTACAAAGGGCGTTGCAAATTGCCCGGATCGATTCGGTGCAGGAGCTTCCGGTACTGACGAAACCGGCACAGATGCTGTTGTCCGGTCTGCTGATCATGGCAGACTGGATCGCGAGCAACACAGATTATTTCCCGCTGATTCCCACGGACGAGGACATTCCTGAAAATCCGGAAAGAATCGCTGATGCATGGGAAACGATCCAATTCCCCGAAATGTGGAAGTCTGCACGATTGGACTATTCCGATGCGGCATTTCGCAAAAACTTTTCGTTTGCACCGCGTCTGGTGCAGACAGAGTTTCTGAACGTGATAAAGAACATAGAGTCACCGGGAATCTGTATTCTTGAGGCTCCCATGGGGTGCGGAAAGACGGAGGCTGCCCTTGCCGGAACAGAAATCCTCGCTGCAAAATGCCGGAAAAACGGTATGTTTTTCGGGCTGCCGACACAGGCAACTGCGAACGGCATTTTTCCCCGCATGATGCAGTGGGGCGAAAAGCAGTCCCAGAATTTCTACCATTCCATTCAGCTGAAACATGGCAGTTCCGCTTTGAATACCTGCTTTCAGAAAATCCAGAGAGGGATACCGGAACAGGAAACGGACAGCGGACTGATCGTGCACAGCTGGTTCTGCGATAACAAGAAAGCCTGTCTTGCCGACTTTGTCGTTGCAACGGTGGATCAGATGCTGATGATGGCATTGAAGCGAAAGCATGTGATGCTTTTGCACGTGGGCTTGTCTGAAAAAGTAGTCGTGATCGATGAAGTGCATGCATATGATGCGTACATGAACGAATATCTGGAAATGGCTCTCCAATGGCTGGGGTACTATAAAACGCCTGTGATCCTGCTGTCCGCGACGCTTCCGGCAAGCCGGAGAATGTCGCTGGTTCGTGCATACCTCGGAATCAGAGAATCCGAAAAGGCCTTTGAAAACGAAATGGGGTATCCGCTTCTGACGTGGACGGACGGAACTGAGATCCGGCAAAAAAGATTGACGTATCAGGGAGCACATACGCATGTTCAGATGCACCCATGTACAGAAGATGCTGTTCTGGCAGTGGTTCAGAATGTTGTAGAGCATGGCGGCTGCGTTGGCGTGATCGTGAATACAGTGAAACGTGCACAGACTTTTGCGGAAGAAATACGAAATCAGACTCATGCAAAAGTGCTTTTGTATCATGCACAGTTTATATTCCCCGACAGAACATTAAAAGAGCAGGCTCTTTTGAAAACTGTGGGGAAAGACAGCAGTGCAGAGGTTCGCCGGGGAACCGTTGTGGTCGGGACACAGGTCTTGGAGCAGTCGCTGGACATTGACTTTGATTTGCTGATTACGGACATTTGCCCAATGGACTTGCTTTTGCAGAGAATCGGCAGACTGCACCGGCATGCCTTTCGGGAACACAGACCGGAAGTTGTGAAAGTTCCGGTCTGCTATGTCATCATGGACGAACTGCATGGGGAAAATACCGCGTCTAAAAAGATATACGGCGATTTCCTGCTGCATCGAACAGAGGAAAACCTGCCTGAAAGCATTGTGCTTCCGGACGATATATCGCCCCTTGTGCAGGCAGTCTATACGTTTTCCGAGGACGATGCGATGTATCAGACATATCATAATCAACAGGAAATCCAAAAACGGCGTGCACGTTGTTTCCGGATCGGAAAACCTACGGGAAAAGATATACACCGGCTGTTGTCCCGTGATATAGAAGATAAAAATGAGTGTGAAGTGGAGGCAGCTGTTCGGGACGGGATCTCTTCCATAGAAGTGCTGCTGATGCGGCGTATGAAAGACGGCAGCATTTGCTTCTTGCCCAATCAGCATGGCGGCAGGAAAACAGAGGCGTTTCCGGACGAGGCAGAGTGTCGAGAAATTGCAGAGCAGAAGCTGCGGCTGCCGACAGTGTTCAGCCAGAAGTGGAGCATCGACCGGACGATTCACGAACTGGAAAAGCAGTGTCTTCCCTATGTGGAAAATTGGCAGAATTCTCATTGGCTCAAGGGTCAGCTTGTTTTGTTTCTCGATGAGGAAATGAACGGGGAACTGATGGGATTCCAATTGCACTACAGTTTTGAAAATGGTCTGGAGTATTGGAAAGCTGCCGAATAGGGGCAATACCGCACAAAGAGCGTCTGGCGACTTTGCACACCATCTGCTTGCAAATTTCCCGTCATATTTCACAAAAATGCTCGTGAATACATCAAGTATTCACTCCGCTTTTTGTTTCATCTGACGAAAAATTTGACGACGCATCTGTCGCACAATCTTTGTGCGGTATTGCCTAAAGGCTTTAAGGAGGAGTGTTCATGAAAGAAATCGAATTCAATTTACTGGACGAACCGTGGATACGCGTGAGAGATGATTCCTGTCAGGTGCATGAAGTGTCATTGACAGACGCACTTCTTCACGCACATCAATATACCTCGCTAAGCGGTGAATTGCCAACGCAGGATATTGTCATTCTTCGTCTGATGCTTGCAGTGCTGCATACGGTTTTTTCCAGAGTCGATGCGGACGGCAATGCGGCAGAACTGGAAGACGAAGAAGAAGCGGTTGAGAGGTGGACAGATCTCTGGGAACTTGGTCAGCTTCCGGAGGAACCGATTCGCGAATATCTGGAAAAATGGCATGAACGGTTCTGGCTGTTTCATCCGGAAAGACCTTTTGGACAGGTGGCAGGGCTGGCATACGGCACGCAGTATGGTGCTTCCAAATTGAATGGTGAGATTTCGGAGAGCGGTAATAAGGTCCGATTGTTTTCCTCTTATTTTGGCGAAGAAAAGACAGCACTATCCTATGCACAGGCGGCAAGATGGCTGCTGTATCTGAATGCATTTGATGATACATCAGCAAAGCCGACAAAAGAGGGAAAAGAAAAATCCGGCGGAAAGCTTCCGTCACCTGGAGCAGGCTGGCTTGGCAAACTCGGAATTGTTTTTACCCGCGGTAAAAATTTGTTTGAAACGCTGCTGCTGAATCTCGTTATGGTAAACGGCGATCAAGTGGAAAATAAGGAAAAGCCGCTGTGGGAATCCGATACTGTACGCCGAGAGGAACGAACGGAGATCCCGTTTCCGGATAATCTTGCAGAACTTTATACACTACAGTCAAGACGTGTTTTCTTGGAACGTGAAAATGATACAGTGATCCGTTATTACCTGATTGGCGGAGATTTTTTCCAGAAGGAAAATGCATTCATGGAGCCTATGACTGTATGGAGAACACCGAAAAAAGAAAAGGATTCCTACGTGCCGAGAAGACACGATGCCAACAAGCAAATGTGGCGTGATTTTGCTTTGCTGTATGATTATAAAGAGGGAAATCATGTTGCAGGTGTAATTCAGTGGGTTCAGCGGATTGCGGAAGAAATTGACATGCAAATGGTACAAACAACAATTGTATCCGTTCAATATGGAGATAAGGATTTCTTTGTGCAAAATGTATTCTGGGATTCTCTTATGGTAAACAAGCAGTTGCTGATAGACATTGGTGCAAACTGGCGGGAAAAAATCAAAGTAGAGATCAACAGATGCGAACAGCTTGCAGATGCCATTCGCAAATTAGCCGGTAACTTATATCTCGCATCAGGCGGAACCAAGGGCGATGCCAAGAGCTGGGATAAGACTTTTCTGAAATCCAGAGAATCTGCCAGTGCACAGCTGTACTTCCGTCTGGACATGCCGTTCCGTCGCTGGCTGGCTGGGATCACTCCGGAAGAAGTGGATTCTGCTGATTATGAAACAGAGGAAAGGGTATTTTCTGCATGGCAGAAAACTGCAAAGACAATCGCATACAGTTGTGCGGAAGAACTGGCAATGCATGCAGGAGATGCTGCTATGGTAGGACATGAGATAAAAAATGAGAAAAGCGGAGACAGTGTTCGATATTCTGCCCCGAAAGCAATTCATCAATTCCGCATACAGGTGGCAGAAATCTATAAAAAGATCTAGTGAAAGGAGATGAAATCATGTCAAAGATCGACGATGTCAGAAATTATACCTATCGGCAAATTCAGTTTTTGATCCGGCAAAAGGAAACCAGTGTCGGAAAAGCGATGCTTGCCAATCTGCGTAGAGGCATTGGAAAAACACCGGGAGAGCTTCCGGAATTGTGGGGAGCATTTCTGAATGAAATGCCGTCAGAACTTTACGGAAATTCCGGTATGCCGAGCGAAGGCGAGTGGGCTGTCTATATTGCATTGACTTTGTTTGCCCTGCATCAGCAGGGGAATGCTGAACCGGTGCACTGTGAGAAAGTATCCCTCGGCACGGCTGCTGCCAGGTTGATGAATGAAAAAACAGAAGAAGAACGAGGACGAATTCTGCGAAGATTTGGTCCGGTTGTTACGGCAAAGAGCATGCAGGAACTGTCACACCATTTAAGAGGATTGATCCAGCTCTGCAAAGCAAAAGGCGTGCGGCTGGATTATGTACAGCTTGCAGGAGATATTTATCGTTTTCAGTTTCTGGAGAGCCGGAAAGAAGTACAGCTTTCGTGGGGACAAGACTTTTATTATGTTGAAAAAGGAGAAAAACAATGAGTATTTATGTTGATTTTCATGTGTTGCAGACCGTTCCGCCCAGCTGTGTCAATCGTGATGACACAGGAAGCCCCAAGACCGCTGTCTACGGCGGTTCCGTCAGAGCGAGAGTTTCGTCGCAGGCGTGGAAGCATGCCATGAGAAAGGAATTCCGGGGCATGTTTGCGGAAGATGATCTGGGAAACCGCACGAAAAATGTTGTGCAGCTGGTTGCACAGGAAATGCAGTCTATAGATGCTTCTCTCGATGAAAAGAAGTGCCTGAAGAAAGCATCAGATGCATTGAAGGCAGCAGGAATCAGCCTGAAAGCGAAAAAAGAGGAAATCGAAAAGGCAGATGCGTTGTTTTTTATGAGCAACCGACAGGCAAAGGAAATTGCCCGACTTGCATGCGGGGACACAGCAGACAAAAATGATTTCAAAAAGGCTTTGAAGGAATATCCGTCTGTAGACATTGCCCTGTTTGGACGAATGGCTGCGAGCGACCCGACATTGAATTACGATGCCGCCTCTCAGGTTGCCCATGCGATCTCCACGCATGCTGTCCAGAACGAGTACGATTATTTTACTGCGGTAGATGATATTTCAGAGGACGACAATGCCGGAGCAGGCCACCTCGGAACCGTAGAATTCAACTCGTCCACGTTGTATCGCTATGCCAATGTGAATGTGTCTGAACTGCGGAAGACACTGGACGATGCCGCTGATGTGGCTGTGGTCGTGCGTAAATTTGCAGAAGCATTTATCCGTTCTATGCCGACCGGTAAGGAAAATACCTTCGCAAACCGCACATTTCCGGACGCTGTTTATGTGACGATCCGAATGGACCAGCCTGTCAACCTGTGCGGTGCATTTGAAAAGCCTGTTCGTGCATCGGAAGACGGTTATGCCACAGAATCGGAAAAGCGACTGGCAGCGTATGCAAAGAAAATATACAGCCGGTATGCGGCAGAGCCGAAGGCAGCTTTTTGCATTGGCGATGCACTTTCGGATATTGCACAGCAGATGTCTTTGCCGGAGCTTCTGGACACACTGGAATCCAATTTGCGGGAACAAGTCAGTGAGGCATAACAAAAATGGCAGTATTATTGTTGCGGTTGGCTGCCCCGTTACAGGCGTGGGGCAGTAACTCGAAATTTATCATTCGGAACACAGAACGGGAGCCGACGAAAAGCGGTGTGGTCGGAATGCTTGCTGCCGCACTGGGCATACAGAGAAATGATGATCCGAAAAAGCTGGAGCCGCTTACAGCACTGCGTTTTGGCGTTCGTGCGGAAAAAGAGGGCAGGCTTTTGAAAGACTTTCATATGGTGCATTCTCCTAAAACAACAGATGTTACAGAACGGCACTATCTTTCTGATGCGGTTTTTCTGGTAGCACTGGAATCGGAGGACACTGCCTTTTTGCAGAAAATTGCAGAGGCATTGCAGCATCCGGTTTATCCGTTGTATCTCGGCAGAAAATCGTGCCCGCCGACACTTCCGATCGTATGGGGTGTACGGGAAAAAAGTCTGGAAGCAGTTCTGAAAGAAGAACCGCCTCTTTGCAACGAGAAAGCCGGCACATTCCGCATCGCCTATGAAGTGCCGTTTGGTGGTATTCCGGTGCAGGACGTTCCGCAGTCGTTTTCTCAGCTGCACAGACAGCACGGCTGGCGTATGAAGTGCGAAGAGATCATCACCGGCAAAGAACATGACCCGTTTTCGGAATTGTGAGGTGTCGTATGTATCTGACAAGAATTCAATTAGATCTGACAAAGACGAAAACCATGCAGGCGTTGGTGGCACCAAAATTGTTTCACGGTGCCATTGAATGTGCAGAGCCGGAGGGAAGGACGCGGAAACTCTGGAGATTGGATACCCTCAATGGAAATCAGTATCTTCTGATTTTGACAGAATCTCCGCTGGACTTTTCGGAAGTTGTAAGGCAATTTGGCACAGGGACATGTGCAGAAACCAAAAAATATGATGTTCTGCTTGACAGGATCAAAAACGGAAGCAAGTGGCAGTTCCGGCTGAAAGCCAATCCGGTTGTTTATAAGAAGATCGCACAGTCCAAAAGAGGAAAACCGGTTGCACATATTACTACTGCGTATCAGGAAGAATGGCTGGAAAAACAGGCGGCGAAACATGGCTTTGCACTGGAAGAAGACCAGTGGCTTGTAACAGAATCTAAATGGTATCGTTTCCGAAAAGGGGACAGCAGGCAGTATGTGCGGATACTGGCAGTTACATATGAAGGGGTTCTGACTGTGACAGATGCCGAATGCTTTCAGTTGTCCCTTATGCAGGGAATCGGCAGAGGAAAGGCATATGGACTTGGAATGCTGACCGTGGCAGGGGAGCACTGATGGCAGAACAAAACGGTATGGAAAAGCCGGATTTGCAAGCACTTCCGACGATCAACGACCGTATGACGTTTCTCTATCTGGAACACTGCAAGATCCATCGGGAAGACGGTGCGATCACAGCACGTGATCTGGAAGGCACGCTGTACATTCCGGCGGCAGCAATTACTGTGCTGCTGCTTGGACCGGGGACAGACATTTCTCATCGGGCCATGGAACTGATCGGTGATACGGGGATCAGTGTGATCTGGGTCGGAGAACATGGGGTGCGATATTATGCACATGGGAGAGCTCTGAATTCTCACAGCACGTTGCTGGAAAAACAGGCAAAATTGGTTTCTAACACCAGAAAGCACCTTGATGTTGTCCGTAAAATGTACGAGATGCGGTTTGCAGATGCAGATGTGTCAGGCATGACATTGCAGCAGCTGCGGGGACGTGAAGGTGCACGAATGCGAAAAATCTATCGGGAGCAAGCAAAAAAATGGGACGTTTCGTGGGACGGGAGAAAGTATGATGCAGAAGACTTTTCTGCAAGCGATCCGGTGAATCAGGCTCTTTCTGCCGGAAACGTCTGCCTTTATGGGCTTGCTTCTGCGGTAATCACTGCACTGGGCTGTGCACCGAGTCTGGGATTTATCCATGTCGGGCATGAATTTTCCTTTGCCTATGACATTGCAGACTTGTATAAAGCAGAGGTCACGATTCCGCTTGCCTTTGAACTGGCAGCAGAGGAGCCGCCTGATCTTCCCAATATCATGCGTAGACGGGTTCGGAATGTGTTTTCGGAAACCAAGCTGCTGGAGCGAATGGTGAAAGATGTCAAATATCTTTTGCAGGAATCCCAGCCGCAGGAGCAGCAGGAAGTTGTTTATTTGTGGGACAATTTGAAAGAACATGTAGAGTACGGCATTTCTTATGGTAAATATGAGGATGGAATATGATTGTACTTACGATAGCAAATTGTCCGCCGAAACTGCGTGGAGATCTTTCAAAATGGCTGCTTGAGATCAATACAGGTGTTTATGTGGGGCGTGTGAGTGCCAGAGTTCGTGAGGCACTCTGGCAAAGAGTTTGCGAGAATATCCGTGACGGACAAGCTACGATGGTGTTTACTGCGAACAATGAGCAGCATATGGATTTCTATGTGCATAACACGGCATGGGAGCCGGTCGATCTGGACGGTATAAAACTAATGAAGCATCCGCATCGTCATAACGCCGCGGAGAGTGGTTTAAAAGCAGGCTTTAGTAATGCTGCAAAACAGCGAATGGGAGCAAAGAAACGCAGAAGATCTGGTTCCCGTTCAGATGCCGACAGCGTGGAAGAATCTTTTGTAATTATCGACATAGAAACAACAGGCCTTGCAGCTGAAAAAGATGAAATTCTGGAACTTGGAGCAATACGGGTTCGGAATGGAAAGTGTGTGGACGAATATCAGCAGCTGATACTGGTTCATAATGAAATTCCTGAAACGATCACTGCATTGACGGGAATTGAAAATGCATCTGTCAAAGCAAATGGAATCCCTATTCAAGATGCCTTAGCTGCATTTTATGATTTTATAGGAAGCAGTATGGTGTTGGGGTATTGTATTGATTTTGATAAAAAATTTCTCGAAACTGAAAGCCAAAGAAATGGCATGGATTTTCCAGAAATGGATACCTATGATGTAATGCAGGCTGCAAAAAGCAAAATAAAGGGGTTGAGAAGTTATAAACTCGAAACAATAGCAAACGTATTGGAAATTCCGGCAAAGCAGGAGCATCGTGCACTGGCAGACTGTCAGCTTTTGTATCAGGTGTATTGCAAACTAAATGAAAATGAAGCAGGCTGATGGAAAAAGTAACGCTGTTTTGGGATCTTTTTAGTCTTTTCCCCGCATAGGCGGGGGTGATCCTCCGATGCTGTCACTTCTTCCGCGTCCGTGACACTTTTCCCCGCATAGGCGGGGGTGATCCTATTGGTTGGTCAAAAACCACTTTGAGTGAAGACTTTTCCCCGCATAGGCGGGGGTGATCCTATCTTCGGCCAGGTCTTCCAGCTGCTCATTGACTTTTCCCCGCATAGGCGGGGGTGATCCTGAATCCACTATCATTTTGCAGCTGACTGGTTTCTTTTCCCCGCATAGGCGGGGGTGATCCCAGAAGGAGAGTGAACACCAAAGAAGTCTTTGACTTTTCCCCGCATAGGCGGGGGTGATCCTAACAATGAGGCTGAGAATGAAGAAGCCTCTGACTTTTCCCCGCATAGGCGGGGGTGATCCCAAAGGGCGCGTATGGCTGGTGCACTACCAATACTTTTCCCCGCATAGGCGGGGGTGATCCCAGAATCGACTTTTTTATCGATGTGGGCTTTTGCTTTTCCCCGCATAGGCGGGGGGGATCCTAATAAGCACGTAATCGACAACGAGAAGCTAAAACTTTTCCCCGCATAGGCGGGGGTGATCCTGTTCAGAAGCTTGCAGAAGAGCATCTCATGGACTTTTCCCCGCATAGGCGGGGGTGATCCTAAGCTGCTTCGCAGCTGGCATTGCGTAAACAGCTTTTCCCCGCATAGGCGGGGGTGATCCTCAAGCAAGTAACTGTCAATGCGGTAAAACGGGCTTTTCCCCGCATAGGCGGGGGTGATCCCATCCTGCCACCACAAGAAATCATGGTAAATATCTTTTCCCCGCATAGGCGGGGGTGATCCCTGTAGCTTAAACTTGTCGTCCGCTGTCCCCGCCTTTTCCCCGCATAGGCGGGGGTGATCCTAAGTAGCTTCTTTTTTGTGCAACGCTACGAAAACTTTTCCCCGCATAGGCGGGGGTGATCCCGCCTGACTTGTACGCCCAGCTAATCGCAGAGACTTTTCCCCGCATAGGCGGGGGTGATCCTTATACCTATTCCACAGATGCCATGGAGTATACCTTTTCCCCGCATAGGCGGGGGTGATCCTGAAAAAGAAAATCATATCCATTTTGCTGGCAGCTTTTCCCCGCATAGGCGGGGGTGATCCACAATATTCCACGTATCAAAGACAAGTCCGGTGCTTTTCCCCGCATAGGCGGGGGGGATCCCGGCAAAAAGCGGGGCAGACACGTTTTCGATTTCTTTTCCCCGCATAGGCGGGGGTGATCCCATGCAGCACTTGATGTCATTACAAAAGACGGCCTTTTCCCCGCATAGGCGGGGGTGATCCCCACTGTGCGATACCGTCATTTCACCTGACTTGCTTTTCCCCGCATAGGCGGGGGTGATCCATGGCCAGAAAAAAGACCTGACGGCCTACGAAACTTTTCCCCGCATAGGCGGGGGTGATCCTTTGTCATAGCCTTTTTCGAAAGAACGCCGCATCTTTTCCCCGCATAGGCGGGGGTGATCCTAAATTTCTGGTCTGTCCTTTTCGGTTCAACGTTCTTTTCCCCGCATAGGCGGGGGTGATCCCTCACAACTGGAGTATGCCCCGCCGCCAGAACCCTTTTCCCCGCATAGGCGGGGGTGATCCTCGATCGAATCGTTATGCGGCTGAATCCGGACGCTTTTCCCCGCATAGGCGGGGGTGATCCTTTG
>OHAU01002864.1_pt1 | contig 15245 bp, 7 predicted proteins | sample 1577181 | NCBI WGS metagenome assembly OHAU01 (sample SAMEA3541472, study PRJEB24748) | human gut metagenome | biome: human gut; feature: human-associated habitat; material: faeces | place: China | collected 2012
GGGTGTAGGGTTCGTGTTCTCCGTAGCTTGTCAGCCCTGCCGGGAACGAGCAGTGGGCTGTTTTGATAGCATAGTAGCCGTGGTCAATGCCGATAATGATGCTCATAGTGAAAATCCTCCTTATTGTAAATAGGTATAAAATGGGAAACTTGAAAACAAAATGAAAACTGCCGGGAAAAGCAAAAAATCCCCGCTTCATTGGCTTTTTCTGGTCCTATATGTTGATTAAAATTATTTCGCACTGTGGATTATAGTCCACCAACGCGTTGAGCGCACCATTCGTTCCTCTGTCTACAATAATATTTTGTTTGACAAGAATTCCGAGTTGTTAGTCTTCCTCCATGCCTGTAGACACAAAAGTGCCCCTTGCGGTTCGAAGCCCGCAAGAGGCACTTTTGCAGTTATACCTTAATCATCAACCAACACCGAGGACTTGCCTCATTCCCCTTCCGATTGACTGCCAAACACAGTGATAGATATGCCAGTAATATGATTAAATCTTATAGTTTTGGTCAATCTGTCGATTGCGATCAAGCGCATAATGTGTTTTAGAATTAGGAGTTTACGTTCATCTCGTAGACATCAGTGATTGCCTCTGCGTTTTTTCAGGTAGAGTGCAACGATAAAGCCACCCACGGCCATGCAAGCCAGAATCGACAGCACTTCATAAGGGAAGTTATCGCTCGTCTGAGGAATCGCGCTTGTTGCTCCGCTGCCAGATGCCGCTGCACTGCCGTCATTCGGCTTTGCAGTAGGCGCAGCACCCCTAGTGCCGTTTGCAATTCCTCCCGCAATATCGGGATGTTCATCCTTCACAGTATCAGCAGGTTTCTGTACCGGCTTCACAGTATCAGCAGGTTTCTGTACCGGTGCCGCAGGTTTGGTCTGGGCAGTATTTACAGCATTCCGCACTGCATCAAGGGCGGCTTTCAAGTCTTCAGCACTTGCGCGGCCTGCGATAGCAGCTTCCGCATCAGAAATTGCCTGGCGGATAGCGTCCGCGCTCTCCACAGTATACTTGCTCAGGTCAAGTTGCTTGGTTTCTTCAACCAAAGCATTCAACTCGGTGGCATCGCCAGCCTTTACCAATGCCGCCGCTGCGGCCTGCAACGTCCGTGCTGCTGCATCTACAGCCTCCTGGGTAGCGTTTTCATTGGCGGCGACCGTCTTTGCGGTCTCCAATGCATCGGCAACCAATTTCCAGGATTTTGCAGTATAAGCGTTCGCATCCATGGCCTCCACTTTGGAGATCATATCATCAATTGCAGTCATATCTGCTCGGAGCGCCAGTGCCTTGTAAGCAGCTTCCAGATTTGTATAAGCAGCTTCGATCTCATCGGCGGTTGCATCACGGTTGGCGGCGACCTTCTCAGCTTCTGCCAAAGCCTGGGCAAGGGCAGCCCAAGAATCAGGCTGATACCTGCTTTCATCCAGTTCCTTGATGCTGTTGATGGCCGCGACCAGGTTCGAGTTGTCAGCACGCTTCACAAGGCTTTCCATGGCGTCCTGCAGAGCGTCAGCTGCATGGTTGACAGTCACCTGGTTTGCATCCTCAGCGGCAGAGATGCGCTGCGCTTCGGCCAGCGCAGTTGCAAACGCTGCCCAGCTGGTGGTCGTGTAATCGTCTTCCACCCGGGCGGAAGCCTGCTCGATCAGCTGATTCAGAATGGTCTTGTCCACAACAGGCTCGGTGGGCTTGGCCGTAGCGTACAGTTCGGCCTCGTAGATGCGGACGCAGGCAGCCCAACCGGTGGTATCGGTACGGCTGACATTCAGCTTGAAGATCCGTCCGGTCGCATCGCCCAGATCATTGGTGGTAACATTGGCCGCGTTATCGGTGGTCTTGGCACACTCTGTCCAGTACGCAGCGTCTGCCAGCACAGCGTTCCGTTCCTCGGCCTCCATGGCCAGCAGTTCGTCCACGTTGACCTTTTCTTCGTTCAGCACATAGAACTCGTAATTGGCAGTGTTCATGCTGCCGTTGCCGGCCGTCGGCGTTTCCGCCACGCCGACGTGGGAGACGACCAGCTGCCGGACGTTGCGTTCTTCGCCAATGTCAAAGGCGACCCACAGGTTGCTGCCATCCTCGCACCATTTGCCGGTACCGGGGTTTTCCTTGTCGCCGTCAAACAGCTTTTCGGGGCCCTGGGCAGTGCCCAGTTTTTTGCCGTTGTAGCCAACGATGGTCGCATTCTGGGACACCAGTTCCAGCTCGCCCACAGGCTCGGTGACGGTCACGGCAGCGCTGCCGGAAACCTTCGGATCCTGAACCGAGGTCGCAACAACGGTCAGCTGCTCTGCGGTCTCGTCCTCCGCAACGGTCAGCAGGCCGGTCTCGTCGATCTTAGTCGCCTCAGAGACCGCGCCGTCCACGCTCCAGGTCACAGAATGGTCGGTGATATTCTCGCCGTTGACCATAGCTGCAAACTGCTTGGTTGCGCCCTTCTCCACAGATGCAGTAGCGGGCGATACCGTAACAGATGTAACGATTGGCTCAACAGAACCGCTCTGCAGGGTAACATTCACATCGTAGGTCTGGCCTTCGGTCACGACCAGGCGCTTCACAACCGTGTCGTTGATCAGGTAGCCTTCAGGAACATTTTCGCACTTAATGGTGTACGTCCCCAATACAACCTCAGCAGGTTCGCCGGTAGTCACAGTATAGACCTTTTCGTTGTTGCTGTTGTAAACGCCATAAGTAACGCCGGTCAGTTTCTCGCCCTTGGCATTGGTCGCCACCAAGTTCAAGAAAGCGGTCGGTTCCGGGAATGCGGGGATTTCGACAGTATACTTATCAGAGATCAGCTTACTGACGCGTTTTACTTGCAGGGTGAGTTCACTGCCCGCACGCGGGACCCGAATACCACGGATAATTACCGAGGTTTCGCCAGCAGCCACCGGGAGAGAGGCTTTGGTGTATTCACCAGAGTTGTTCTCGTAAACGTAGACCACATCGCCTTCACTCAGGCCATTCACCGTAAGAGAAATATAGATGTCGCCACCGTTGGAAGAGCTAAGCGAGCCAGGCTGTGAATAAGCTTTCGCTGTAACATCCCTTGCCGCCTCAGATTTTGCGGCATTTTCCGCCTCAAAGCTCGCGCTCAGCTTGATGCTTTCTGCGGAACCTGTGGCGGTGGTGGTGTAGTAAATACGTCCGGCTTCTTGCGTGCCAAAGTTAAGGCCGGTGATAGTGACAGTGCCGCTTTCTGCAACCGCCTCTCCGATCTTGTTATACTCGCTGCCGGATTTGGTGTAGACCGTGACAGTCTGGCCCGCAGGCACGTTCTTCAGTGTGAAGGTATCATTGGCGTCCGTGCCATTCTCTGCGGCGGCAAACTGGATGGACACCGGCTCCGTCTGGGGGAACTCGGCGGTCTCGAACATCTGCCATTCATAAATGCGGATACCGCCCCAGGGGGAAGTTCCATCATCATAAATGCGCAGTCTCCATTCCTGTGCAGTCACCGGTTCGTCCAGCAAGACATCCGTTACAGCGGCGGTGTTGTGCTGGATGCGCTTTGCCTCTACCCACCTGCCAGACGCATTCTTATACTCCAGAGCAAAGTCGACGGTGTTCATCAACACATCCTCGCCACCGTACTGGGCATGTTCTACGCGCCAGCGGCGGACCGTCACCTCACGACCAATGTCAATGTCCATATATCCGAACTCTGCATTGGTAACACACCATTTGGAACCATTCAGGGAGGTCCCGTCAATGGCCTTGGAGGCAGGCTCGCTCTCATTCTGGCCAGAACATCCGGTTACCGTCGCCCCCAGGCAGACGTTTTCGAATTCTTTTGGTTCGTAGACTTCAGAGTCCTCATTGCTATACAGCCAGTCGATTATCAGTTCGGTGCCTTCACCGCGTACACCGTTGGCATTAACGGGGACGACTTTCAGCGTCACGTCGCCTTCGTCAAAATCACGAACCAGGGTAGGCAGGTAGAAGGCCGTGTTGGGGGTCTCCATGATCAGATTAGAAGTCCCGTTCGCGTTGACCTTGTAGATCTCATAGGAAGCAGCGCCGTCCACAGCATCCCAGTAAATACGTGCTTCCGCATCATAGGCGTTGTGATACAGGATCTCGTCCAGCGCCACAGAAGTAGGACCGGACAGCGCCGCGCGATCCTGATCCAAAATGGCAAGCTGGCCCAGGTTGATGTGGTAGTCGGACACAGCAGTATCGCTTTCCACCTTTAAACCAATGGCATACAAAGTCTTGCCGGCATGATCAGAAATATTTACCACCGTGGTGGTCCAGGTATCAGCCTCACTGGCAGTCAAATCGTAAGCGACTGTTTCGCATTCCTCATAGCTGGCAGTACTGTCATCGCCATAATAGGCAACCAACTTGGCCTTGCCATCATCGTTCTTGGCCGTCAGGCTCAGTGTCATGCCATCGGTCACAGCGACATCGGTGCTGTACAGCATGATGTCGTTTGCCTTGTTGGCATCCAGATCACCATAGAACTGAATGGAAGTGCCGCCGTTATAGGCGTCAGTGAAGTCATAGCCGCCATCAAGCTTCGAGCCGTCAGAATCGATGATCCAGGTCCAGGTGGGCATAACGTCCTGCACGGACTGGTAACTCCACTCGTTGTCACGGGAGAGTTTACCATTCACATAATAACCAACACCGTGGCCGGAATTAAAACTGGTTACGAACGGTGTGCTGAGGATTGGCGTCTTGTCGGCGAAGAATCGGGACATACCCAGCCAAGTGCGTGAGGAAACATTAGCCACTTCTACCCGCGGATCTGAAGCAGAATTGACATAGAAGTCTTGTTCAACCTCGTGGAACTGCGCTCCGTTTGCAGAGTTACCTAACGTGGAGTTGGGGCAATACAGCGCGATGGATAGCTTTAGCTTGCCATCCTCGTCCACGAGCATTTCATCACGGAAAGGCGTGTTCATGCCGTTTTGCTGTACATCCAAGCCCGCATAAGCATCGAAGGGGCTGCGGTTAATAGAGTTCATCGTGCTGACTGTAGTAGAAATCTGCGTTGTATACCAGTTGTAGTTCATAAAGAACTCATTGATTCCCACAGAGCCATCATCGCTACGCTCCATCCAACGCTGGTTCGAGCTATTAACCGCGTTCTGGTAAGATACGCCGCCGGAAGGCAGCATCGAGTCGTACCAGCTAATCAAGATGTCGGGGCACTTGGCGCGCATGTAGCGGATCATCTCATCCAACCTGGATGCAATCTCTGCACTGCAGCCAAAGGATTCCTGGTTGAAGAAGTATCCATCAAAACCATAGTAATCCATCACTGCCAGTAGCTTATCTGCCACGGGGAAACTGCCATCTTCCGCCTTTTGGCAGAAAGCGTCAACTTCCTCCGCATAGCCCGAGCCAGATCCCCAAGGGAAGCCCAGTGTAGCAACGACCGGCACACCGTTGGTGTGGGCAGCGTCAGTAAATTCGCCGGTGGGGCAGCAGATCAGGCCCTCCTCAGAACCGGACCAGTACACAAAAGAATCGGTGTACTGCCAGTAGTTGAAGGACCAGCTCATGAAGTTCTCGGTGCCTTGTGAACTGGTGGTGTCGTGGGAAGAGTTAGCCAGGGAGCAGAGCATGAGCTTTGCTTCCGGATTTGCCTTTGGGTTCACGACAAAACCGCCCTCTCGGTTTGCCATGGGAATGCTCGCCCTGCTGTATCGTGCGTCCGGGTCAGATTCCGGCGTCCACTCCAAAAGAGTGGCCACGCTGAAAGAGGGGCCGATCGGCATCAGGGACTCGTGTGCGGCATACGCTTCGTTCATCTCCGCTGACCCGTCTTTGCCGGGGGTCGCAGCACTTGCGGGCAATGCGGTACCGGACAGTACCATAGCCAGTGCCATCAGACATGAACCGAAGCGTTTCCAACTTCTTGTTTTCATTGGTAAAGCACATCCTTTCATTTCTCTTTTCTCAGATGCATCTAATCAATCGCGCCGAACCGGGTAATTTTGCCGAAAGCACCCTGTTGTTCCCTTTGAGGTTTGGAACTTACAATGATGACGCCGCTCTTGATTCAAACAGAACAGTCCGGGATTACACATCAAAGCGTTTCCATTCAATGCACAGCAAAATACTTTCACAGGGATCCGGTTGGGCTTTCCCTTAAGCACCACCTCCGCTCAAATTGATTTATATCCACCAGGAAACGTGGTCTGCCGCGCTCATTTGTCAAGCAGATATACATTTCTGCTATGCATGTGCGCGTATGGCCAAACCCGCTTCTGGCAAACACTCCTGTTTCCGGCCCAATAACGGCTACATAAAGCCCTGGCACAGAATCAACGCCATTTTTACGTATCGTCCCGTTCATTCCCAAACAAATTAGCAGGCAGACGGACAGACAATAGAGTGGGTAGATATCGCTACCATCAGCAACACATCGTTCTATTGTTCCACGTGTATTGCAAGGTTGAGTAACGTAGCAGACGCTGCTTTTGGGCAATACCGAGCAATTCAAAATGCCAATGCGGCGAGCGAGACGCGTGACCGGCTAAGAGAGAAGCACAGGCAATCCTTGGTGGATTGCCGAGCATTTTCTCAACGCTGATCATGTGCCGCGGCCGTCGCAGCGATGCTTTAGGCTTAAGCCGAGAATTGTGCGGGGATGCCCCGGTAGAATTAGACAGTGCTGGGGATTTTTCAGATACCCTCTAGGCTACGCACCACATACAAAGTGGTTTGAAGTTTTTATTGCCGACAATGGAGCGGCCATCTTGCCCAATTAGCTTTCCAACCAAAATGTTGTGCGAACCACAATCGCTGTTGGCTGCCACCAGGCAGACATAGCCCACACTTGTGCAAGCGATTACCCACAATTTCAGATGTCAAGTTGCATCGTCCTTGCAATATTTGTGTTCCGGTCATTTCAGCGTGCAGCGAGCAAAGAAAAACAGAAGCATATTCTGTTAATTGCATGTTAACTACATATAACAAAACAAATTGCAAAAAGAAGTTACAATGGATTAACAGGGAGGGGGTAGCGATTCCAAATCGATTAACCAGTGCTAATTTTAGCACATAAAGGTGAAAAAGGCAAGGGAAAGTACACAATTTTGTTGAAATTGTAAAAAGTGCACATAGAAATACTGTTAGGCGCGGAATTTCAGCGCTTGCCCAACAACTTTTTCTTACTTACTTTTTCATTTTTGGTATTTAAAACGCGAACGGACGTTTATTAAATGTTAACTTTTGTTAACGACAGGAACGGAACTATGCTTTCGTCAAATTCACAATAGAAGGTGCATTTTATTGAGTAGACGCTCATGTTCTGCGCCGGATTCCATGATATAAATTCTTGTCGTCTCGATGCTGGAATGACCGAGCAGGTCCGCCAGTTTCGAGATATTTTTTTCGAGGTTGTAAAATGTCCGCGCAAACAGGTGCCGCAGGTTGTGGGGGAAAACTTTCTTCCCGGCCACATTAGCGCGCTCGCACAGGGCTTTGAGCAGTTTCCAGACCGTTACGCGGCTCAGAGGCTTGCCAACACGGGAAGGAAACACCGGACCGGCATGAATGCGGTGTTTCTGGCACCAGCGGGTCAACCGGTGGCAGAGTTCGGCCGGCAGCAAAATTTCCCGGCACTTGCCCTTGCAGCGAATGGATGCCTTATGCCGGCGGACGGCTTCTGCCGTGATAAACTGCAATTCAGACACACGGGTACCGGTGGAGCAAAGCGCTTCCAGCAGCAGTTGGGTGCGCTTGTTGCCGGCGGCGCGTGCGGCGTTCAGCAGGCGGAAATACTCGGCGCGGGTCAGTTCCCGGCCAGGGTCGGCGAAGATCCTGCGCTGGTGCTTGAGCGGCTTAGCTTTGCCAGCCACGTTGTCGATGCTCTCTTGACAATCATTGACGGCAGCCAGCATCGCGTTCACGGTGGCAGGGGTATAGCCCTTTTCGGTCAGGCTATCCCGCCAGGCTGCAACGGTCTCGCGGGTCGGGATGTCCCCTGCCCCGGTATCGTCAAAAAAGCGGGCCAGGGCTTTGGTGTACTTCTGGATGGTGGCGGGGCTGTACTCCCGGTGGGTCAGCCAGGTCTGATAGGTGTCAAGAATAGATGAAGTTTTCATGCAGATCCTCCTTACTGGTATATAATTTGTACCTTTTATTATGCCGCAAAGAACAAGCGGCTTATATTCTAAATGAACAGTTCTGTTTTGCTAAGCATAATCCAGCAGCTTTACAACCTTCTTACCGCTGCACAACATTGGCTTGGGCAGCAGTCATACCGCGCAGTTGCACACTGCCGACACTATTGTGCTGCATCAGTGCATCAAACCGCTGCATATCCACGGCGGTAACCTTGCCGTTTTCGTCCTGCGTTGTAAAATCGCCGGAATAATACTGATCTGTCTGCAGGATCTTTTCTTCAAGGGTCATCCGGCTCATCAGGTCGCTGATGCGCTCTTCTGTCGAAAGATCCGGGTTCTGGTATGGCTACGGGGAAATTGAAAACATTCTGAAAACAGCAGGATTTATTCTGTTTTTTCTCAAAAAAATTGCCCACTCCCCTGCCAAATTCCAAAAAGTGGCAGAGAAAGTGGGCTTCAGGGTGGGCAAACCGCCCAAAAATGGTTGGACAACACTGTAAAACCGTGTTCAAAAATCGGTTGGCGAAATCGCCGATTTTCGACGCTACAACAAAGAAAAAAGACTGTGACATCTTTTTCATCACAGTCTTATGGTGCGGATGAAGGGATTTGAACCCACACTCTTTTAAGGGAACTAGAACCTGAATCTAGCGCGTCTGCCAGTTCCGCCACATCCGCATATTCTTTTCGCCGTGGGCCGCGGCCCTGACGACGTGTATTATTATAACGGCTGGCAGAAGAAATGTCAAGCGATTTTTTGAGAAAAATGCTGCTTTTTTCAACGAAAAATGCGGTCCTCCGCTTTTCGACGAAAGACCGCATTTTATGAAAAGATTACCAGAGGTTGACGACCTCGTTGTACAGGCCCTCGTAGCTCTTGGCGGAGTTGGACCAGCTGAAGTCGCACTCCATGGCGCGCTTGACCAGCACGGGCCAGCCGTCCTTCTGCCAATAGCCTTCCTTGGCGCGCCAGCAGGCCTCATACAGCTCATGGGCGTTGTAGTTGGCAAAGGTAAAGCCGTTGCCGTAGCCGTCGCCGGAGTCGTGGATAGAGTCCTTCAGGCCGCCGGTCTCGCGGATGACGGGGATCGTGCCGTAGCGGCAGGAGACCATCTGGGCCAGGCCGCAGGGTTCGGAGCGGGACGGCATCAGGAAGATGTCGGCACCGGCGTAGATCTGCTGTGCCAGCTTGGCGTTGAAGCCGATGTAGACACCGACGCGGCCCGGGTTGCGTGCGCACAGCTCGTTGAAGAAGTTCTCATACTGGGCCTCGCCGGAGCCGAGGATGACCAGCTCGATGCCCTGCTGCAGCAGACCCTCGGCGATGGCCTGAACCAGGTCAACGCCCTTGTGGCCAACCAGGCGGGTGACCATGGCCATGACCGGGCTGCCATCCTTATGCAGACCGAACTCGTCCTGCAGGGCCTCTTTGCAGACAGCCTTGCCCTCCTGGAAGGTCTCGGCGTCGTAGTTTTTGGCAATGTCAGGGTCGGTGGCAGGGTTAAAGACATCGACGTCAATACCGTTCAGAATGCCGCACAGCTTATACTGCTTCTGGCGCAGCAAGCCGTCCAGACCGTGGCTGAACCACGGGTCGAGGATCTCCTGCGCGTAGGTCGGGCTGACGGTGGTGACCTTGTCTGCACACTCGATGGCGCCCTTCATGAAGTTGGCGCAGCCGTCATACTCCACAACATGGGCGTCACGTGCGCCGATGCCGCAGGTATCCTCGAGAATATCCAGACCATACTTGCCCTGGTAGGCAATGTTGTGGATCGTGAACACCGTCTTGATGCGGCTGAACTTATCCAGATGGCGGTAGTACAGGTTCAGGTAGACGGGCGTCAGTGCGGTCTGCCAGTCATTGCAGTTGATGATGTCCGGCTCAAAGTCGGTGTAGAACAGCATCTCCAGAATGGCGCGGGAGAAGAACGCGAAACGCTCGCCGTCGTCATAGAAGCCGTACAGGCCGCTGCGCTTGAAGTAATACTCGTTGTCGATGAAGTAAAAGACAACGCCGTCGCGCTCGGCCTTGAACAGGCCGCAGTACTGGCTGCGCCAGCCCACGGGCACGCTGAAGTTGGTGACATAGGTCAGCGTATCCTTGAATTTCAGGTCGCCGTACAGCGGCATAACGACGCGGGCGTCGATGCCGTCACGGACCAGCGCCTTGGGCAGAGCGCCCGCAACATCGGCCAAGCCGCCGGACTTGGCAAAGGGTGCAGCCTCGCTGGCTGCGTACAGGATTTTCATAAGCACCTCCGTGCGAGTTTCACAAAATGAGGGCGAGGGAAAGTCTGGCTCTCCCCCGCCCTCTCATCAAAGTCGTCTCCGGGGAGAGGGAGTTCGACCTCTATGAGCGTTATGTCTCCCCTGTGTCAGCGTTTTGCTGGCGGGGGTATTTTATACGCTGTGGCCCTTGGCGACGAACACCGGGAAGGTGTCGGTGCCGGTCAGCTTCTTGTCCTCGGTGATGTGGACGTTCTTATCGGTGACGACGTACTCCACATTGCAGTTCGGCTCAACAACGGTATCCTGCATCAGGACGCAGTTCTTGACAACAGCGCCCTTCTTGATCTTGCAGCCGCGGAACAGCACGCTGTTCTCAACGGAGCCCTCGATGACGCAGCCGTCAGCCAGCAGGCTGTTCTTGACAGAGCTGCCCTCCAGGTAGCGGGTCGGGTTATCGTCACGAATCTTCGTGTAGATGGGCGCGGGTCCGAACAGGGCGTCCATGCTGCCGTCCTGGAGCAGACGCATATTCTCGTCGAAGTAGCTCTTCATGTCGGAGACGCGGGCGACATAGCCGTCGAACTGGTAGGCATGGACGTTCAGCAGCTTGAGGTTGCGGGCCAGGATGTCGCGCTCGAAGTAGACGAGGCCGCGGACGGAGGCATCGTGGATCAGGTGGATCAGGCTCTCGCGCTCAATGACATAGATGTTCATGGCGAGGTTCTGCTCACCGATGCGGTAGTCGTTGGACAGAATCTCAACAACGCGGTCATTGTCATCCAGACGGATGGTGTAGTTATCACTGCGGGCACCCTCGGGGATGGCGGCGCGGTTGTAAACCATCGTGACGTCAGCGCCGGACTTGACATGGGCATCGATCAGCTTATTGAAGTCGAAGTTCATGGCAATGTAGGAGTCAGACAAGATGACGTAGCGCTCCTTCTGCGCCTCGAGCCAGTTCAGGATGCTGTCCAGTGCGTCCACACGGCCGGAGTACAGCTTGACGCTGCGCTCGGCAAAGGGCGGGACGATATTCAGGCCGCCGCGCTTACGGGTCAGGTCCCACTCACGGCCTGCGCCCAGGTGATCCATCAGAGAGTGGTAGTTTTTACGCACGATGACGGACACGTTGTCGATGCCGGCGTTGGCCATGCTGGACAGCGTGAAGTCGATCAGGCGGTAACGTCCGCCGAACGGGATGGAGCCCATGGAGCGCTCCGCCACCAGTTCGGGAACGAGGTTATCATACGTATTGGCGAAAATGACGCCGAGAGCATTCACATTGCTGTTTACCATTGTTCCTCACCATCCTTTACATCGCTGGAGACCATTGCCTTGGGGCCAACCACTGCGCCCTTGCCGATGACGACGCCGGAGCCGACGGTGGCGACATCGCCGGGCTCAGCAATGTTCAGGCCGCCCTCGGGCATAGCGCCGACGGTTGCGCCCTCCTCGATCGTGACGTTCTCGGCCACGATGCAGTGCTTGACGGACGCACCGGCCTTGATGACCGTGCCGCCCATAACGACGGCTGCTTCCACCGTAGCGCCCTTCTCAACGACTGCGCCGGGGAACAGGATGGAGTTTTTGACCGTACCGTTGACCTTGCAGCCCTCGGAGATCATCGAGTTGGAGATGGTGGCGTCGCTGCCGATCTGCTGGCAGGGACGACCCGTGTTGCGGGAGTAGATCTTCCAGTTCTCATCGAACAGGTTGATGCCGGAATGCTTCGGGTCCAGGACCTCCATGTTGGCCTGCCACAGGCTGGAGATCGTGCCAACGTCCTTCCAGTAGCCGCTGAAGTGGTAGGCGTACATACGGCGGCCGTCCTTCAGCAGGTTGGGAATGACGTTCTTGCCAAAGTCGTTCTCGGAGTTGGGGTCAGCCTCGTCCTCGGTCAGGTACTTCTTCAAGATGTCCCAGTTGAAGATGTAGATGCCCATGGAAGCCAGGTTGGACTTGGGCTCCTTCGGCTTTTCCTGGAAGGCGTTGATGCGGTCATCCTCATCGGTGACCATCAGGCCAAAGCGGGATGCCTCGCTCCATGGCACTTCCATGACGGCGACGGAGAACTCTGCGTTCTTCTCCTTATGGAAGCGCAGGAAGTCAGAGTAATCCTGCTTGCAGATCTGGTCGCCGGAGAGGATGATGACATACTTGGGGTCATAGCGGTCAATGAAGGACAGGTTCTGATAGATGGCGTTGGCCGTGCCCTTGTACCAGTCAGAGCCGGAGGCCTGCTGGTACGGCGGCAGAACGTGAACACCGCCGTGCAGGCGGTCAAGGTCCCACGGCTGGCCGTTGCCGATGTACTCGTTCAGGACGAGGGGCTGATACTGGGTCAGGATGCCCACCGTGTCAATGTCAGAATTGACACAGTTGGACAGCGGGAAGTCGATGATACGATACTTTCCGCCAAACGGAACTGCCGGCTTGGCGAGCTTCTGGGTCAGCGCGTACAGACGCGAGCCCTGGCCGCCTGCCAGGATCATTGCGATCATTTCTTTAGCCATAAGATTTCTCCCCTTAAAATTTCGGCAGAATGCCGTTTTTAACATATATCCAAAGACGGCTTACACCGTCGTTTTGGCCTTGGGCGGACGTCCGCGGCGCTTGGGAGCCGCCTCGGTCACGGCGTCTGCGGCAGGGGCCGCAGTCTTGGCAGTGGTTTTTGCCGTCTTTTTGGCGGCGGGCTTGGCGGGCTTTTCCGCTGCCTTGTCCTCCGCCTTGGCGGCGCGCGGCTTGCGGGCAGCGGGCACACTCAGGTAGAGGGTGGACAGCGGCGGCAGCGTCAGCGAAATATGCTGGTCGAAGCCGTGCATCGGGCCCTTCTTCGCCTTGACCGTGCCGTTGGTCACGCCGGAGCCGCCGTACTTCTTATCGTCGGAGTTGAGGATCTCCTTGTAGCTGCCGGGGTTCGGCACGCCCATCTGGTACTCCTTGCGCAGCACCGGGTTGAAGTTGCATACGACAAGCACCATCTTGCCCGCAGCGTCGCGGCGCAGGAACGCGATGACGCTCTGCTTGCTGTCGTCGGGCACGATCCACTGGAAGCCCTCCCAGCTGTAATCGACCTGCCACAGGGCGGGCGTGTCACGGTAGAAGTGGTTCAGATCCCTGACGTAGCTTTGCAGCTCACGGTGCTTATCGTAGCCGAGCAGCATCCAGTCGAGCGGCTTCTTCTCGTCCCACTCGATAAACTGGCCGAAGTCCTGGCCCATAAAGAGCAGCTTTTTGCCGGGGTGGGCCATCATGTATCCGAAGAAGGTGCGAAGGTTCGAGAATTTTTCCTCATAATCGCCGGGCATCTTGTTCAGCAGGCTGCACTTGCCGTGGACGACCTCGTCGTGGCTGATGGGCAGCACGAAGTTCTCACTGAACGCATAGAAGAAGCTGAACGTGACCTTGCCGTGGTTGCCGGCGCGGAAGAGCGGGTCGGTTTTCATGTAGCTGAGCATGTCGTTCATCCAGCCCATGTTCCACTTGAAATTGAAGCCCAAGCCCCCGTCGGACGCGGGCTTTGTGACCAGCGGCCAGGCGGTGGATTCCTCGGCGATCATCATTTTATGCGGATAGCGGCCCAGGATAGCCGTGTTCAGCTTCTGCAGGAAGGCGATGGCCTCGAGATTTTCCTTGCCGCCGTTGACGTTCTGCTCCCACTCGCCGTCCTTGCGGTTGTAGTCGAGGTAGAGCATACTGGCAACAGCATCGACGCGCAGACCGTCCACATGATAGCGGTCCACCCAGAACATGGCGCTGGAGATCAGGAAGCTCTCGACCTCCTTCATGCCGTAGTTAAAGACCATCGTGCCCCATTCCTTGTGCTCACCGCGGCGGGGGTTGGGGTCCTCATAGCAGGGGGCGCCGTCGAACATGTACAGGCCGTAGCCATCCTTCGGGAAGTGGGCCGGGACCCAGTCCAGAATGACGCCGATGCCCGCCTGATGCAGCTTGTCGACGAAGGCCATGAAGTCCTTCGGCGTGCCGTAGCGGCTTGTTGGGGCAAAATAGCCCGTGACCTGATAGCCCCAGCTGCCGTCGAAGGGATACTCGGTGATGGGCAGCAGCTCCACGTGGGTGTAGCCCATTTCCTTTATGTACGGGATCAGCTCGTCGGCCAGCTCGGCATAGTTGTAAGGCACGCCGTTTTCGGGGTCCTTCATCTTCCAGCTGCCGGCCTGCAGCTCGTAAATGGACATCGGGCTGTTGATGACATCCCGCTTTTCCTCGTCACTGACCCAGGCGGCATCCCCCCAGGTGTAGCCCTCAATATCATAGACCTTGCTGCCGTTGGACGGGCGGGTCTCGGTATGGAAGGCATACGGGTCAGCCTTATAGACCAGCTCATCCGCCGGGGTGGTGATGCAGTATTTGTAGACATCAAATTGTTTGATGCCGGGAACGAAGCGCTCCCAGATACCGTCCGTCACCTTTTCCATGGGGTGCTCGCCGGGCGTCCAGCTGTTGAAGTCACCCACAATGGAAACGGCCTTGGCGTGCGGTGCCCAGACACGGAACACTGCGCCGGCCTCGCCGTTTTCCTCGCACAGATGCGCACCGAAGTAGCGATAGGCCTCCTGATTGTTGCCCTGCTTGAACAGATAAATGGGCAGATCGGAGCTTTTTGGCGTTTCTTTGCGCTGTTTCAACGTAATCTCCCCTTTTGAGCGGTGCTGTAGTGGATACAGTACACCGACTCTATATAATCTCTGTCTCTATATTACCTGTTTCTTACGGGAAATGCAAGGTCTTTTGTGTAATATTCTGCTAAAATTTTCGTATGTTACCCATTCGTTTTGTACAAGTTCGACATAAATCGGGCGTTTTTTCGGACAAATGTACAAAAAAAGTCCCCTGCAAGGTTCTTTTTGAAGTGACCCCAAAAAGTTAGACAATATTCTGAAGTAAAAATTGTTCAAGCA
>OHAU01002869.1_pt1 | contig 15196 bp, 10 predicted proteins | sample 1577181 | NCBI WGS metagenome assembly OHAU01 (sample SAMEA3541472, study PRJEB24748) | human gut metagenome | biome: human gut; feature: human-associated habitat; material: faeces | place: China | collected 2012
GAGACTGCCGGTTATCGACGGTGACGACAATCAGATTGATGTAAAAGCTGCGGAGGAAATGTTTGCATACTGCATGGAATCCGGCATTAACTATTATGATACCGCATACGGTTATCACGGTGGAAAATCCGAGCTTGTAGTAGGTGAACTGCTGAAAAAATATGACCGCAGCAGTTTTTATCTGGCTTCCAAGTTTCCGGGATATGACCTGACCAATATGCCGAAGGTAAAAGAGATTTTTGAGGATCAGCTGAAAAAGTGTCAGGTGGAGTATTTGGATTTTTACATGTTCCACAATGTCTGTGAAATGAACGTGGATGCATATCTGGACCCGAAATACGGCATTTATGATTATCTGATGGAGCAGAAACGCAACGGTCGTATCAAACATCTGGGCTTTTCCGCACACGGTGATATCGAGTGCATGACAAAATTTTTAGAAGCATACGGAAAAGACATGGAATTCTGTCAGATCGAGCTGAATTATTTTGATTACAAATTCCAGGATGCAAAGGGAAAAGTTGAATTACTGAAAAAATGGAATCTTCCGATCTGGGTAATGGAGCCGGTTCGCGGTGGTCAGCTTGCAACTCTTTCTGAGGAAGCAACTGCGAAACTGACAGCGGCAAGACCGGATGAAAAAGTACCGGCGTGGGCGTTCCGTTTCCTGCAGGCAATTCCGGAAGTAACTATGACATTATCTGGTATGTCTAACATGCAGCAGTTAAGAGACAACATTGCAACTTATGAGGAAAACAAGCCGTTAAACGAGGCTGAGATGGAGTTAATCCTTGGTGTGACTGATGACATGATCCGCAAGACAACTATACCTTGCACCGGATGTCATTATTGTGTATCTCATTGCCCGAAGGGACTGGATATTCCGTTCCTGTTGAAATTATACAATGAGGCAATGGTAGCAGGCTCCGGCGCATTTATCGCACCAATGGCACTGTCTTCTGTAGATGCAGAGAAACAGCCGGAGTGTTGTATCGGATGCCACAGCTGTGAGAAAGTCTGTCCGCAGACCATTCAGATCCCGGATGCGCTGCACAGCTTTGCTCAGAAAATGGGACGTGTACAGGAGTAAGGACAACGTATCATTATGGAACCGTTTTACTATAACAAGATGAATAAACTGCAGCAGGCTGTGTATCACGGAATGCTGCAGGGCATCAATGCATTGGAGTCAGAGATTCAGATTCCTCGAATTGACGGGCGGGAGTTGTATGATATCTTTTTTCAAATGCGTCTGGATCATCCGGAAGTGTTCTGGGCGACGGGATATCAGTACCGCTATTATGACAATTCTTCCAATCTGATCCTGCTTCCGGAATATTTGTTTGATAAAAATAAGATTCGGGAGCATCAGAAAGCCATGAAAGCCCGTGTGGAAAAACTGGCGCGGGCAGCAAAAGATCTGTCAGAGTGGGAGAAGGAAAAATACATCCACGATTTTATCTGTGAAAATGTCACTTACGATAAACTGAAAAAAGCATATTCCCATGAAATCATTGGACCGTTAGGACATGGTGTGGGAGTCTGTGAGGGGATTGCAAAATCTGTGAAAGTGCTGTGTGATGCCCTTGGGATCTGGTGCATGATCGCCATTTGCGGAAACAATCCAGAGAAAGGCATCAAGTATCGGCATACATGGAATATCGTAAAAATCGGCGGACAGTTTTATCATCTGGATGTTACATTTGACAATACCCTTGGGAAGCACAGTCTTGCAGGACAGGAACTGCGCTATGATTATTTCAATCTGGAAGATAAAAAGATTTTCCGGGATCACGAACCGCTGATCGCACCGGCTCCTTCCTGTACGGATGGAGATCACTTTTACTATCGGGAGAGAAAGCTTTCTTTTACAAAAATAGAAGATGTGTACAAACGGTCTTTGCAGGCAGCAAAAAAGGGCAGATTACTGACCTTTCATTGGCGCGGCGGTTATCTGACAAAAGAGATTTTTCAGGAACTGTTAGAGCAGATCAAAAAAGCAGGGGATGAGAAACAGAAAGCAGTAAGGATCAGTATGAACTGGGCGCAGGCTGTCATACGTGTCAGCTTTGTGGATGCAGTCGAAGATGCATGTATTGATATGGAAGAAGCAAACGAAGGCGAGCAGGAATGACCTGTTCGCCTTTTACGTAGTTTGCAAAAGATTTTTGTTTTCGTTAATGGATGTGTAATAACAAATCCGTGTATAGTTTTAGTCTCTCTGCCTTTCGCATAAACATGTAGTTAAGGTTCGGTTGATGAAAATGTAACCTTTACAGGAGCAGCGTCATCAGAATCCAGATCAGCGTTAAATAGAATGGAAGTAATAACATCAGCATTTGAAACATTAAAATAGTTTACTCCGACTCCACTTACTTCATAGGTAATATATTGTTTCAGCGTGGAATTATACCAGTGCAGTCTAACGGTGTAATCTTCTGCTGTATTATCTTTTGGAACCGTGAAGCTGTATGGAATATAAAGCGTAGTTCCATCCTCAGATAAGAGACTCATATCATCTTCATCCAGGGTATAAGAGTATACTTTTGTGTCATTTGCCAGAACCTCAAGTGTGACGCCCGAGATAAAGAAACGACAATTGACATTGTTACTGCTCAGACCAAAGTGACCATCGTTACGACGATTCAGTTTATCATAGGAATTTCCGTCAGCTTGAAGACTTGGCTGCCAGTCTGCTAATGACAGGACAGAAAAAGAACTATACTCATCATTCATATCTACGGTCTGTTTTGAGCCGTTTGTATCGATACATGCAGTTGTTGTATAAGTGTCAGCACTGATCGGCAGGTCAGCGAAACCAGTATAGGTGCCGTCCTCACAGGTAAATGTAACCGGAATATTATTTTGATCCGAGTTATTCTGAAGCTGCATGGTCAGAGTCGTGTTATCCTGATAGTTTTTCAAAACAGCAGTAAATTTGACATGCAGATTTTTCCCATCTTCCGTAACGGAATCCGCAGTCGCATTATAATTTTGAAAATAGGTATCTTGTTCGCTGATGTAGTCAGAATCGTTGTTTACATAAACCGGAGCGGATTTCTGTGCAATCTGATCTGAGAGATTGTTTAATCTGGCAGAAAAGCTTACCGTGACCACAATCAGGGCGACTGTCAGTGCCATGCACGCGGTACTAAACCCGATGGCAGTTCGTTTCCATGTTTTGTGATTTTTCTGCAGGATTTCAGAAGCAATATTTTCAATCGTTTCCGGAGAAACACCAGATGCAGAACAACTGTCATTATGAAATGTGTCATAATGGCTGGCACCATTTGTAAAAGCGGGATTTGCCGAAGCATCCGCATTGCCCTGGTTATTTGCAACACAATTGGTATTCTGATTTAAGTCAGAAGAAGTTTCTTCGGAAAAAATATCTACATCTTCATCCAATAACTTATCTAATGATACCTGATAAAATTCTGCCAGAAATTTTAATTTTACAAGATCCGGGCGTGTGGCATCGGATTCCCATTTGGAAATAGACTGGCGGGAAACCTGCAATTTTTCTGCAAGCTGTTCCTGTGTCATATTCTGTTTCGTTCGTAATGTATATAATTTTTCACCTAATGTCATAAGGTACCTCCGTCTGGAAAAAGTGATCCTGTCATAAATTTGTGATTACAGAATCAAATTGATGTTGTGTGACTTCCCGGAAATTAAAAATATATCCTGTATAGTTAGTCAGTAGTAAAAATACGAGAGTATTTCTGAAAGTGTGTAATGTATCTCATTTGACTTCAGTATAAAAAATCATTGGAAAATGTCTACCAATCGGTGTGAGCGATTGTGCAACTTCTGGTTGCAACCCAGTATTTATGCGGTTGGACGGTTCATTTCATATGAAAGAATTAGATACATCCGTTCCCTGTAATTGTCAAAATCTTCTCCGATCAGAGTGTTTATTTTTTTGAATCGATAGACCAGAGAGGTACGGTGCATATCCATGGCTTCTGCCGTTGCAGCGAGATTTCGTTCATGAGTCAGATACATGTATAATGTATAGGCAAGCTCAGAATGGTGTTCTTTATCATAATCTAGCAAAAACTGCATTTTCGGATGACAGAACGTCCAGCTGGATTCATTTAATGTAAAAGAATTCAGCATATGTTCCAGATAATAATTTTGGTAGGAAAACAGGTTGGGTGAATGTTCCTTGCATGTACCAAGTTCAATGGAGCGTAATGCCTGATTGTAGTATTCTTCAATATTCAAAATATCCTGGAAACAGTTGCTCATACCGGCAAAAAGCCCATTTTCCTGACAGAGCTTTTTCAGGGTATCTATATACTCTGGTGGAAGCAACTGATTGGTCGGAATCGTAATGATGGCAATGAGCTGACCATTGTAAATAACTGTTTTCAGATATGGAATCCGGCTCTCCAGCATGTTTCGGACATGACGTGCATTGACGGTTTCCTGACTTCTTGCAATTTCGATGACGATACAGTAATTGTTGCCGTTGAAATCATCCTTTACATAATTCATATGTGTAATAGAAGAACGGTCTGCGGCAATTTTGCGATCCAACAGATCACGGATAAAATATTCATAGTTAAATCCACGCGCATTCTGAATGAATGCATCTTTTATGATCTGCTCATTGATATATTTTTTTAAAATCAGCAGAAATTCAGTATCAATCGGTTCCAGTGGTTTATTGATGGCTGAAACGACAATATGACCGAGATCTTTGCTTGTGTTAATGGAACAGTAAAGCTGTTCATAACCGAGTTCTTCATTGAAAGCATGGATTGGGAGTTCACTTCTTTTTACCCGTTCATGGATATTATTCTGTCGGCTGACCATTTTAAAATCCTGATCGGTAAATCCTTTTTTCTCCAGTGTACGATCCGTAAAATTCTGATCTTTTAGTTTTTCAAAGGGAGCTGCGATCAGATTATAATTTGCATCAAAAACAAATACCGGATTTCCAAATACCCGGTAAGAATAGTCGATGGCTGGCTGTAATCCGTTATCAAAAGCCAGAAAATCGAGGAGTGTAGAACCGTAAAATCCAACACCGCACTGAATAGTGTAATAGCTTTGCAAAAGACCATAGATTTTTTCGGGATTATTACATTGCACAAATAAGACACTTACAAAATCAGGGAACTGACTGTTCAGTATATCCATATTGATATCCTCAGGAACAATACATAAAAGATGTATATCCTGAATAAATGGGAAAGAGAGCAGTTCCGGTGTATAGGTGCATGTATACAGTAAATGGATGGTCAGTGGCTGCGGCGCATCATATAGTTTATTCCATCCAGTCAGGGCATGTATACCATCGGATGAAGTCAGCAGTGTGGAATAGTCTCCCAACTGATATTGAATTTGTTTTAACCCTATGTACATTTCAAGTCCTCCTCTGTCTGTCCTTTATTATACACGAAATAATAAGCAATGTAAAAACACTTATTCTACATTAGTGTAGAAAAACACTTGTATATTTCGCAGATATCATACAAAAAAGTGAGTCATATTTTTTATACAATGTAATTAGCAGAGATAGTTATTGTGAACTGTAAAAATTGATAAAAAGGAGAATGAAAAATGAGCTTTAATGATAATCTTCCGAAATTAAAACCGTTTAAAAGAAGCGTTTCCATCATTGGCGTAGGTGCAACTCCGTTTGTCCGTATTTTGGATGATCCGTCCGTAGATGGTATGAATGAGCAGGAACTTTTTGCATATGCAGCGCGGGATGCCATGAAAGATGCCGGAGTCGATGGCAGTGATGTGGAATTTTATATCCATGGACAGGCCGGACCGGGATGGACCAGTAACCTGGCAACTCCAAACATGCATGTGGCAAACTGGATCGGAATGAAAGGAAAAGGCTCCTATCATCACAGTGAAGCATGTGCAACCGGTTATGTGGGCGTGGAGACAGCCGTTGCATTAGTTGCTTCCGGTGAATATGACATGGTTCTGAGTGGTTGTATCGAGACACCATATTCCATCGCATACCCGACCAGAGTGGTAACAAAACGTCGTTTCGGTACAGATGCGATCTTCCATGATGTACTGGCTTCTACTCAGTGCAGAGATTATACCTTATTTACCCGTGGTTCTCTGCCATTTAACTCTGAATCCTGGCTGGATTATTATGTGAAAGAGAATGGAATCAGCGAAGAGGATGTGGATGCAATGATGACTGCTTTATCTGTCAACTGCCGTCGTGCAGCAGCATTAAATCCGTTGAGTACCATTACCAATAATACATATGAGGAACTTGCAGCAACAAACGGTATGGATTCCGCTTATGAGTATCTGCATTCCAAATTCAATCCATTAATTGGAAAATATATGAGAGGTTCTCACTTTGAACAGCGTTGTGACGGTGCAGCAGCAATTATTGTATGCCCGACAGAACTGGCTTATAAATATACCGATCATCCGATTGAGATTCTTGGTATCGGTCATTCTAATGTGGAGGCTGGAAACCCGAGAAATGAGATGTATGCAACACAGAATGCATATCGTCAGGTAAAAGAACTGACCGGACTGACAGGTGCAGATATGGATATCTTCCTTGCAAATGATTTCTACAATCAGTCTGAATTCCTGTCTGCCGAGATGTGTGAATATCTGCCGAAGGGTGAAGGCTGGCAGTATACAAAAGAAGGCCGTATTGCTTATGATGGAGACCGTCCGATCAATACAAACGGTGGCCGTTGCCAGTATGGTCATGCAGCAGGTGCTTCCGGATTACATGATGTGTATGAGGCAGTTCACCAGATGCGAGGAGATGCAGGTGCAACACAGGTTCATCATGATGTAAAACACGCAATGCTCCGTGGATTTGGCGGAAGCCAGAACGTATTGAATATCATGATGGAGAGAAAGTAGGAGAGGAGGACGATGGTTAAAATGACAAAATATGATTTAAAACCAATTGTAAAAACTTATTATGATGCTTTGGAAGAAGGAACCATTCTGGGAAGAAAATGTACCAGATGCGGACATATCGAGTTTCCTCCTTATCTGTGCTGTAACGAGTGCGGAGGTCTGGATACCGAGTGGGTGGATCTGACAAATATGCGTGGTATTGTAAAGCAGGCACTTCCGACAAAAGGTGCATTTGGTGATCCGGAATTCCGTAACACACAGGGAGATTACTTTGCAGTAGAGATTGAAGTACCTGGTATGGATCCGTTTAATGCAAGTTTGCTGCATGTAGATTATGACAAATACGAAGAATTTGATCAGTATATTCAGGAGCATGAAGTAGAAGTAAAACCGTTACTGTTCCAGGATGAAGATATGAAAGTTGTAGCCTGGGAACTGGTGGAAGATAACGGATTTAAAAAGATTCCGGAAATTAAAGCACCGGAACCAAAGAAAGAAGAGACAAAAACTGCAACAGCAACTGCAACGGTAGATCTGAGTAATGATGCAACCACACAGACCGTTATTGAGGCGGCAGCAGATGCGTATGGAGTAGATGCAGCATCTATTACACTTGCAACAGATATCCGCGAGGATTTATCCAATGAATCCATGAAGATGATCGTCATGATCTCAACCATTGAGGATCAGCTGAATGTAACAATTGAAATTCAGGAAGCAAGTAACCTGAATACAATTTCTGATTTTGTAAATGTAGTAAAAGAACGTCTGGGTGAAGAGACAATTGCTTCGAATGCACCGGTAGCAAATAATTCTGATACAGCGACAGCAGCACAGTCATCCGAAGAACTGGATGATGTGGCAAAAGCTGTTATCGAAGCAGCAGCAGATGCCTACGGTGTAGATGCATCCGGCATTACACTGGCAACCGACATTCGAGAGGATTTATCCAATGAATCCATGAAGATGATCGTCATGATTTCCACTATTGAGGATCAGTTGAATGTAACAATTGAAATTCAGGAAGCAAGTAACCTGAATACAATTGGAGATTTTGTTGCCGTTGTACGGGAAAGATTATAAACAAGTAATTTTCAATAACCTTATATAATACCTAACCTGAATACCTGGGTGTACGCTGGAAATCTGGTCAGAATATTTTCATTGCAAAAGATTTCACTGTACATCAAAACCAAATGTCGGAGAAAGTCGCTGCAAATACGGTGGCTTTCTCCAAATTTCAAAAAAAGGAGCGTAAAAAAATGGCATTTCAGTTCATGAATTCTATTTATGATAAAGCAAAGAAAAATGTAAAAACCATTGCAATTCCAGAAGTAACAAATGAATATATGATCAAAGCAGCAGCAAAAGCAACAGCAGACGGAATCGCAAATATCATTCTGGTTGGAAATCCGGAAGATGTAACAGCAACGGCCGGAAAAGCCGGTGTTGATGTGTCAGGAATCCGTGTGGTAGATGTGAATGATACAGCTTATAAAGAAGAATTACTGGATAGATATAATAATTCTCCGGATAAAGCTATGCCAACGAGTTTTGTAAAGAAAAGAATCGACCACCCACTGTATCTGGCAACTCTGCTTCAGGCTGTGGGAGAAGCAGACGGAACACTGGCCGGAGTAGATACAACAACATATGAGTTTGTACTGGCAGCAAAAAGTATCATCGGAATGCAGCCAAACTGTCCAACAGCTTCCGGACTTCTCATTGAAGAGATTGAAGGATTTGCCGGAGATCAGGGTAACCTGATCGGTATGTCTGACGGAGCTGTCTGCATTCAGCCGACAGTGGAACAGCATGCCGGAATCGCAATTTCTTCCTGCGAGACATTCGAGACATTGACTGGAACAGAAGCAAAATGTGCCTTTCTGTCATTCTCCACAGATGGATCAGGCGGACTGAGCGAACCGGTAAAAAAAGTGCGTGAAGCTGTAGCACTGGCACAGCAGCTGAGACCGGATCTGAAAATTGACGGAGAATTCCAGGCAGATGCAGCAGTTGATGCACGCGTTGGCGAGAAAAAAGTAAAACGTGAAAGTGCCGTAGCAGGACATGCAAATGTATTGATTTTCCCGGATGCAGCAGGATGCAATATCGGATCAAAACTGGTGCAGCGTCTGGCAAATAATGTGCAGGTGTATGGACCAATTTATCAGGGATTCCGCCTGCCGATTCTTGACTGTTCCAGAAGTGATACAGATGTCGAACTTTATAACAATATTGCATTGCTGGCAGTTATGGCAGGAAAATAAAAAAGGAGAATATCATTCATGAAAGAATTTACTGTATTAACGATCAATCCAGGCTCATCCAGTACGAAAATGGGTGTGGTAAAAGGCGATAAAGTGATTGTAAACCGTGAGGTAGATCATCACAAAGAAGATTTTGCAGAGTGTAAAACTTTTGCAGATCAGGAACCAATCCGTATGGCAATGATCCGTAAAGCGCTGGAGGAGGAAGGGATTGCTCTTTCTGATCTAGATGCTGTAGCAGGTCGTGGTGTTGGCTTATATCCATGTGCCGGAGGAACATATAAAATCGATGAACTTGCCTATGAACATGCAAAAAATGATGTAGGAGGTATCCGCCATCCGGCCAGCCTTGGAATCATTATGAGTTATAAACTTGGTCAGGAGTTAAATATTCCGGCATTTTTTGTAAATCCAATGCCGACAGATGAACTCTGTGACATGGCTCGAGTGACCGGTATCCCGGGCATTTACCGTCCGGCAAAATCTCATCCGCTGAATCAGAAACAGGTGGCAATCCATCACAGTGAGCTGATGGGCAAAAAATATGAAGACTGCAATTATATCATCCTGCATCTGGGTGGTGGTACCAGCATTACTGCACACGAAAAAGGAAAAATGATTGACGGAAACCGAGCAGGTGACGGTCAGGGACCAATTTCACCAAATCGTTCCGGCGATTTATGTGTGGATGATGTCATCAAATGCATCAAAAAAGGTATTTCACCGGATGAAGCAAAAGATTATGCTTCCAGCAAAGGCGGATTACTTGCATGGTGTGGCACCGATGACCTGCGCGAAGTAAAAGCAATGATCGCAAATGGTGACAAAAAAGCGGAGCTTGTATACAATACCATGATTTATTCCATGGGAAAATGGACAGCTATGATGGCTGGTGCATTAAAAGGAAAAGTAGATGCTATTCTTCTGACAGGCGGCATGGCAAGAGATACGGAACTTTGCGATAAACTGGCTGAATATATTTCCTGGATCGCACCAATTTATAACTATGCAGGAAGCTTCGAGACAGAAGCACTTGGATTTGGCGCAATCCGTGTCCTGAAGGGAGACGAGGAAGCAAAAACATACACAGGAAAACCAGTATGGAATGGTTTCCCATGGGATAAAGAATAAAAATACAATGATACAGGCGGAGGTGAGAAATATGGGAGTACCGGTGTTTACGGCAGAACATACGAAAGGTGTCTGCCAAATAATGTTTGAAATTTCAGATGAAATGACAAATTCAGACGGCCGTATGAGCATTGGCTCACTGGCACGTCAGATGCAGCGTATTACGGAAATCCATTTTGATCAGGAGGCAGGTCTTACCGGGGAGGAGTTACTTGCCAAAGGGATGAGCTGGGTGATTTCCTGGACAAACATTGAACTGGAACGTTTACCGACTAAGGGTGAAAAGGTAATCTTACGTATCTGGCCGGGAAAAAATAAAGTGAATCTGTATTCCAGGATTTATGCGATGTACACAGAAGCAGGAGAACCATTAATGGCGACATCTTCGCTGTTCCTGCTGATGGATCAGAATACCAGAACGGTGGCAGCACAGCCGGAAGAAATGAAGATCATGAATCCGGTCATTATTGCCGGGGAACCGAATCTGCCGAAGCTGCAGCAGAAGTTTCCAAAGGAATACAGAAACCAGCTGTTGCGAACGGTATCAACAGAAGAAATTGACTATAATGGCCATCTGAACAATTCCAGATATCTGGACTGGACAGAAGCACTGATGGATGAAGACTTCTATGCAGAGCACAAACCGAAAAATATTTGGGTACAGTATGCAAAGGAATTGCGGGAAGGGGAAAACGCAAAACTTCAGTATGTCTGGGAAGAAGATGTTATGTACCTGAGAGGTGTACATAACGGGGAAAATTCCTTTTTGGTGAAAATGATGTTTTAAAGTGTATAAAGATACAAAACAGAGAAAAGATTTGTATTTGAAAAACGAAAAACATATTTTGAAAGACAGAGAAAAGAAAGAAAGAGTGAATTATGGAAACAAAAAAACTATCAAAAAGCTTAACGGATAACCGTTTTGGCGGCTGGGGCTGGAGTATGATCTTCTACACGATGATCCTTTACTTCTTTTACGCAGCGATTACAACAGATGGAATGAATCTGATTCCGTCTGCCTTTGCTGAGGCTCACGGATGGGATGCAAATACGTTGCTTTCTGTTGCTACACCAGCAGGTCTTGTCGGACTGGTTGGAGGATTTGTTTTTGGCCGTCTGGTTATTAAGACGAAACCGAAAAATATGTCAGCAGTGACATTGATCATTACAGGAGTGCTGTATGCACTGCTTGGAATGGTTCCATCGGTTGCGTTATATACCATTGATCTGATGCTGATCTGTTTCTTTGCGTCCGGATTCGGTACCGCGGCATGCCCGGCTTTTATCGCAAACTGGTTTCCGCGTAAAAAAGGAATTGCACTTGGATGGGCCACCATGGGTGCACCGATCAGTTCCAGTGCGTTTGTTGCCGGATTTGCTGTATTGCTTGCAACAAAAGGAATCCGTACAGCATTTGTTATCTTTGGAGTATTGGCAGTTATCGTAGGAATTATCACATTTTTCTGGGCGAAAAATGAACCGGCAGATGTGAACTGTCTTCCGGACAATATGGAACTGGATGAGACAGTTTCCACGCAGGAGCTGGTACTGGATAACGAGAAATATTCTATTAAAAATATTTTGAAAAACAAAAACACCTGGTTGATCGTATTTGGTTATGGATTTTTATGGATGGTTCTGGTTGGAATCATTTCACAGTTTGTACCACGTATGATGTCCGTAGGATATACAAATGCAGAGGCACTGACCTTTATGTCAATTACTTCTATTATTGCAATCCCGGGAAGTTATCTCTGGGGCTGGCTGGATTCCAAATTCGGAACAAAGAGCATTTCCATTGTATTTGCATTTTCCTATGTGGCTGCACTGGTATTGCTGATCACATCCTTTAACATTGTATGTGTATGGCTTGGATGTATTTTTGCCGGACTTGGAATCGGAGGACTTCTGAACCTTCTGGCTTCTATGATCATTTCCGTATTCGGAAGAGATGGGTTTATGTCGGCCAACAGTATCATTTACCCGCTGGCAAACGTTGTGCGTACACTGGCATTTATCCTGATGGCTATGCTGCTGAAAGTTTCCGGAGGAAGTTTTACACTGCCATATGTTGTATTTATTGTAATTGACATTATCGGAGCAGGACTGATCATGTTGATTCCATATAAGAAAGCATAAAGATACATAATAGAACAATATTGCAAAACACTTAATTTTTAATATACCTAAAGTCAGAGAAAAACCGTCGCGAATGTGGCGGTTTTTCTGCATTTTGAACGCAGGTTGCAAAGCGACTGCGTTCATGAGCAAGCAGCGAAAGCGGATTGCGAATGTCAGTTTTAATTCAAAAGAGAGAATAGAAAAATCTTTCTATACTAGTGTAGAAAAATGACAATTTTTTTCAACAGAATACTATGAGATACTGGCAGTTAAAACACTCTATACTAAAGGTATCAAAAAAAGAAAAAGGAGATTTGGTATGGAGGCAAAAAAACACAGTTGGCACGGTCCAAAACAGATTGGTATGATGATCTACACAGCAATCCTGTTCCTGATCGGAACAAGTATTATCGGAGGAAATAACAATACGGTATTCCCAATGTTTTCAGAAATCAGAGGATGGGATGTCAATGTAATCAACGTAGTATCCGGCTTAGCCTGTATCGCAAAGGCAATCGGTGTATTGGTTCTGGCAAGAGTTGTAAGAAAGACAGGGGCTAAGAATCTTACGACAGTGACATTGATTCTTTCTGCTTTGTTACTGATCGTATTTGGAACGACAAAGAGCTTACCGTTATTCCTGATTGTCATTTTGATTATCGGATTCTTGGGCGGCGGTTATGAGAAGAACGGTGGCATGACACTGACAGCAAGCTGGTGGCCGACAAAGAAAGGTATCGTACTTGGATTTACAACGATGGGTATTGTGGCAATGAACTTCCTGTATGTACCGATGATGCCGAAACTGCTTGGCAAGCTTGGTCTTGGCGGAGGAATGACAGTTATCGCAGTGATTCTGATTATTGTGGCAATTATTACCGCAATATGTGTAAAAAATAACCCGGAGGAAGCCGGAGAATATCCGGATGGAGATCCTACCTATGCAGTAAACGGAGCTGAGATCGCACAGATGATGAAAGAATACAAGAGTCCGTTTACAATTGGAAAAGTATTAAAAGATAAAAATACATGGTTTATCGGTCTTGGCTCAGCACTCGCATTTTTGGCTGTTATGAGTTATATTGCATCCGCAATTCCGGCAATGCTGGCCATTGGATACGCATATACACAGGCAGCTGCAATTTTCGCCGTTGGTGGAATCATGGGAATTGTCGGAAGTTTTATCTTTGGTATTATAGATCAGAAAATCGGAACAAAAAAAGCATTCGTAGCATATTTCGTATTTATTATTATCGGATTTGTGGCATTACTCGGTATGCCAAAAGGTTTGACATTCTGCTGGATTTCCGGTGTTGTTATTTTTGCTGCACAGGGTGCGTTATGTAATTTGCTGCCATCTTATGTAGCCAGCAAATATGGACGCTGGGATTATACGGCAGGTTACCAGGTAATTGGAACAATTTTTGAAATCGGAGCTGGTATCGGCGTTATGATGACAGGTTTCTTTGCCGGCAATATTATGGGTATGTATATCTTTGATATTGTAGTACTGGTGATCGGATTGATCTTTATGGCACTTTCCAGTGATAAATTTATCGGAAAACGATAGGAAACAGAAGAATGGAGGAAAAACGAATGATTGTTGAAAACAGGGGACAGCAGCAGAGTATCCGCTATGTAATAGATACAGACCGTTGCTGTGGATGTAAAAAATGTATCCGCCGTTGTATGGAAAATGTATGGCAGTGGGATGAAGAAAAAAAATATGCTTATCCGAAATATCCGGATGAATGTGTATTGTGTTATCAGTGTGAGATGGATTGTTTGAACAATGTCATTGATATTCAGGTTATTTCCGCTCTTCAGGTGGATCCGTTGGAATACAGTGCGGGACTGATGAATAAACAGAACGGACAGGAGGGATAAGCTATGGCAGATATCAAAGATTATGGTGAATTATATACTTCGGATATACTCGTTGTTGGCGGCGGTATGGCAGGCCTTGTAACGGCCATCCGTGCAAAGGAAAATGACCCGACACTTGATATCCTTGTAATTGATAAAGGTATTATCGGATGGAATGGACAGGCTACAAAAGCAGGAAACGGAATCCGTTCCACATCCAAACATCCGAATGGTGTAAAAAATGCACTGGAATATCTGGTGCATGCGCATACCCCGTTCTTAAATGACCAGGAGTTCCTGAGAGATTATCTCGTATATCACAGAGATAACATTGATTATATGAAACACTGTGGTGTTATCACATCTTGTAATGAAGAGGGCGAAGCTACTCCGCTTCCGTTTATCCCGGATGCACTGGATATGGGCGGTGTTTCCATCAATGTATGTGCACAGTTGCGTCAGATGGCATTGAAATTAGGCATTCGTTTATTAAGCAGAGTGAATATTTTTGAACTTCTGACCAACAAAAAAGGAAAAGTTATCGGAGCCATCGGTTTTGATATGGATCATATGGAATGCAAGATCTTCCATGCAAAAGCAGTGGCAATGGCAACACAGGGATGTCACTTTAAGAAAATCGGTCTGGAATTTATGGGATATGGAACCGGTGTCGGTGCTATGTACCGTGTTGGCGCATTAATGCGAAACGTAGAATTTTCTACACAGGTAGACGTTGTATTTAAGAAAACAAATACACCGATTTATGGTGGATTTAACATGATCTGCAATAAAAATGGTGAGAACCTGACAGATAAATATATCGGTCATAAAGAGTGGGAAGTAACACCTGCACTGGTTGACGCCATGGTAAAAGAAGTAGCGGCTGGAAATGGTCCGCTGACAGTAGATCTGGCGCATCCGGATGAAGTCCGCAT
>OHAU01002882.1_pt1 | contig 15146 bp, 12 predicted proteins | sample 1577181 | NCBI WGS metagenome assembly OHAU01 (sample SAMEA3541472, study PRJEB24748) | human gut metagenome | biome: human gut; feature: human-associated habitat; material: faeces | place: China | collected 2012
GCGCGGCTCCTGCCGCACGACGGCCTGCGCGCCGCGGATTTTGCCGCGCCCGCCGCTCTGGTGCTGCGCCTGCAGCGGCTCCACCCGCGCCTCATCCCCTTCCGCGCCGTCGGGACGGGCAGCGGCCTGCTGCTCGCCCTGCCGTGCGAGGAGGTCCGCATCGGAAAAAGGGTGCAAAAAAACGGCCTCGTCGCCTTCTCCCCGACGCCCGTTTCGGACGGCGGCGGCTACGAGGCCCTGACAGGAGGGAAATGCGATGCTTGAATTTCTCACGGACTGGCTGCAGCGCCTCCTGCGGCAGCCCGCAAAGCTCATGTACATCGGCGGCAGCGACATTCTCCCGCCGCCGCTTGCCGCGCAGGAGGAACAGACCCTCCTGCAGCAGGCCGCCGCTGGCGACGAGGCCGCGCGGGCCCGGCTCATCGAGCGCAATCTGCGGCTCGTGGTCTACATCGCGCGCCGGTTCGAGAACACCGGCGTGAACATCGAGGACCTGATCTCCATCGGGACCATCGGCCTCATCAAGGCCGTCGGCACGTTCAAATCGGACCGGAACATCAAGCTGGCGACCTATGCCTCGCGCTGCATCGAGAATGAGATCCTCATGCACATCCGCAAGATCGCAGGCCAGAAGGCCGAGGTCTCGCTCGACGAGCCGATCAACACGGACTGGGACGGCAACGAACTCCTGCTGTCCGACGTGCTCGGGACGGACGGCGACATCGTCATGCGGCCCATGGAGGAGGACGCGGAGCAGCAGCTGCTGCGCGAGGCCCTTGCGCGGCTGCCGGAGCGGGAGCGGCGCATCGTGAGCCTGCGCTTCGGGCTGGGCGGGCGGCCGGAAAAGACGCAGAAGGAGGTCGCGGATCTGCTGGGCATCTCGCAGTCGTATATCTCGCGGCTGGAGAAGCGCATCATGCAGCGCCTGCGGCGCGACCTGCTGCGGCAGGTCTCATAGCCCGGCGTAGAGCGGCGCAGCCTTCGGCTCATAGCCCTGCGGCAGATAGCGCACGGAGGAGATGCGCGGGCCGGAAATGCCGTATTTGGAGGAATAGCCGAACAGGTCGACATAGCGCTCCAGGTCGTCCCGCTCGGTCCCCATGGCGCGCAGGACCTCGACCGTAGCGCGCACGTCGTCGATGGCACGGTGCGAATTCGTCACGCGGTCCTGCAGGTCATACTGCTCGATGGCGTTGCACAGGCGGTGCGGATAGGCGCGGCGGTCGCGGTAGACCGTGAGCAGGTCGAGCTTCGGCTTGTCCTGCAGCAGGCGGGCGTCGCCGTATTTCTGCAGGAACGAATAGAGGAACAGCAGGTCAAACTGGGCGTTATAGGCCGCGAGCATTGTGCCGGGCGTCAGGAGCGCGGCCAGCAGCTCGGCAAAGGCCTGCTTGCCGATGCCCTCCTCGCGGAGCAGGTCGTCCGTGATGCCCGTCAGCTCCACGATGCGCGGCGGCAGACTGCGCGTGCAGCGGACGAACTCATCGACCTCCTCCGTGCCGGAGGCGGTCAGGCGGATGGCGGAAAATTCAATGATCTCATCGCGCTGCCAGCTCAGGCCGCTCGTTTCCGTGTCGAACACGAGGACGGAGTCGCAGCGCGAGAACAGCGATTGCAGGGAATCAGACATGATTGGCCTCCATTCCGGAAAAATCCGTAATTCTGAGGCGATTATAGCATGTTTTTCCATGCTTGACAAATGGTTCCTTTTCGGGTATACTGAATTTACCGCAAAACAAATCCTTCTTCGGGGGGTCGGATGCTTCCGGCTGAGATTGGGCGAAGTCACGCCCTGACCCGCAAACCTGACACGGATCATGCCGTCGTAGGGAAAGAGGTCTTCCGCACTGCTTTCCAAGAACGGTTTGCAGCGCGGAATTTTTGTTTTGGAGGAATCCTCTATGTCCGTTCCCTCTCGCCGTATGGGACTGCGCCGCCTTGTGGAGTGCGCCGTGCTCATCGCAATCGGCACCGTTCTCAGTCTGTTCGAGTTCTCCGGCCCTTGGGCCCTTGGCGGCGGCATCACCGTGTGCAGCATGCTCCCGCTCGTCCTGATCTGCCACCGCCACGGCACGAAGTGGGGCATCAGCTCCGCCCTGGTCTACGGCGTGCTGCAGATGTTCCTCGGTATGAAGAACGTCATGTACGGCCGCAACTTCTGGGAAGTGCTTGCCATCATCCTGCTGGACTATGTTGTCGCGTTCGGCGTCATCGGCCTTGCCGGTATCTTTGACAAGTGCATCAAGAACCGCCCCGTGTCCATCGCCGTCGGCAGTGTGTTCGCCACGCTGCTGCGTCTGGCCTGCCACTTCGTGTCCGGCTGGATCATCTGGGAGGCCCTGTGGCCGAACGAGCTGGGCTGGGCTTCCCCGCTGTGGTCCCTTGCCTACAACGCCAGCTACATGATCCCCGAAATGATCATCACGACGGTCGCCGCCGTCGCCCTGTACTTCCCGCTGAAGAAGTACTACTACGGCGAGGACCTGAAGTAAGAAGGCTGCACCGCGCCCCCCGGCCCGGTGTTTCCGATAACTCTCATTTCTGAATCGCTCTCCCCCACGCAAATGCCCACAAAATGCCGCCGGTCTTCCCCCACAGAAGACCGGCGGTCATTTTATTGCGTTATTGCGGCAACTGCACAGATCACCAGATTTGTCATTGCGAGGAGGCGCAGCCGACGTGGCGCCCTGAGCGCGAAGCGCGAGGAAGTGCCCTTGGGGTGCAATCTCGGGAAGGCACTACCAGTCCGTATCGGCCGCCGCTACAGACGCAATCGGTTCTCACCATTTTTCGATAACCGGTACGGGTCGTAAGTGCCGCTCCCCTACAATGGCCCACATAAAAGAATCCCGGACGGCGAACCGTCCGGGATATCGTTGTTCTGTTGGTGCGGATCAATACATGCCGCCCATGCCGCCTGCATTGGCTGCGGCAGCTGCTGCGGCGTCGGCTGCGGGATCGGGCTTGTCGGCCACGATGGACTCAGTCGTCAGGACGCAGGCGCCGATGGACGCTGCGTTCTCAAGTGCGGTGCGGGTGACCTTCGTCGGATCGACGATACCGGCGGGGATCATGTCGCAGTAGGTGGCGCTGTAGGCATTGTAGCCGAAGCCGACCTTGCGGCTGTTCTTGATCTTCTCGAAGACGACGGAGCCGTCGACACCGGCGTTCTCGGCGATCTGGCGGACAGGAGCCTGCAGCGCCTTGACGATGATGGACGCGCCGGTCTTCTCATCGCCGGACAGCTTGGCAACGAGCTTCTCGACAGCGGGGATGGCATTGACAAACGCAGTGCCGCCGCCGGCAACGATGCCTTCCTCCACGGCAGCGCGCGTGGCGTTCAGGGCATCCTCGACGCGGAGCTTCTGCTCCTTCATGGCAGTCTCGGTCTGTGCGCCGACACGGATAACGGCGACGCCGCCGGACAGCTTGGCAAGACGCTCCTGCAGCTTCTCACGGTCGTACTCGGACGTGGTCACGCCGATGGCGGCCTTGATCTCGTGGATGCGGTTCTGGATCTCCTCGGAGTTGCCGCAGCCGTCGACGATAACGGTGGTGTCCTTGTTGACCTTGATCTGGCGGGCACGGCCGAGATCGGAGAGCTGAGCCTCCTGCAGGTTCATGTTCAGCTCGTTTGCGAAGTAGGTGCCGCCGGTCAGGATGGCGATATCGCGGAGCATTTCCTTGCGGCGATCGCCGAAGCCGGGCGCCTTGACGCAGACGCAGTTGAAGCTGCCGCGCAGACGGTTGACGAGCAGGGTGGACAGCGCATCGCCCTCGACGTCCTCGGCGATGATGACGAGCTTCTGGCCGGCCTTGACGATCTGCTCCAGAACGGGCAGGATGTCCTGAATGGAGGAGATCTTCTTATCGGTGATGAGCAGGTACGGATCATCGACAACAGCTTCCATCTTGTCGGTATCGGTGACCATATACGGGGAGATATAGCCGCGGTCGAACTGCATGCCTTCGACAACATCGAGGCCGGTCTCGGCGGTCTTGGACTCTTCGATGGTGATGACGCCAGCGGCCGTGACCTTCTCCATGGCCTCGGCGATCAGCTTGCCGATCTCCTCGTCGCCGGAGGAGACGGTGCCGACACGGGCGATGTCTGCGCTGCCGTTCACGGCCTGCGAGTTGGCCTTGATGGCCTCGATGGCGGCGTCAACGGCCTTCTGCATGCCCTTGCGCATGACCATGGGGTTCGCACCGGCGCTGACGTTCTTCAGGCCCTCGCGGATGATGGCCTGTGCCAGCAGGGTGGCGGTGGTGGTGCCGTCGCCTGCGACGTCGTTCGTCTTCGTAGCGACTTCACGGACGAGCTGAGCACCCATGTTCTCAAACGGATCCTCGAGCTCGACTTCCTTGGCGATCGTCACGCCGTCGTTCGTGATGAGCGGGGAACCATATTTCTTCGCCAGGACAACGTTGCGGCCCTTCGGACCGAGGGTGACCTTGACGGTATCTGCGAGCTGGTCAATGCCGGACTGCAGCTTCTTACGGGCATCTTCGCCGAATTCGATCATTTTTGCCATGATATTTTAAGCCTCCTGAATTATTCTACGATCGCGAGGATCTCGGACTGGCGGACGATGGAATACTCCACATCCTCGACCTTGACCTCGGTGCCAGCATACTTCGCGACGACGACCTTGTCGCCGGGCTTCACGACCATCTTGACCTCGTTTCCGTCCACGACGCCGCCGGGGCCGACTGCCACGACCTCGGAAACAACGGGCTTTTCCTTCGTAGCGGTGGAGAGGATAATGCCGGAAGCGGTGGTCTCCATGGCTTCCACAGGCTTGAGCAGAACACGATCTGCAAGGGGTACCAGTTTCATGATGCTAACCTCCAATATAATGTCTGATGGTCTCCCATCTTTGATTACGGGCTTGAATTTAGCACTCAATTCATCTGAGTGCTAACACCCTATATAATACCCATTTCCGGAAGAAAGTCAAGAGGAAAAAATGAAAAATTTGTGACAAATTTCAAAATTCTCCCGCCCCGGACGCCCGGTTTGGGCATTTGAGTTTGCGGCAATCTCAGTAGAGGCCATCGAAACGGACGAGCTGCCAATAAAGGAATGCACCGATTGCGTCTGTAGCGGCGGTCACTGCGCAGCCGTTGGCGGCTCTGCCGCCTTACGGATGCGGCGTCCCCTTTACGGGGAGTGACCGCCTTGTACAGGGACATTTAACCGCAGGAGGGCGCTGGTGCACCTCGCGCTTCCCTGACGTGTCATTGCGAGGAGCGAAGCGACGTGGCAATCTCGCAGCACCAAGTTGGATAACAGGAAAGCCATCGGCGAAATCGTGAGTGCCTTCCCGAGATTGCCGCGTCGGCCTGCGGCCTCCTCGCAATGACAAACCTTCGGCATTCACCGTTTTACTGACAGCCTGTTTCTTACGCAGGTGCAGCGCCGGGCCCGGCTGTCCCCTCCCCTACAAGACGCGTGCGTCCGGCACGACTTTCTGTTTTCCGGTTGTGCTTTGCGGCGTTTTTCGATATAATAGAAAAGGAGGAACACAGATTGTCAAAATAACGCTCAGCTGAAAGTTACGGAGGGAAGGAAAGTGTGAAAGGAAACCGTCAGGGTGTCCTTTCGCGTTTGATCCCCCGCCGCAGCGGCAGAATTGCAAAATCATGCTGCAAAATTTGATTTTGCAATTCGGAAAGGCCTCAGCTTGGCGAAAAGTCCGAAAGGACTTTTTTGACAAGCTGAGGACAATGTCCGGAAAGGAGATCCTGCGATGGAACGAAACATTCTGGCGGTCGGCGATGTGGTCGCGCCCGCCGGTGTCAAATATTGCAAGGCGGTGCTCCCGCGGCTGCGCCGGGAGCTGTCGGTCGATTTCTGCGTTGTGAACGGTGAGAACGCCGCCGTGCTGGGTATGCTGCCTGCGCAGGCGGAGGAGCTGCTGAGCGCCGGGGCCGACGTCATCACCATGGGGAACCACACCTGGGGCAGGCGTGAGCTTGTGCCCTATCTCGAGCGGTCGCGCGAGGTGCTGCGCCCGGCAAATCTGCCGCAGCAGCAGCCCGGCCGCGGCTGGGGCGTGTTTGAAACGCCGTTCGGCGACGTGGCCGTCATCGACCTCATCGGCCGGTGCGGCATGGACTACACGCCGGACAACCCCTTCCAGCTCGTCGAGCGCATCGTGCGCAAAATTCAGACAAAGCTCATCCTTGTGGAGCTGCACGCCGAGGCCACGTCGGAAAAGCTGGCCATGGGCCGGATGCTCGACGGGCAGGTCAGCGCCGTCTGGGGCACGCACACCCATGTGCCGACGGCGGACACGATGATCCTGCCGCAGGGCACGGGCTATGTGACGGACCTCGGCATGACCGGCCCGCGCGATTCCGTGCTCGGCATCCGGCCGGAGCTGTCCATCCGGCGCTTCCGGGGCGATCTTCCCAGCCGCTATGAGCCCGCGCCCGGCCCGTGCAAGCTCGAGGCCTGCCTGTTTACGATCGACGACGCTACCGGCCGCTGCACGGCCGTCAGGAGGGTGGATATCCATGGTTAAGCTGCTGCATGCGGCGGATCTGCATCTTGATTCCGCCTTTTCGGCCCTGCCGCCGGAGAAGGCCGCCCAGCGCCGCGCCGAGCAGCGGCTCGTGCTCGAGCGGCTGACCGCGCTGTCCGAGGGCTGCGCGGCCGTGCTGCTGGCGGGCGACCTGTTTGACAGCGCCCGTGTCTACCGTGACACGCTCGAGGCGCTCCGGGCCGCGCTGGCGGCCTGCCGCTGCCCCGTTTTTATCGCGCCTGGCAACCACGATGCTCTGCTGCCCGGCTCGCCGTACCTGGAAAACGGTTGGCCCGAAAACGTCCATATCTTCCGCACGGCGGAACCGGAGCGCGTCAGCCTGCCGGAGCTCGACGTCTACGGCGCGGGCTTCCTGCGCGCGGAGATGCCCGCCATGCTGGACAGCTTCCGCGTCGCCGACCCCGCGCGCCTGAACATTCTGGTCCTGCACGGCGACGCCGAAAACCCTGCCTCGCCCTATGACCCCGTCTCGTCTGCTGCGCTGGCGGCCTCCGGGCTGGATTATGCCGCCCTTGGCCACATCCACCGCCGCGGCGAGCGGCGCGACGGCGGCACGCTGTGCGCGTGGCCCGGCTGCCTGATGGGCCGGGGGTTCGACGAATGCGGCGAGAAGGGAGCTCTGCTCGTTTCGGCCGAAAAGGGCGCCTGCCGCACGGAATTTGTGCCCTGCGGGGCGCGGCGCTATGAGCGCCTCTCCGTCCCGGCCGGAGATGATGCGCTTGCCGCCGTCCGCGCGGCCCTGACGCCGGAGCTCGAGGGCAGCTGCTGCCGCATCGAGCTGACGGGTGAGGCGGCCCCCGTCGATCTTGCCGCCCTGCAGGCGGCGCTGGAGGCGCAGTTTTTCAGTCTGGACCTGCGTGACCGCACGCGGCCGAAGCAGGACCTTTGGGAGGCCTGCGGCGAGGACACACTGCGCGGTCACTTCCTCGACGGACTGCACGCGCAGTTTGAGGCCGCAGAAACAGACGAAAGGAGGCAGGTCGTCGCGCGCGCTGCGCGGCTCGGCCTTGCCCTGATGGACGGACGGGAGGTGCCGCTGTGATCCTGCTGCAATTACGGGCAAACTTCGGCAAGCTGCACGGCACGCTGACCCTGCATGAGGGGCTCAACGAGCTGTGCCTGCCGAACGAAGCCGGGAAATCGACGTGGAGCGCCTTCCTGCTGGCGATGCTCTATGGCATCGACACGCGCGAGCGCGCCACGCGGGAAAACCAGAATCTGCCCGCCAAGGAGCGCTACCGTCCGTGGGACGGCAGCTCCATGGAGGGCGCGATCGACCTGATCTGGAACGGCCGCGCCGTCACGATCGAGCGGCGCTCGCAGGGCAGGACGCCCATGGGCGCGTTCCGCGCCTATGAGACGGAGAGCGGCACACCCGTGCCGGAGCTGACGGCCGAGAACTGCGGCCGCACGCTGTGCGGTGCGGAGCGGAGCGTGTTTGAGCGAACGGCCTTCGTACGGCAGCTCGGCATGGCCGTCACGAGCGACGCGCAGCTGGAGCAGCGGCTGAGCGCCCTTGTCACCACCGGCGAGGAAGGCCCGTCGGCCTCCGCACTGGAGAAGAAGCTGCGCGACCTGAAGAACAAATATACCTACCGCACCGGTCTGATGCCCCGGCTGCAGGCCCGGCGGGACGAGCTGCAGGCACAGCTTTCCGCCCTGCGCGCCGCGCAGGCCGAGGCCATGGAGCTGAGCGCCGCCTGCACGGAGGCCGAGGCCGGGCGCAGCCGCCTGCAGGACCTTCGCGCCCGTATCGAGCGGGCGCAGGCTGCCCGCCGCCGCGCCGGTCTGACGGAGCTGCAGGAGCGCGAAACGGCACTTGCCGCCCGCTGCGCTGCGCTGGCGGAGCAGACTGCGGGGCTTCCGGATGAGCAGATGCTGCAGCTCCTGGCCCGCAGTCTGGAGGACGCCGCCGAGCGCCTGCAGACGGCCCAGCTCGACGCCGCCATCGGCGTGAAGCTGCCGGAAAAGCCTGAGGACCTGCCCGGCTTTGCTGGCTGCGGCCCGGACGAGGCCGCGCGGCGCGCGCGGGAGGTACAGGTGCAGTGGAACGTGCTCCACGCCGTCCGCGTGCCGAAAAAACTCCCGATTCTGCTGGCGTGCGCCGCTGTGATGCTGGCGGGCGCGGGGCTGTGCTTTGTTTCGCTGCCCATCGGCCTTGGCGTCGCCGGAGCTGGGCTTGCCGCCTTCGTCCTCTCGCTGGTCCTGCTGCGGAGGAAGGCCGTGCAGGCCGAGCGGGCCGCCGAACAGGCCGAGGACCTGCTCCGGCCGTTCGGGACGGACGATCCCGCCGCGCTCTCCGGGCTTGCCGCCCGGCAGGGAGAGGCCCGCACGCAGTGGCAGCAGGCCCGGCAGGCCGCAGAGCGGCAGCAGCGGCTGCTGCAGGGGGCCGTTCTGAGCCGGCAGGAGGAGCTGAACGACCGCATCGGCGCAGTCGCCCGCTTTGCCCCCGGCACGCAGGGTCTCCCCGCGGCGCGCAGCGCGCTGCGGAACGCCCGGCAGCTGCAGGAGGCCGCCGCGGCCGCAAATCGCGAGCGCGAGGCCCTGCACCGGCAAATCGAGGCCATGGCCGACATCGTCGGCAGCGCGCCCACCGATGCTGCGCCGGACGAGGAGGCGCTGCGCTATGATCCCGCCGAGATCGGCCGCCGCCTTGAGCAGGCCGACGAGGCGCTTGCCTCGCTCCGCGCCCGCCTGGCCCACAAGCGCGGGCAGATCTCCGCGCAGGGAGACGCCGTGCGCATCGAGGCGGAGCTGGAGCAGCTCGACCGCCGGATCGCCGACGCCGAGGAGGCAAACGCCGCCGTGGAGCTGGCGTCCGAGGCCCTGCGCCGCGCCGATGAGACGCTCCGCGCACGTTTTTCACCGCAGATCACGGCCGAGGCGGGGCATATTCTCGCCGAGCTGACAGAAAATAAGTATCCCCGCGTGCTGCTGGAGCCGGACATGCATCTGTCCGTGCGCGAGGCGGACGGGCAGGTCATGCGTCCCGCCGCCGCCATGAGCTGCGGCACGGCGGATCAGATGTATCTTGCGCTGCGGCTGGCCATGTGCCGCCGTCTGCTGCCGCCGGATGCGCCGATGGTGCTCGACGACGCGCTCGTGAACTTTGACCCCGCGCGCACCCGCGCCGCCCTGCGCGTGCTGCGGGAGGAGCCGCGGCAGATCCTGCTGTTCACCTGCCGCCCGCTGACGCAGGAGGAGGAATGACCCATGTATTTTGATTCGCACGCCCATCTGGACGACGCGCATTTTGACGGCGACCGCGCGGCCATTTTGGACGATCTCAAAAACCACGGCGTGACCATGGTGATGAACGTGGGCTGCGACCTGCCGTCCTCGGAGCGCTCCGTGCATCTGGCGGAGCAGTATCCGTTCCTCTATGCTGCCGTCGGCAGCCACCCGGACGACGCCGATCATGTGGACGGCGCCCTGCTTGCCCGCTACCGCGCTCTGTGCGCGTCGCCGCGCGTGCGCGCCATCGGCGAGATCGGGCTGGACTATCATTATGAGGACGTGCCCCGCACGCAGCAGCGCGTGGCCTTTGAAAAGCAGCTTTCGCTGGCCGAGGAGCTCGGCCTCCCCGTCATCGTGCACGAGCGTGAGGCTCACGGCGACGCCATGGACATCCTGCGCGCCCATCCGAAGGCCTTTGGCGTGTTCCACTGCTTCTCCGGCTCGCCGGAAATGGCGCTGTGGCTCGTCGAGCGCGGGTGGTACATCGGCTTTACCGGCGTTGTGACGTTTAAAAACGCCCGCCGCGCCGTCGAGGCCGTGCAGGCCCTGCCGCTTGACCGCATCCTGATCGAGACGGACTGCCCGTATATGGCCCCGGAGCCGTACCGCGGCCGCCGTAACGACAGCCGCTATGTGCCGCTCGTTGCGGCGAAGATCGCGGCCCTGCGCGGCCTGACCCCGGAGGAGGCGGGCGTGCTGACCGCGGCCAACGCGCGGCGGCTGTTCCGCATCCCGGACGGAGAGGAGGCGACCCCATGCGTCACGCCCTGATCACCGGCGGCAGCCGGGGCATCGGCGCGGCCGCCGTGCGCGCCTTTACGGCCGCTGGCTACGCCGTGAGCTTCTTCTATGAGAAAAACGACGCGGCGGCAGCCGCTGTCTCGGCCGAGACAGGCGCAGAGGCCGTCCGCTGCGACGTGGCAGATGCACAGGCTGTGCAGGATGCCGTTTCGCGCCTGCCGGAGACGGACGTGCTCGTGAACAACGCGGGCATCTGCCACTACGGCCTGATCTCTCAGATCACACAGGCACAGTGGGACCGGCTGTTCGCCGTGAACGTCGGCGGCATCTACCACTGCGTGAACGCCGTCCTGCCCGCCATGCTGCGCAGGCAGAGCGGCTGCATCATCAACGTCTCTTCCATGTGGGGGCAAGTCGGCGCGTCGTGCGAGGCGTGCTACTCCGCCACGAAGGGCGCGGTGCTCGCCCTGACGAAGGCGCTGGCACAGGAGCTGGGGCCGTCCGGCATCCGCGTCAACTGCGTCTCGCCCGGCGTCATCCTGACGGACATGGTCGCAAACGTCGCGCCGGAGGTGCTTGCGGAGCTGGCACAGGAGGCACCGCTCGGTAAAAACGGCACGCCGGAGGACGTGGCACGGGCCATGGTCTATCTTGCGGAGGCGGAGTTTGTCACGGGGCAGAACCTGCCGGTGAACGGCGGCTTTGTGCTCTAAGGAAGCTCTGAATCCGGAATTCCGGAAAATGGGCCTTGACGTGCTCCGTTTTCTGCGATATAGTGTAGTTGGTGCGGTAGGGCCGTACCTTTCCGAATACAGATAGAAAGTAGAGAGTTTCCCTATGACAGTGCTTCTGAAGGTCTTCACTCTGCTCGGCGGGCTTGCGTTCTTCCTCTATGGCATGAACGTGATGTCCGGCGGACTGGGTAAGCTGGCAGGCGGCTCGCTGGAGCGCTCCCTCAAAACGATGACGAAGAACCGCTTCGCGGGCATGGCGCTCGGCGCGGTCATCACCATCGCCATCCAATCCTCGTCCGCCATGACGGTCATGCTCGTCGGTCTGGTCAACTCGGGCATCATGCAGCTCGGGCAGACGATCGGCGTCATCATGGGCTCGAACATCGGCACGACGCTCACGCCGTGGATCTTGTCGTTGTCCGGCGTGAACGGCACGGGCTGGATCCAGCTGCTCAAGCCGGAGAATTTCTCCCCGATCATCGCGTTTATCGGCGTTGTGCTCATCATGATGTGCAAAAAGCCCCGCAAGCGCGACATCGGCAAGATCATGGTCGGCTTCGCCGTTCTGATGTACGGCATGACGCTCATGGGAAGCTCCGTTTCCGGCCTGGAGAATTCCAAGGCCTTTACGAGCATCCTGACGGCGTTTGAGAACCCGCTGCTCGGCGTGCTCGTCGGCGCGGTCGTCACGGGCGTGATCCAGTCCTCCGCCGCCTCCGTCGGCATTCTGCAGACGCTGGCCGCCACGGGCCAGATCTCCTATGGCGTCGCCATCCCGATCATCATGGGTCAGAACATCGGCACCTGCGTCACGGCGCTCATCTCGTCCATCGGCGTCAACAAGAACGCCCGCAAGGTCGCCGTCGTGCACATCACGTTCAACCTCATCGGCACGGTGGTGTGCCTGTGCCTGTTCTACGGGCTGCACGCCATCTTCCATTTCGTCTTTGTGGCCACGCCGATCAACGCCGTCGGCATTTCGGCCGTGCACACGATTTTCAATGTCTTCACCACGGCGCTGCTGTGCCCGTTCACGAAGCAGCTCGAGCGCTTCGCCAATTTTGTCATCCGCCCCTCCAAAAAGGAGGAGACCTACGCCTTCCTCGACGAGCGCCTGCTCGGCACGCCGTCTATCGCTGTCGGCGAGGCCAGTGACATGACGGTCAAAATGGCAACCCTTGCCCGCACGACCATTCTTTCCGCCATCAACATCTGCCAGAGCTACGACGGCAAGGTGGCAGACGAGATCCTGAAGCACGAGGACGAGCTGGACCTCTACGAGGACAAGCTCGGTACCTTCCTCGTCAAGCTCTCAAGCCGCTCGCTGTCCATCGCGGACTCGCGGAAGGTCTCGAACATGCTGCACACCATCGGCGACTTCGAGCGTCTGGGCGACCATGCCGTCAACCTGCGCAAGACGGCTGAGGAGATCCACGACAAGCACATCGTTTTCTCCGAGGATGCCGTCAAGGAGCTGCAGAACCTGACGAACGCCCTGACGGAAATTCTGGAGCTGACCATCGACGCCTTCAGCGAGCACAACCTCGAAATGGCGCGCCACGTTGAGCCGCTGGAGCAGGTCATCGACTGCCTGATCTCCGCCGCCAAGTCGACGCACGTCGAGCGCCTGCAGAGCGGCAAGTGCACGATCCAGAACGGCTTCGTGCTCAACGACCTGCTGACGAACTACGAGCGCGTGTCCGACCACTGCTCGAACATCGCCGTCTCTCTCATCGAGACGAGCGCGGGCAGCTTCGACACGCACGAGTATCTCTCCGAGGTCAAGGAGGGCGGCAGCAAGGACTATACCGACCTCTACCACGCCTATACAAAGAAGTACGCGCTGCAGTAAGCGCATAGGACCGGGACACGCCGCAAGACGTGCCCCGGTTTTGTTATGCGATATACTGCCGTAAGGGCGGGGACAGCCGGGCTCCGGCGAAATCGCAGGTGCCTGCTAGAGATTCCCACGTCGCTTCGCTCCTCGGAATGACACGGGAGGGCGGCACTCGCAAGCTCGGCGCTGCGTCCCTCCGAATGGGAAAGGCACCCAAGTTTGTCATTGCGAGCCTTGCGGAGCAAGGCGCGGCAATCTCGCAGGATGCAGCCGAAACGCAGAAAGGCCTCCGGCGAATTCGTTACTGCCTTCCCGAGATTGCCGCGTCGGCCTTCGGCCTCCTCGCAATGACACGGGTGGGAGGCGCACGCAAGTTTGTCCCTGCGTCCCTCCGGAAGCGGCAGGTTCCCAGACTTGTCATTGCGAGGCTCCGCAGGAGCCGCGGCGCAGGCCTTCCCGCAGGGAAAGGCCGGGAGCCATCGCCATATCAGCGCCGTTTCCTCCATTTCCTATCTTTTCCGCACTTTTTGCAGGATGTTAAACGTTTTCGTCATGGTGCACAAATTATGGGTCCACTTTTTGGCGGTTCAATGCATTGCGGAGCGCGGCAGGATATGCTACAATTTATGGTATTAAGGTAGGCGCCGCTACTCCACCCCGTTAGCGGCGGACCGCCGGATAAGGAGGAATCACCCACCGCAGGCTTGCGGTGCGGCAGTGTGGAGACCTGCCGTAATGCATCCGCGCTTCGCGCGCCGATGTGAGGTCCGGGCAAGCGGAGGCTCCCGGATCAGAGCCGGTAGCATGGCAAATGTTACGCTGAAAAACATCAAAAAGATCTACCCCAACGCCGACACGAAGAAGAAAAAGAAGAAGAAGGAGCACACCTCTGACGAGCCGAAGGCCAATCTTCAGATCACGGACGAAGGCGTCGTCGCCGTTCAGGAATTCAGCCTGGACATCGCGGACCGTGAGTTCATCGTTCTCGTCGGCCCGTCCGGCTGCGGCAAGTCCACGACGCTCCGCATGATCGCCGGTCTGGAAGAGATCACGGACGGCGAATTGTACATCGGCGACCGTCTGGTGAACGACGTGGCCCCGAAGGACCGCGACATCGCCATGGTCTTCCAGAACTATGCTCTGTACCCCCACATGACCGTGTATGAAAACATGGCATTCTCCCTGAAGCTGAAGAAGGTCCCGAAGCAGGAGATCGACAAGAAGGTCCGCGAGGCCGCCGAAATTCTCGGCATCACGGAATACCTCGACCGCAAGCCGAAGGCCCTGTCCGGCGGCCAGCGCCAGCGCGTCGCCATCGGCCGCGCCATCGTCCGCAATCCGCAGGTCCTGCTGATGGACGAGCCGCTGTCCAACCTCGACGCCAAGCTCCGTAACCAGATGCGCGCTGAGATCATCAAGCTCCGCTCCCGCATCAACACCACATTCGTCTACGTCACCCACGACCAGACGGAGGCCATGACGCTCGGTGACCGCATCGTCATCATGCGCGACGGCTTCATCCAGCAGATTGGCACCCCGCAGGAGGTCTTCAACCATCCGAAGAACCTGTTCGTCGCGGGCTTCATCGGCACGCCGCAGATGAACTTCTTCCCGGACGCCAAGCTGACCGTGAAGGACGGCAAGTACGTCGTCGAGCTGCTCGGCAAGTCCATCGTCCTGCCGGAAGACAAGCAGGCCGCCCTGCGCGCCCGCAAGCAGCCGGAATGCACCGTCACCGTCGGTGTCCGCCCCGTGCACCTCTCCCTGCATCAGGAGGGCTTCCCCGCAACGATCGACGTCTCCGAGATGATGGGCAGCGAGATGCACCTGCATATGACCGTCTCCGGCCACGATGTCATCGCCGTCATCCCGACGGCCGGCCTCAGCCTCGACGATGTCCGCGCAGGCGGCACGGCGCACTTCACGTTCGATCCGGAGCTTATGCACCTGTTCGATCCGAAGACGGAAGAGAACCTCTTCCCCGTGGAAAACAGCAAGGCAAAGGTCTGATCCAGACCATCCCCAGGCGGGCGGCGCATGCCGCCC
>OHAU01002884.1_pt1 | contig 15144 bp, 12 predicted proteins | sample 1577181 | NCBI WGS metagenome assembly OHAU01 (sample SAMEA3541472, study PRJEB24748) | human gut metagenome | biome: human gut; feature: human-associated habitat; material: faeces | place: China | collected 2012
AGTATCGGATAAGTTTGTGCCGGAGCCTGCCGGATAAAGAGCCTGCAGCTCCTGTCCCGGCGGATTTTGCAGCTCACAGATTTCCTGCGGGCGGAACAGCTGGGATCTCAAGGAGTCTAACGTGAAGCCGTCCAGTCGGGTGTAGTCGGTATTAGGCATGGGACCGTGGAATGTGATGAAGCCGCACAGCTTATTGATAGAGGTATGGAGAGCGGTGATGTCGCTGTAGCCGATGAGTGGCTTGGGATTCTGGCGGATCATATCAAAATCCAGCAGGGGAAGCAGACGCATGGCTCCGAAGCCGCCGCGCAGGCAGAAGATCCCGGCGATGTCTTTGCGGGAAAAAGCTTCGTTGAGGTCGGAGGCACGCTGGGCGTCTGTTCCGGCCATGTAGCCGTGGTGCTCCCGGCAGCTGGGCATGACCACTGGATTGAGCCCCAGCAGTTTCACGGATTTGATGGCGGCTTTCAGGTTGACGGCAGGGACAGGAGATGATGGAGCGGTCAGAGCCACCGTATCACCCGGCTGCAGCGGGCGAGGGAAAAAGAGTTTGTTCATGAGTGTGTCCTTTCTGGTTACAGTTCTTCTGTTTGTTATTATGACAGAAGCAATATAGAAATGCAAAAAAAAAGCTCTATCCCTGGGAAATCTTGCCCGGGGATAGAGCAAAAGAATATAGTTCTTCACAGACAACTGCAGTATTATCATGCTGTGACTAATACTTTTTAACGACCTCGTCATAAGCGTCCGGTACTCTATCCTTGAAGAAGGTGTAGTACTGAACACGTTTTTTTTCTGTCAGGGACAGGTCGATCTCAGCGGAAAGAATGCCTTCTTCCCGTGTATCGAGAGCTGCGATCTCACGTCCTGTTGGTCCGATGATCTTGCTTCTGCCGAAGAAGCTGAGAGTTTTACCGTCGTCACCGACACGATTGGCAGCAACCAGGTGGAGCGTGTTGTCGTAAGCTCTTGCTCTGGTGATCAGATCCCAGTCCTCTTCGTGGGAGTTGATTTCAGAAGGATCCCATTCTTCTTCGTATGGATCTTCCCAGTTGGTGCTTACGATCAGCAGATCCGCGCCTTTGAGACCGTAGATGCGAGCTACTTCCGGGAAAGCGGTATCCCAGCAGATCATGATGCCCAGACGGCCCAGATCGGTGTCGAATACCGGAAACTCGCAGCCTGCACGACACCAAGTCTTTTCACTGGCGAACGGATGCACCTTGCGATAGGTGCCCATGGGCTTGCCGTCTTTGTCAATGAGAACGTCAGAGTTGTAGAGGACATCGGTATGGATCATATCTCTTTCCGGGATACCGTAGACGATGTAGATCCCGTACTTTGCAGCTAGAGTACCAATGCGGCGGATACTTTCACCATCCTCTGTTGTTTCTGCCAGCGCCTGGAATTGCTCTACCGTACCCTCGTAGCCGGAGGTTGCCAGCTCGGGGAATACGATCAGCTGTGTATCAGGATATTCTGTCATAGTCTGCTGGATATACTGCTCCATCTTCTGGAGATTGTATTCCTTATCTCCGAGCCGGGGCCAAATTTGTGCACATGAAACTCTGATTGTCATAATTCTTCACCTCGTCATTTATTTTTCTTTGAGAACATGGAGACAAGCTCCTTGATGGCAGGCACTGCGATCAGTAAGAATCCTACGCAGAACCAGACGTATGCGCCACCGTAAAAAACGGTCAACATTGTTTTACTTAACATATTGAGTCCTCCTTATCTATTTACATTGTGATCCGGTTCATATTTTTCCAGCTTCTTGAAGTCGAAGGAATGTCTGCTGAACAGTGAACCAATGATAACGATAACGGCTGGAACTAGAAGCGCCAGAATGTTTCCAACGAACCAGTTGATATCCTCGTTTGGAATCAGGAAGTAAGCTGCAAGGCCGGATCCCAGACCGCAGATGATGGATGTGATAGCGATTGCCGGCGTCGTTTTCTTGAAGTAGACTCCTGCCACGAAAGAACTAGCTGGTGCGGCAAACAGGATGCCGCTGAAGATATCTAGCATCAACAGAGAATGACCCTTTAACAGAAGTGCGATCACGATAACGAGAGCACCAGCTGCAAACGTAATCTTTTTACCAAAGCTCATCATTTGTTTTTCAGAAGCATCTTTCTTGATGTATTTTTTATAGAAATCTGCTGTGAATAAAGCCTGCAGACCGGACAGACAGCCACCGCCGGTAGTCATACCTGCCATAAATACCATCAGTACGAAGACAATAGCACCCAGACCACCACCATACACCAGTTTCATGATGAATGGAGCAGCTTCAGAATTGAGGGCTAATTTTTCGCCTAAAGATAATGTTGCGCCGCCGAATACGCTGCCGCAGATGATCGGAATCGGCATCCATGCCACTACTGTTCCGATGATGTAGGCGCGGAACAGGGACTTTGAGCTTGCAGTTGCGATAGCTTTTGAATAGTATCCTTGATCCAGTAGAACTTGTCCCATAGCTACAACGACAGCTGTCAGTCCATAACGGAATCCTGCGGAAGATCCCAGGGAAAGGGCACCTGGGTTGTAGTTTGGATTGTTCGGATTGTTGACAACATCCACCAGTCCATTGTAGATCCCATCGATGCCCAGAGTTTTTAAAATAACTGGAACGGAAATAATCAGGATGATGGAGATGATGAAGAACTGAATCACATCGTTAAAGATGGATCCGCGCAGTCCTGCTTTTGAAATGTATACTGTCACGATAGCGATTGGAACAGCAGCTCCGATTTCATAAGGAATACCAAACATGGAATTGAATACGATGCCGATACCAACTGCCTGTGCAACCATTACATAGACGATGACGCCTACGCCGAACAGGAAGAATACTTTAGATGTTGTTCTATTGTATCGCTGTTCGATAAATTCTGTAAAGGTTGTGCACTTTGGCATTTTCTTTCGTAAATGCATAACCATCGGGATCAGAATAAAGAATGGTACGGCATTGCCCCATGCGTAATTGAGTCCGCCGGAGATACCAAAGTTCATCCCTGCTTCTGCAGATCCCATCAGCGTTGTAGTCCATACCCAGGACACCATGACGCTGGCTGCGATGAGAGCGGATGGAATTCCTCTTCCTGCTGCCACGAAATCATCTACACCCTCTGCCGGGAATTTTTTTGAGACAATAACGGATATACCGATGAAAATAAAGGCAAAAATACCTAAAATAAGATAACCGTAATAATCACCCATTTGTTATTACCCTCCTTAAAATGTGTTTTGTAACGTTTTGTAGATCAATGTTCTGGCTGCGCATGCCTTTTACGAAAAAAGTATAAAGCAAGAGGTATGCCAAAGTTATGATGAAATAAAACACTGAAATTTCAACGGTTTGTGCAAACACCCAACACAAAAGTGTAAGGAAAACTTTACACAATAGAAGAGTATATTCGTCGCAAAATGTAGAAATGTGTGAAAAATCAACTAATGCAGAAAACGAATCAAAAGTGTAAGGAAATCCAAACAGTGTCAGGAAACCTTTACAACAAATGATGCTTTCGCAGCTTATCATACAGAGAAGTTCGTGAAATTTTTAGCATTTCTGCTGTTTTACTTCGGTTTCCCCCTGTCAATTCCAGAGCTTTACGAATAGCATTTGCTTCTGCGCGCATACGGATCTGTTCCAGCGGAGCTTCTTCATTCAGGAGTAGTTCCACCTGGCTGTCCAGGACTTTTGATACAAAACTGCCTAAATGTTCTGGTTTCAGTGTTTCTTCCTGACAAAGGATCACGCTTCGTTCTAGCAAGTTGTTAAGTTCACGAACGTTACCAGGCCAGTCGTAGCGAAGAAACAATTCCATGACTTCGTTGGAAATGTTTTTTACATTGGTAGCAGTTTCTTGATTGATTTTCTGAAACTGATGTTCCACCAGAAGAGGAATGTCTTCTTTTCGTTCTGCCAAAGGTGGGATATGTATTTCCATGACATTGAGCCGGTAATATAGATCTTCCCGGAATTTATCATCAAGAACCATTTGCCACAGATCTTTGTTAGTGGCAGCGATAACGCGAACGTCTACCGGTGTTGGTGTACCGCCGATACGGGTAACTTCTTTTTCTTGAAGAACCCGTAGAAGTTTTGGCTGAATATGGTAAGGCAGCTGATCCACTTCATCTAAAAACAGAGTCCCGTGATTTGCTAATTCGAAGAGTCCGGTTTTACCACCTTTTTGTGCCCCGGTAAAACTACCTTCTTCATAGCCGAAAAATTCCGATTCTACTAAGGATTCTGGAATGGCGGCACAGTTCACAGCAATCAGAGGATTTTTGCAACGGCGTGATGTATTGTGGATGGAATGAGCGACGACTTCCTTCCCACAGCCAGTCTTGCCACAAATCATGACAGTGGAACTGGATTCGCTCAGATTGGCGATTTGCTGCCGGATTTGACGGGCAGCAGCACTCTGTCCAATAAAATCGGTGATGCTGTATTTAATTTGGGCGTTCTTTTTACTGGAGTCGTACATGGAGTGGAAGGTGTCTTTGAAGTTTAAAAGCCCTTTGCCCGAGTATTCATTTAGCTTTTCTAGAAAATCGCTGAGATCTTGTCCGTTGGTAAAAATATCGTAGTCGATAGCACCAACTAGCTCATCACCTTCGTAGAGAGGTTCGATTCGCGCGATATTAGTAACGTCAGAGGAAAAATAGAAGCAGGTCTTGATGGGCTTTCCGCTTTTCAGAGCATTGGTGATTTTTGAAACATGGTGGATCTCATCGATGTGTTTGCCTACAACGGTTTTTGGGACGGGTCTTTTGTTATAGGCTTCAATCATAAAATACATGTTAGGAGAAAGGTATTTGATGTTACCATTGGCGTCTATGATGACCAGATTTTCGATGGCATCGAAGACTCGGCGGCATTCCTCCAGCGTCATGTCAAAATTATTGTATTCTTCCGGATTCCATTTTTTATTCATAGCGCACCTCATGTAGTGTGTATATTGTACAAAATAATTGATTTTTGTATAAAAAAAAGATGGGAGACACTGGCCATCTTTTTCTTAGTGGAACGATTTTAAATTCGTTTCTCATTTCTGTGCATTTAACTTATGCACGGGTGGGGACGGGTGAGAATTAAGCGTTCGCTTTGTTGAATCTCTTTGCTAATCTGGAGACTTTTCTGGATGCAGCGTTCTTGTGGATCGTATGTTTAGCAGCAGCCTGCATCAGCTTCTTTTCTGCTAAAGTCAGCTTTTCCTTAGCTGTTTCCATATCACCAGCTTCGAGTGCAGCGTCATAAGCCTTTAAGATTGCTTTCAGGTGACCCTTAACACGTCTGTTTCTAGCTGTCTTCTTGTCGATTACACGGATTCTTTTTTTTGCGGATTTAATGTTTGCCATTTAAATTACCCCACTTTCTTTATTCTATAGCATAAAACCACAAACTAAGTATAAATGAATAAAAGGCTTTTGGCAAGGGAAAAATCAGGAGCAGGAAAGGATGTGAGACAGGAATGAATCAGTATCGGACGGATCTGGCCATCGAGTGTCAGGAAATTCTGGATGAAAGTGCCGGGATCCAGATGGAAAAAATCGAATACAACGGAGGGATCCGCGTTACCAGGATCAAGATCATTTCGCAGGAAGCTGCAAAGAAAATGGGAAAGCCGGTCGGAAGCTATATTACTCTGGAAGCAGATGGTGTTCTGGAAGAAGAGGACGGTATCAAAGAAAAAACCGCAAAGGCAGTGGCGGGAGAACTGTGACAGCTCCTGCGTGTGGATTATACATTGAAAGTTCTTGTGGCAGGACTTGGAAACAGCCTGGTGACACCGGATCGTCTGGGTCCTGAGACGGCTGCAAAAGTACGGGTGACACGACATCTCTTCGTGATCTTCGATGCGGATGGCGACGAGGAAATGTCCAATGTCAGCTGCATCATCCCCGGAGTTACGGGTTCCACTGGTATGGAGACGGCAGAAGTGATCAAAAAAGCGGCGGAGATCGTAAAGCCGGATGTAGTCATCGTCATCGATTCTCTGGCAGCGCGGGATATCGACAGAGTCAGCACGACGATCCAGCTGACGGACACGGGGATCCAGCCGGGAAGCGGCATGGGCAACCACCGAGCCGGCATCAATGAAGAGAACATTGGAGTCTCTGTGCTTGCGATCGGCGTTCCCACGGTCATAGATATCAAGACGATCCTGCGGGATGCGCTGGAAGAAAATCTGGACAGTGCGGAAGCAGTAGAGAAGTATTTGAGCGATTATGACAGACAGATGATCGTTACTTCGACGGATATCGATATCCTTGTAAAAGATTTTTCTGATATTATTGCGGACGGCATCAATAAAACCCTTCATCCCGGCATATATTCCTAGAAGAAACGTATGGAGGACAACTATGAAGAACAGAAACCGTGTCTTTGCAGCTGGTGCGCTGCTTGTATTTTTACTTTCCACGTTGTTTTTCTGGAAAATCAATCCGGCGTCGGCTCTGACGGAGGCCTGGATAGATGAAGCGGAGCTGGGGCAGATGTGCATCCGGCAGGTGATCCCTTCGGCGGGCAAGCTGGAGACTGCAGAAAATACGGAGACGAACGATGGGCAGGACAATAAGTTGGATGTGGATAAAGCCGACTCTGATGCTGCAAAGGAGGAGAAATCGGATCAAGAAGAGGAGAAGACGGAGGATGTCAAGGTGTCCGGTGATCCACAGGTGATCATCTACCATACGCACAGTACAGAATCCTATATGCCGTACAAGGAAAGCAATTATCATCGGGAAGCAGAAGAGGGGACGGTGCGCGACGTAGGTAATGTTCTTGAGACGGAGCTGAAGAAGAAAGGAATCAATGTGATCCACGACAAGACAATCCATGATCGACCGTCTTACACGGCATCATACGGGCGTTCCAGGGAGACTATCAAGGCTCTGATGCAGAAGTATCCTACTGCAAAGTATGTTATCGATCTTCATCGGGATGCAGCGGCAGCGTCCAGTACGGAAGGGAAAAAAATGAAGATCGGAAATACTGATGTCGCTAAATTCAGCCTGGTAGTAGGTCGCGGCAATCAGAATTATACGGAACTTTATGCCTTTGCGAAAAAAGTCAGACAGCGGAAAGCCTTCATAAGGGCTTTGGCGGACCTATCATCGAGAAGGAGTACCGGTTCAACGAATTCGTCAGCAATCAGGCTATCCTGCTGGAAGTGGGGAACAATAAAAATACCATAGAAGAAGCGAGAGCCTGTGCTAAAAACTTTGCAGAAGTCCTGGCAAAGATCATCCTGGGCAAGTAGAGAGCGCGGCTCTGGAAAGGGATCGCAATGAGAAGTAACAGGTATCAGCAGCAGAAAAAAGAACAAAAAATAAGATGTGTGAGGGCCGTTTTTGCATGGATCGTGGTATTCCTTATCTTTTTTGCAGGAACGGGAGGAGTCCTTTTTGTGGATAATGTCTGTCTTGAAACTACCAGACAGGGCGGAAATTTAACGATGCATATGGAAAAATAATTGAAAAACACCGAGGTTTCCAGTAAAATATTCTTATGACACAATCAAAAAAGTCATGCAGAATCAGTGCACGGCTTTTTTGTGTAGCAATAAATAAGAAAAAATCACACGAGAGGCAGACATGAAAGATTATCAGAAATACATTAGAAACTTCAGTATCATCGCACATATCGATCACGGGAAATCGACTCTGGCAGACCGGATCATTGAAAAGACAGGCCTGGTTTCCAAGAGGGAAATGCGTGAGCAGTTCCTGGACAATATGGAGCTGGAACGGGAGCGTGGAATCACCATCAAGCTGCAGACGACGCGGCTTATCTTCCATTCAAAAGATGGAAACGAATATATTTTTAACCTGATCGACACGCCGGGACATGTGGATTTTAATTATGAAGTTTCCCGAAGTCTGGCTGCTTGTGAGGGCGCTGTTCTCGTGGTGGATGCGACGCAGGGCGTGGAAGCGCAGACGCTGGCAAACGTGTATATGGATGAAGATCTGGAGATCATGCCGGTCCTCAACAAGATCGATTTACCATCGGCCAGACCAGAGGAAATCAAACAGGAAATAGAGGATGTGATAGGCGTTGACGCAGAGGATGCGCCGCTGGTTTCTGCGAAAGAGGGGATCGGCGTAGAAGAATTGCTGGAACGGATCGTGACAGATATCCCGGCTCCGCAGGGAGATGAACACGGGAAACTGAAAGCGTTGATTTTTGATTCCTATTACGACAACTATAAAGGCGTCGTCATTTATACGAGAGTGTTTGACGGTACGGTCAAAGAGGGCGATATCATTCGCCTGATGAATACGGATAAGAAATACGAGGTCACCGAGGTTGGAGTGTATTCTCCAGGTCCTGTGGAATGCAAGTCCCTGAGAGCCGGCGAGGTAGGATATATCTGTGCCAGCATCAAGAAAGTTTCTGATGCAAGGGTCGGTGATACCATCACTATCGACAGTGACCCTACAGAAGAGGCGCTGCCGGGTTACAAAAAAGTACAGCCGATGGTATATTGCGGGATCTATCCGGCGGAGGGCGAGAAGTACGAAAATGTCAAGGATGCGCTGGAAAAGCTGCAGGTCAATGATGCGGCATTCCATTTTGAACCGGAAACATCTACAGCACTGGGCTTCGGATTCCGGTGCGGATTCCTGGGGCTGCTTCATATGGAAATCATCGTGGAACGTCTGGAGCGGGAATTTGATCTGGCAGTGGTCACTACATCGCCGAGCGTTATCTATAAGGTTGTCATGAACGACGGCAGCATTGAGATGGTGCAGAATCCGTCCAACCTGCCGGATCTGACTCTGATCGACCACATCGAGGAACCGATGGTAAAGGCCGATATCATGGTGCCGAAGGAATATGTGGGCAATATTATGGAAATCTGTCAGGAACGTCGCGGCAAGATGCTTCATATGGAATATATCACGGAAAACAGAGTCAATCTCCATTATGAAATGCCTTTGAACGAGGTTATTTATGATTTCTTCGATGCATTGAAATCCAAGACTCGCGGCTATGGTTCGCTGGATTACGAGTTCGTTCGGTATGAACCGTCTAAAGTAGTAAAGCTGGATATTCTTCTCAACAAGGATCTGGTAGATGCTTTCTCTATGATCGTCCATGAATCCAAAGCGTATTCCAGAGGAAGATTCGTATGTTCCAAGCTGAAGGAGATCATCCCGATGCATCAGTTCGAGGTGCCGATCCAGGCTTCCATCGGACAGAAGGTCATTGCCCGCGAGACGGTGCGCGCATACAGAAAAGATGTTATTGCAAAGTGTTACGGAGGAGATATTTCGAGAAAGAAAAAGCTGCTGGAAAAGCAGAAGGAAGGGAAAAAGCGAATGCGTCAGTTCGGCAAGGTAGAGGTGCCGCAGGAGGCATTTACTGCGGTATTGAAATATGATGACAACAAATAAACTTGGGTTGTATCTTCATGTCCCGTTTTGTGCGAGAAAATGCAGGTACTGTGATTTTCTGTCCTTTGGATGCAGCGACAGCAAGGTGCTTTCAGAGTACTCACAGGCATTGATCCGGGAAATCCGGATCCGTTCCAAGGACTGGTGTTTCCGCGATGTGGATACGGTGTACATAGGAGGAGGGACGCCTTCTTTGATGTCCGCATGGGATATGGGAAAAATCATGGATGCTCTGCGTGAGAACTTTAATATTGTAAAGGACGCGGAGATCACCATAGAAGGCAACCCGGCAACTCTTTCTGATGAGAAGATGGAACGCTATCTGCGTAAGGGGATCAACCGGCTCAGTCTGGGTGTGCAGTCCTTTGAGAACGATGTGCTCCAGTACCTGGGCAGGATCCATAACAAAAATGATGCTTTTACGTCGTTTCAGCGTGCCAAGAAAGCGGGATTTTCCAATATCAATATGGATATCATGTTCGCTATCCCGGGGCAGTCGATGAAAATGTGGAAGGATACCGTTCGGCAGTGCATTTTCTTAAAGCCTGCTCACATTTCGCTGTATAGTCTTCAGATCGAAGAAGGCACGGAGTTTGAGGCACTTCATAAGGATTTTATGAACTGTACAAGGACGGCAAGATGGAAGCTGTTCCAGAGATCCAGGATAGAGAGATGTATCATCAGGCGCTGGCCATGATGAAGGAAGCAGGATATAAGCATTATGAGATTTCCAACGCAGCGCTTCCGGGGTTTGAGAGCAGGCATAATCTGAAATACTGGTCCTATGCAGAATACCTGGGCCTGGGACTGGGAGCCAGCTCCTTTGCTGGCGGAAGCCGGTTTAAAAACACAAGCAGAATGCATGAGTATCTGACTGCGATCCGGGAACATGTGCCGCCGGTGGATTTGGAGAGCATCGAAAATTATTCACAGCGTGAAGAAATGGGGATCTTCGTATTCACAGGTCTTCGTAAGGCGGAAGGATTCAGTCTGGATCATTTTCATCATGTGTTCCGAAAGGATTTCTTTGATGTATATGATGAAGATATCCTGAAAAAGTATAAAGGTCTTTTGATCTGTGCAGATGGAAGACTGTATTTGTCAGAACACGGAATGGATGTTTCGAATCGGATCATGGCAGAGTTTGTATAGTAAAAAGCAGGGAGCGAAGGATATGAAGGATAGATATATTATGGCCCTCGATCAGGGAACGACAAGCGCGAGGTGTATTCTATATGATCGTCAGGGAAAGCAGGTGAGCATCGCGCAAAAGGAATTTCGGCAGATCTATCCGCAGGCAGGCTGGGTAGAGCATGATCCGATGGATATCTGGTCAACGCAGATCGGAGTGGCGCAGGAAGCGCTTTTAAAGATCGATGCTACATATAAAAATATCGATGCCATCGGTATCACCAATCAGAGAGAAACAACAGTCGTCTGGGACCGGTATACGGGAGAGCCGATTTACAATGCGATCGTATGGCAGTGCCGACGGACTGCGGAGTACTGTGACAGTTTGAAAGCAAAAGGACTGGAAACATCGTTTCGCCGTAAGACAGGACTTTTGATCGATCCTTATTTTTCGGGAACGAAGCTGCGGTGGATCTTAGGACACGTGGATGGCGCCTGGGAGCGGGCAAAGAACGGTGATCTGTTGTTCGGAACTATTGAAACGTGGCTGATCTGGAAGCTGACGGATGGCAAAGTTCATGTCACGGACTATTCCAACGCTTCGCGGACGATGATGTTCAATATCCATGATCTCAAGTGGGACGAAGATATCCTGAAAGAACTGGGAATACCGGCCTGTATGCTGCCGGAGGTCCGGCCGTCCAGTGAAGTGTACGGTGAAAGCAGCCCGTTATTATTTGGTGGGCCTATCACGATTTCCGGAGCGGCAGGAGATCAGCAGGCGGCTCTGTTTGGTCAAACATGTTTCGAAAAGGGAGAAGCTAAGAATACATACGGAACCGGCGGATTTATGCTGGTCAACACAGGAGATGAACCAGTGGACTCCCGCAATGGACTGATCACGACCATCGCATGGGGTGTGGGAAATAAGGTGCAGTATGCACTGGAAGGATCCGTATTTATTTCCGGAGCCACGATACAATGGCTGCGTGTTGAACTGAAGATTTTAGATAATGCGGCAGAATCAGAGAAGCATGCGCGAATGGTAGAGGACACAGCAGGTGCTTATGTAGTGCCGGCTTTCACAGGACTTGGAGCACCGTACTGGGATTCTTATGCGAGAGGTGCGATCATGGGACTGACGCGAGGCGTCAATAAGAATCATATAATAAGAGCCGCGCTGGAATCCATGGCGTACCAGACCAATGATCTGATGGCTGCCATGGAAGAAGATATGGGTCATCCTCTGCAGAAATTCAAGGTGAACGGCGGCGCCAGCGCGAATGATTTCCTGCTGGAGTTTCAGGCTGGCATCATGAATATGCCAGTGTACCGGCCGCAGTGTATCGAGACGACGTCACTTGGTGCCGCTTATCTGGCAGGGCTGGCGACAGGTTACTGGAAAAATCGAGATGATATTTTATCGAACTGGCAGATCGACAGGATCTTCAAGCCGGATATGGATCAAAAGAAGAGAGCGGAACTGCTGGACGGCTGGCACAAAGCTGTGCGCTGCACGTTTGGATGGGCCAGATAGCAGCAGGCGGTCACGCCTTTGCGAGAACGATAAGCAGGGAGCCTTTTTCCAACGAGAGAAAGGCTTCTTTTTGTTTGAATTCATTGCTTACCCCCAGAGGGAACGTGCGTGTGAGCGTATGGTTTTGAAGTGGGTATTTAACGCCTTTTGCAGTGAGTCCCTGGACGGTTTCAGAAAGAGAAAAAAGTGACAGATAGCAGTCTTTTTCCTGGGGGATCGTGATGCTTTTCTGAGTGCCCTTTGCATTGAGAACGAAACAACGGTTCTGACCGTCATGCATCGAAAGAGAGCTGAACTGTTCGGCATAACAGGAGAGCAGCTGCAGATTGGCAACCGTATGATCTAGCCTGCCCCCTATGCCACCCCAGATCTCCACATGAGAAGCTTTTTTCTCAATGGCTGTATGGATCGCAAGTTCCAGATCGGTATAGTCTTTTTCCGGAGGAAACGTTTTTAGCGGGAGCTCTTTCGGGATCCGGGACTGAATGGAGTCGAGGTCTCCAAGAAGCAGGTGAGGAGTGATCCCGGCATGTTTTGCCAGATCGAATCCGCCATCGGTACAGATGATATATGGATCTTTCATTTGTGTAAGAGCCTGTTTCATATCGAACGGAGCATCGACATAAGAAGTTATGATTATGATATTTTCTGTAGAATGAGCCATGGAAATACCTGCCTTGTAAAATCGCTGGAAATGCTTGTTAAATCAACGGTAGTACCGTTATTGTACCTCTTGAAAAAGCAGTTAGCAAGCGATATAATAAATCTGACCGAAAAAGTGTCTTTAATGTGTTTCAGATAGTATGATAGATAGGAGCAGAGCATGAAAACATTCAGAGTAGTACCGCAGATCAGTTGTTGTGATACTTTCCGTGAATTTGCAGATCATTTCCAGGTGGGAAATGGTGATATTCTGGTGACAAACCGGAGAAGATATGAGAAGTACGTGAAGCCGGCCGGAGTTGCGATCCCGGTATTGTTTCGTGAAGACTACGGCAAGGGTGAGCCGACCGATGAGATGATCGATGCCATGGGAAGGGATATGGAGCAGTATGATGCCAAACGGATCATTGCCTTTGGCGGCGGCACAATCGTGGATATGTGTAAAGTGCTCGCGCTGGATCTCCCGGAGCGCTCGCAGATATTGTTTACAGGAGATGCGGCTCCAAAGAAAATACGGAAACTGATCATTATTCCGACTACGTGCGGTACGGGATCTGAAGTTACTAACGTGACTATTTCCGAGCTGAAATCTCTGCACGTAAAAAAAGGACTGGCTGCGGAGGAAACTTATGCGGATCATGCAGTATTGATCCCGGAATCCTTGCAGGACCTGCCGGATTACGTATTTGCGACAAGTTCCATCGATGCGCTGATCCATTCTCTGGAAAGTTTTCTTTCTCCAAAAGCGTCGTCCTTTAGTGAGATGTATTCCTTAAAGGCGATGGGGATCATTATGGGCGGATATAAAACGATCCTGGAACGAGGCGGAAACAGTGCTGAAAACCGGGAAGATCTGCTGCAGGAGTTCGGTCTGGCTGCAACATATGCAGGGATCGCTTTTGGTAATGCAGGATGTGGTGCAGTACACGCACTGTCCTATTCCATCGGAGCGGCGTTCCATGTTCCTCACGGAGAAGCTAATTATCAGTTTTTCACGGAAGTATTCAAGACGTACATGAAGAGAGAACCAGAAGGAAGGATCGATCGGATCAATAGCGTGATGGCTGATATTCTGGGTTGTGAAAAAGAGAGCGTTTATGAGGAGATCGAGAAGGTCCTGGATCAGCTGATCCCTCGTAAACCGCTGAGGGAATACGGTATGACGGAGGAGCAGATCGACACGTTTACGGATTCTACACTGGAAAATCAGCAGCGTTTGCTGGCTAATAATTATGTTTCGCTGGATCGGAGCGAGATCCATGAAATATTTGCGAAGCTGCGGTAAATATGTTAGAATTATAGGATATTGAAAACTAAGTTTGAAATGAGGTATATTATGCAGCAAAATTTTTACGGGAACAATATTATTATTACCGACCCGAGCAGTAATCTGAGGGCTCTGGGACGGAATGCGCTCGCCGGGAAATGGCAAAGTGCTATTATTGCGGTGATCGTATATACATTGTGTGTGCAGCTTCCGCCTGCGATCCTAAATACTTTGTTTGGGATCGATATGGGAGAACTGTACAGCATGAATATGGGTTATTCGTATAATGTAGGCGTGGATAGTTACAGCACTGTTTATAACTCTATGCCGGCATATTCACCGCTGAGCGGGATCTATTCTCTGCTGGTGACGGGTGCTATGGATCTGGGGCTCACGCTGTTCTTCCTGGCAATGTTCCGCAGACAGATCGTTGGGATCGGAGATGTATTCCTGGGGTTTGAAAGATACGGCAAGGCGCTGGGGCTGTTCTTGTTCCAGGGGCTGTTTATCCTACTGTGGTCGCTGCTGTTCATCGTTCCGGGAATCATTGCAGCGATTCGCTACAGCCAGGCGTTCTTTATCCTGGCCGATGATCCAAACAAGGGCATTCGTCAGTGCATGGATGAAAGTAAGATGATGATGCGTGGAAACAAGGCCAAGTATTTTTGTCTGAGTCTGTCCTTTATTGGATGGGGAATCCTGGCATCGATTCCGGCAGGGGTACTGAGCGGGATTTCGGAGGCTCTGTATCTGTCTGGCTTTATGACCGTGCTGTTTGACATCGTCGGAGCTCTTTGTATGGCTCCGGTCATCGCATATATTTATTCGACGCAGGCCGGGTTTTATGAGATCCTGGCAGGTCATCTGATCAAGGAGACGCAGCCGGCTCCGATCGATCCGGAAGCCATTCCGGCAGCAATGCGTCAGCCGCAGGCACCGGTAAATCCAGTACCGCCGCAGCCACAAGCACCGGTAAATCCGGTTCCGCCGCAGCCGCAGGCACCGGTAAATCCGGTTCCGCCGCAGCCACAGGCACCGGCAAATCCAGTACCGCCACAGCCGCAGGCACCAGTAAATCCAGTACCGCCACAGCCGCAGGCATCGGTAAATCCGGTACCGCCACAGCCGC
>OHAU01002885.1_pt1 | contig 15142 bp, 18 predicted proteins | sample 1577181 | NCBI WGS metagenome assembly OHAU01 (sample SAMEA3541472, study PRJEB24748) | human gut metagenome | biome: human gut; feature: human-associated habitat; material: faeces | place: China | collected 2012
TGCCTTGTGGATATTGGCGTGATAGTGGATCACCGTACCGGGTGACACGGTTTTCAGCTCATGCAGATAAAAGCTCTGAATGTGCTTGGCTTGAATTCCGTCCAGCGTCAGTCCGGTGTTTCGGAAATACGGTGCGATCTTCCCCTTTACCATCTGCGTGTAAGAGGAAAAGGTGGTCTTTTCCACCGAGCTGCGGATAATCTCCAGCCACAGCTCCATGTAGTTGGCAAACAGCATATCGGAGGAGATATCCTCGTTCTCCTTGCTCACAACCGGCGGGACAAAGCTCTGGCGGGTGTCCAGCAGCAGCTTCTCGGCGCGGCGCTTGTTTCCCTTTGCGGGAAGTCCTGTGGGAATCCACGGCTGCCTGCGCTTGCCGTTGGCGTCCGTGTAATTCAGCACCATGTAGTAATTGTCGTTTTTTATTTGCAGGTGTCCTGCTATCATAAACTCTACCTCCTTTGCGGATAGCACATGAACGGGCACCCTTTCGGACCGTTTTTATTATACGCCCGGCGGGAATGCCCGTCCAATGTGCCATACAGGTTCAAATCCCGGCTACGCCGCCGGCTGCGGATTTCCCGCCGAGAGTGCGTAGCGGATCACATTGATTTTCGGTACGCGGTGTGCATTGCCGATTTTCATACCGGGGATGTCGCCGTCGCCGATCAGCGCATAGGCCAGATGACGGCTGATGCCCAGCATCGCTTGCACCTGCGCCACATTTACAATGTCGGGGGAGTCCGTGAACATCACCTCATATAGGGTCTGAATTTCGATTTTAGTCATCGGCACCACCTCCATCGTCACCAAGCACATGTGCGAGAAGCATATCAAGCTCTTCTTCTGTGTTCACCAGCGAGAGGCTGACGATACCCTCTTCGTTTTCATCCTCACCGAAGGGAGTGCCGCCTTCGCATACGATATTATCCAGCTTTTCCGAAATAGCATGGATTACATAGTGAACCTCTTCCTGAGAGAGAATAAACACAAGCTCGTGTCCGCACTCATCATCAAAGGTTGCCACAAGCTTATCATCGCTGCGGTCAATACCGTTATCAGCATCGATGAGAAATTCAAGGAAAAGATCCTCAACAAAGAGGCAACCCGCCTCGGAAAAATCTGCGACCATACAGTCAAGCTCCTGTTTTCTGCTTTCGCTCAAACGGTTAAAATCAAAATTAGCTTTCATAATTTAATCTCCTTTCACCGGGCGTCCCGGTCTTTGCGCTGCCGCGCCAAGTATTTGTTGTAAAAGTCCATGGCCTTGACAAGCGTCTCGGTCATCTGCTTCACGGAGGTGTCCGGGCGGAAAAAGCTGCGGAGCTTGTCTACCGGCACCTTCACATATTCCACCTGATTGCCCTTAACCTCGGACAGAAGCTGCAGCACTGCGTCATCCGTGAGAGTCTGCGCCTCGCTCATGCGCCGCAGCCGCCGGGCCTGGGACAAGGACGGCGTTACCTCATCGCTGTCCATCACGGAGAAGAGCATCTCCTGTTCGGACGGCTGCAAATAGTACAGCTCCACCGCCGGAGTCAGGGCGATCTTGCCCTCGTCCACCAGTTTCAGGATGTCGGGGATCAGGTGGGTGAGTCGGATGTATCTGTGAATCTGTCGCTCACTATCAGTTCCGGCTTCGCTGATTTGAGAAACACTCCACCTCTCGCCAACTTGGCGAGAAGTTTTACCTTGATGGCTGAGCGCTTCCATTTTCATTTTGTACGCGAACGCCTTTTCGCTTGGGAGAATATGCTCCCTTTGCAGGTTGCTGTCCACCATGGTGATAACAGCCTCCTCTTCTGTCAGGTCGCGGACAATCACCGGCATGGCGTCCATCCCCAGTGCCTTGCACGCTGCCAGTCGCCGGTGGCCGGAGATCAGCTCATAGCCGCCGTTAGGCAGCGGCCTTGCCAGCGCTGGAGAGAGCACGCCGGCATTGGCAATGCTCCGCATGAGCTGCGCCATTTCCTCGTCCTCCTTCACCTTAAAGGGGTGATTTCGAAAGGGTGTGAGGGCAGCCAGCGGGATTGCCTCTACCTTTGGCTTTTTCGCATCGAGCCGTTCCTCCGTGCTCATAAAAAGCTCCTCGTACCCGGTCAGTCCCAAATCAATCAATCGGTCGTTCTTCATCGAATCCTTCCTTTCATCGTATAATCGTCTTGTCCTCTTGGGACGGTTGCTGATTTCGCAGCACCTGCTTTTCCCACGGGGAAAGGTAGGGGTCGTTTTCCACCCACGCATCCAATTCACACGCCAAGAGGTCTTTCAGCTTTGGGTTATCCTCAATCATGTTATAGGCGGTTTGCTTTTGCTTCCGAAGCCGGGAAAGCTCTGCGGTGCAGGCGGCGCAGGACTTTTTCAGCTCGACCCTCTCCGCAGGATCGGCGCAGCCTCGCTGCTTATTGCGAATTTTGCTGCGTGCAGCGGTTATTGCATCCATCTCCTTGTCCATTCGTGCAAGAAACCTCTGCACATCCTCCGGCGTGTCCAAATGCTCCCGACACACCAGTGTTATCTCGGCGGTGAAGCGATCCAGTCTGCGGCAAGCCTCCCGGCACTCCGCCGACAGGGGCTGCCGATACTCCTTTTCGTACAGCGGCGCAACGCCCAGCACGATTGCCACGCAGCGGAAGAAGCTCAAATACCCGGTGACGCGGGGCAAATGCAGATAGAAATCCCGCTGCCGGTAATATTCTTCCGTTGGCGGATTTTTCCTGGCATATTCCCGTGTGTAGGGCCTCATGAATTCAAAATAGCGCCGGGTCACACGGATGTCCCGCTGGTTCTCCAGCAGCCTGTCCTGCAGCGCCTCCTTGTCATATTCGGCTCCCAGCCGAAAGGTACGCATACACTTTTTAGCGCTTAGGGAGCGGATGGTGGCGTACCTGCGGTAGGGATCGCACACGAACACATAGCCCTTCTTCCGCAGCACGGCGCTCAGCTCCGTCCAGCTGCTTGACATCGTCAGTGCCTCGTCCAGTGCCCGCCGCATGAGGTTGTAGCGGGTAGGCTCGCCGTTCTTTTCGGCAAAGTAGACCGACCGCGCCGTTTTATGCCGCTGGGGATTTTTCACCACCGACAGGCCATGCTCCTTGCAGACACGGTCGGACATATCCCGCAGCTTGTAGTAGACCTCGTATTTTGCCTCCAGCTTTTTGCCCGTCCACATATTCACCGGATTCACAACAAAGTGGTTGTGATAAGTGCCGGTGTTGAAGTGGGTGGCGACAAGCACCTGCCGGTCGTTCCCCCAAAGCCGCCGCGCCGTCTCCACACCGATGCGATGGCATTCCTCCGCCGTGACCTCACCGGTCTTGAAGGACTGGTAGGCGTGGTAGGCCACATTGCCGCCGGCTTTGCCGAAGCGCTTCTGCACGGCAGCCATCTCCCTTGCGGCAGACTCCGCCCTGCAGCCAATTCCGGTGACGGCGTATTGCTGCTCCCCCTCATCCAGGGTTTTTTCTTTGTCGGCAGCATACAGCAGCACCTGCTCCAGGTCGCTTAGCTTGGTCTTACTCGGATTGGTGCAGTAGTCCACCACACGGCTGACGCTGTCATGGATTGCCCAGATCTTCGTCACCGCCATCGGCATCCTCCTTCCCGTGATAGGCGCGCAGAAGCAGGCTCTCGATCTCGGTCAGTGCCTCGTCAAAGTCCCTCATGGCAAGCTCGTAGCGGACGGTATCGTGGAGCGTCGTCAGCTTCTGATACGCCAGCATCAGCTCCCGGCGCGGAGCCTCTCTCACCGCTGCGCCGGTTCCCAAGCTTCGGAGATATTCCGACATATTCATGCCGCATTTCTTTGCCTTTCTGCGAATGGTATTCTTCTCGGTTTTATAGACTCGCACATTGATTTCCTCTGTTCGATTCCGCATAGATATCACATCCTTTCAGCGGGGTTACAGGGGCGCGCCCCTTTCGTATCGGCAGATACGGGGGATTTGGGTGCCGCAGGGCTACACAAATCCCATGCTCGTTATCCTTACGGATAAAAAAGCGGTGAATAGCCCCGCACTCCTTAAAGCGGCAATTCCTCATCGTCCTCCGCCTCCTCCCATGACGCAGATGACGCTTGTGACGATGCTTGGGGAAGCCGGAAGGTTCCGTCATTCTGTTTCCGCAGTGACGCAAGTCTCTCGCTCCCGGAGGAACCGTCATGACCGTCAGCACCGTCATGCAGCTCCAAAAGCACCAGCCGGGCAGCCGCCGTTTTACGATACTCGTAGGTGATTCCCAGGGGCAGCAGTACATCGCTGTAATGACGGGTCAGATGCTTGCTGGCGAGATTGGGCTTCAGCTCCGTATTACCTACGGCGGCAAGCAGCTGGGACACCGTACCCCGAAACCGCCCGTGCGCCAAGAGAAAATCCGCCACCTGAAAAACAAAGTCCGGGATGCGTTCCTTTCGCAAATCCCTGGCGCTGAGCGCCTCGGTAATCTCCCATCGGACGCCCCGCATCTGCATTTTCAGCTTCTTCTTCTCCACATCCCGGCCCGTAATGCAGAGGGTGGCACAATCGCCGAAGCGGTCATCCTTGCGGAGAATCATCCCCGTATCCGCCACGCCCAAAATGCCTGTGGAGCCGGTCATATCATTGAAGATATTGCTGCTGTCCCGCTCCTTTCGGGTGTGATGGACAACGAAGATGCAAATGCCGTGGTCATCGGCGAGCTTTTTCAGGCCGGACAGATCCTTGTAGTCCTGGGCGTAGGCATTGACCTTTGCGGAAGCATTGTCCCGCACCATTTGGAGGATATCGATGAATATCAGGCCCGTGGAGGGAAATGCCCGCAGAGCCTCCTCGATCTGCCCCTCCAGCTCCGCGCCCAACTGTCCGCAGGAAAAGCCAAAGCGGAGATTCTCCGGCGGAGAATCCGTCAGCTCCTGCATACGCTGCTGGACGCGCCATTCCCGGTCCTCCAAGGCCAGATATACCACATCGGTTTTTCTGGTGGGCAGCCCCCACACCGCCTCGCCGCGGCTGATTTGCAGGCACAGCCACAGCACCATCCAGCTCTTGCCGATCTTGGAGTCACCCGCTAGAATGGCGAGCCCATCGGAGAGAACACCGTCGATGAGCATTTTGGGGTGGGCAAGGGGTTTATAATACAGGGTATCGGCATCGATCAGTTGTAGCTTGTTCATGTGTTTCACCTTCTTTCTTTCGCTGGTAATTGTGTTTTTTGGTTTGGCGCCGTACTTCCGATATCGTTTTTATATGCCTGCCCCGGGATCTCCGCGGCGTCGCCATGCTCGCTCTTTTGCGGTCGTCGCACAGTCATATCTGTCTCGGTAACGGCTATGCAGTTGTCCAGGTACATATCCTCATAATGTGAGGAATGCGAGAGGGGCATTTTTAGGGTCCTGCCGAAAAAGTCTTTCTCAATGTCCCTTGCTGACTTTTCCCCCTCAAGTGGTAGATCACGAGAAAGGCCAAAAATTAAGTCGCTCGAAAAAATATTTATCCCCTCACTTGGTAGGCAGCGAAAACGGCGAAAAATTAACCCCCTCGGAAAATTTTTTGTTTTGGCTCCAAATTGGAGCCATTTTCCTATGCAGGACTGCTCGTGGCTCCGAAATGGAGCCATTTTTCGTCTATGGCATCAAAATTGATGCCATGTCCATTCCGGATTTCATCGGTGTGGCTGCAAAATTGATGCCATAAAAATAAGCGCCTGCCTCTTTTCAGAAGCAGACGCTCATTTCTCGTATTCAGTTTTTACCGCAGCAGCCGGATCAGCAGCTCATTGATATCCTCGGTGGGCTTGCCGCTTGCTACCAGCTTGTTCCGAAAGGACAGCAGGGCCTTTACCAGCAGCCGCCGCTCGCCGGCGCAGAGTGCTAACACTCGATTTCTTCTATGCTTGAACATCACCGCACCTCAGCGATAAACCAGCTCAGAAAGGACAACTTCCTCCGCTCGGCTGCAGATGCTGTTCATCCGTCCCACCCATTCCATTTGATTTTTGGCCTTCAGCCGCTCAGTGACACCCTCAGCGTCCTTCATCTGCTCGACCAGCCGATCGAACATTTCTTGTGCTGTGTCACCGATTTCCTTGAGATGCTCGTCCAGCTTGCCGGTCAGCAGCATCCCCGTGTAGATGCCGTCCCTGTGCTCACGCAGATACCGCCTGCGCATTTCTGTAAATCTGTTGTACATATTCTTCCTCCTTCACGCTCGCCGTATGGGTTTTCTATCATCATCCACATAATAGCGCAACCCGAAGGAAAAGCCCAATGTGCGAAAAACAGATTTGCAGATTTGACCATTTTACAATTCGGTTTGCAAGCCAAATTCGCTCCATTCACCCGCTTAGAGTGAATGGAGCGAATTTTCGGCGAATATTCCCCCCATCTGATAAGGCCCTGTGATAAAAAAGCAAGAAGTTCATTCTTGAAAGCATGAGATTATCCTCTGCTTTCCTCGTAAATCCGTAATAATCCTTGATAAATCCGCCTTGCTGTGATATACTTAAATTGTATAATTATAGCTATCGGAAACCACCTGAAAGTGAGGATACTCCCATGGAACCGACCATCGAACGCTGGTACTCAATGAAAGAGATTTGCGAATACCTCGGCGTTAGCCGTGATACGGTACTCGCCTGGATAGAGAAAAGAAATATGCCCGCTGCAAAAATAGGCCGCCTTTGGAAATTCAAGGTCAGCGAAGTAGACGCCTGGATGAAGTCCGGCGTAGCGGCGGATAAGTAATTATTTTGGAGGTGCATTATGGCGCTGGAAAATAAATTGGGGCTGACAAGCTCCGCCGACCTTGCCCGTGAAGAAGAACGCCTCAGCAAGAAAAAGGCATTAGCACTGTTTGAAAACGGCGTGCTTGACACCCTGCCGGCAGGTAAATTCTCGACCTTGCAGGCAATTCACAAATATCTGTTTGAAGATATTTACGACTTCGCCGGTGAGCTGCGCACGGTGAACCTAGCAAAAGGCAATTTCCGCTTTGCGCCGCTGATGTATCTGGAGGCGGCACTGGCCAACATCGACAAGATGCCACAGTCCACCTTTGACGAGATCATCGAAAAATATGTGGAAATGAATATTGCCCACCCCTTTCGGGAGGGCAATGGGCGCAGCACCCGCATCTGGCTTGGCCATATTCTGAAAACCGAAATTGGTAAGGTCGTGGACTGGAGCAAGGTGGATAAAGAGGATTATCTTCTTGCAATGGAGCGCAGCCCAATTAAGGATGTGGAGATCAAGGTGCTTTTGAAGGCGGCGCTGTCCGACGAGATAAACAGCCGTGAGGTCTATATGATAGGCATCGACAACAGCTACTATTATGAGGGTTACACGACCTTCAAGGCGGAAGATTTGAGCAAGGAATGAGGTGCAGATATGCCCGATCAGAATTGGCAATTTGAACTGGAAGAATATATCAAGCAGGGTGAACCCGACCGAGCCGAAAAAAGCGAGGCGTGGCAGACCGCCATCGGCTTGCAGGCGGTGGACGGGCTGAACACCTCTGCCTATCTGCTGGATACGGCCAAGGATCACATCGAGGGTAAAATCACTATCGATGAGGCCCAGCAGCGCATTCATAGCTATTATGAGCAGCGCACCACCCGCACCGAAATAGAGAACGAAACCAAAGAAGCGGACATTGTCTCTGCAAGGATCGCAAAGTTGTTGGGCGAAAAAGCCTTCCAATTCTCGCCTGCCGAGTGGCTCTCCATCCACCGCAGACTGTTTGAAGGCGTGTTCAGTCACGCCGGGCAGATTCGTCAGTACAACATCACCAAGAAAGAGTGGGTGTTGAACGGCGACACCGTAATCTATGCGGACTGGAATAGTATCAAGGATACGCTGGATTACGATTTTGCCACTGAAAAGCAGTTCTCCTATGAGGGCCTGTCCGTAGATGCGGCGGTGAAGCACCTGGCGAAATTCGCCTCCGACATTTGGCAGATCCATCCCTTCGGCGAGGGAAACACCCGTGCCACCGCCGTCTTTATGATCAAATATATGAAAACCTTCGGCTTTCGTGTAAACAACGACGCCTTTGAAAAGAATTCGTGGTACTTCCGCAACGCCTTGGTCCGAGCGAACTATACGAATCTGCAAAAAGGTATTCATTCCACCACAAAATTTTTGGAGATGTTTTTCAGCAATCTTCTTTTAGGCACGGGTTACGAGCTGAAAAACCGCTATATGCACATTGATTATGTGGACGGCGATAAGTCCCAAAGTATCAATCCCAAAGTTCCAAAGTATCAATTTGATACTTTGGACTGCTCACTGGAAGAAATGGCAGTCTTGGAACTGGTCGCACAAAACCCGGCCATCAAGCAGCAAGAGCTTGTGAACGCAACGGGAATGTCTATCGCAACTGTAAAGCGAATTATGAAGTCGCTGCAAGATAAAAACTATATCCGCAGAGAACGCGGCAAGAGATACGGAAAATGGGAAGTGGTGGTTTGATATGAGTCATCGCTTGCGGCAGCTTGATATTCTATCTACGCCTTGCGGCTAAAGAAATGGTAGCTCTCACAGAGAAATTCGCAATAATAGCCTGATCTGCGCGTAACAAATTATAGTGGCGGTGAGGAATGCTCCTCGCCGCCACTTTTTGAGAACAAAATTATATTTTTAAGATTTTTGGAGTTGGATTAAAATACAGTCATTATTCTCACTGTCACGCACGATAGAGAAGTCGTCATCCAACATTATTTCAAAGTCAAATCCTTTGCCAATTTCCTCAATGGCACCTGCGCCAGTTTCAATTTCTTCTGCTGTACCGTTTTGAAGCTTTAACTTAGCAAGGAACCACCCCTTTAAAATAATTTTTCCATGGTCGATTTTCCAGTTGCTTAATGTCATTTTGGGATAATCAAGTAACTCTACGGAATCAGCTAGAGCAGAAAACACACTATCTTGGTGGGTTGCCGCATAGTCAAAAACAGCATTTTCTTTGGATTGAGGAAATTCTATGATCCTGTTGATCGTTGCAATGCAAATATCTGATACTTGTTTTAACACTAAGTATGCTGATTTGAAGATAATTTGCCACTCTTCATCAAGCGGAGTGATAATCTCATGGAATAAAGCATTTCTTAGCGAATACACATAGCTTGCAAACCAATCAACGCCCTTTGTTGCAAGCAACTGTGAATATACACCTTCATTTGTGGAGAAAACATTGTCTTGCTCGACACGGCCAAACCCATTAAATGGAAGCTGATAAATAATTGCGTATGAATTCAGATCGTCCAGTGCGCTTACTTCATGAGGATATCTGTAGTTGTATTCAAATTTTACATTGAGGGCTGAATTCAGACGAAGGCAAGCATCTTTGACCTTGCCATTGACAGTTTGGTTATATCCCTTTTTCGGCAGTGTTTTCTCTAAGTAGTGTCGCAGAAAGCTTGAAACCTCATCCATTACGCCATCGTAAAAGTCACGCATAAACTGTATCTCGTTTATGAAAAGGTTTTGAAATCTATGCTTCGATACAGTTGCGTCAATGATAGGGCGTAAGTCAATATCTCTCTTGATTTCCTCGTTGTAATTTGTCGTACGAAAGCGGCCAGAGATACCCAGATAGAATTTCAAATGGTATCGATCTACGATATGCAGGTGTGCCTCGTATCGCTCTTTTATCTTTCCATCCGAATCTTTCTCGATTGTTTTATCTGTATAATTGAACGCTTCATTTATCCGGAAAAAGGTCTGGAAAAAGTATTGGGAAAAAACGTCCATGACTTTTCTCATGCTGACCGGGTACATCCGAAATAATTCCTGCGCTACAGAATCTATTGGGATTTGCTTTGAAAAGGACAAGGAGTGTTTCGGAATTAATGCAATCCGAATCTAACACATAGAATCCGGTTGAGCACAATGCTCCATCATATTCATCTGTAATTAGTGCACAGCTTTGTAATGAGCCTTCTACAGACGATACAATTATTTGTCCTGACTTAACTATGCGGCGGGCTCTAGTTGGGAGATCACTGCCGTATTGAATATCAACATCCGAGATATCACCCGATTGGCCAACGTCGGCAAGTTCAATATACTGGTACGAATCATGCCCCTGTGGGACAAAACTCTTATCATGCAGCTTACACAGCGACAGCACGGTTTCACTTGTGTTGAGTTTTTGTGCAATCGATTCATATTTCGGCTGATAGTATTCTGCATCGAGACGACCTGTTACCCTGAAGCTTTCTGAAATTGACTTAACAGCTATTCCAGTGCTTTTGTATGCTTTTTCAGATATACAAAGAAATGTAAGCAAGATCGTTTCCGCATCTCTATAAGCCGAATTTGATTCCTGTTTCTTGCAAACGGAAAGCGTATACAATTTCTCTATTTTATCTTGCATCTTTTTATATTCCGGCACTTTAATCTTTGTAATGGCAGGCAATGTTAAATGCGGTTGACCCGTTTGACTTGCAGAACGCCAGAGCATCCTTTGCCCGAATGAACTATGCAGAAATGACCATAGATAGTGACGGTTTAATCCTTGAAGGCTTGTTGTTCTCAGAATAATAACATCTCTACATGTTGCATACATAGGAAACTCATCTGTTACTAAACCCACTTTTGCCAAGGTGTTTCCGCCTTTGGCAATAATAATATCTCCAGGATATGCGACTGCAATTGTTTTGTTATTATCTTCAATAATGTTTGTCGGTAAAAACACAGTATTATCTGTTATCAAAATTAAGCCGTTTGCGATTTCATTAACACGAATAAAGGGTATCAGACTCCTATCATTACTGTAATAGCCCGTAATAGATGGGTAAAAAGCACTACAGTCAAGGACTCCGCCATATTCATTAATTGTCTTATTCCCAGCAGTATCAATAATAGTTTGCAAAAGGAGGTTCTCTTTTGAATAATACTCGGAATCAAATCTGCTCTCTGCGCGTTTTGCGTGTGATAACAATATCTCACTACATTCCAGCCCATCCATCAAAGCCTTATATTTGGCTTCATTGAAAGGTTCGACGGATGGGCTTATCGAAAAAAACTTAGACCTTCTTTCTTTGCAAATTCCGCAAAAGCTTCCGCAATACCCGGTTCCAGTTTCACGATGGTACCATCCTGCTTTTTATACGAAAGCTGATACAAATCGTGATCGACAATCAGGTGACCGTGTTCATCCAGCGCATTTTCGCCGGTATCGGGATCCTTCAGGTAGATCTTATCGCCGGAATTGTCTTTGCTGGGCTTCTGCATGGTGGCAAAGAAGATCGGGTAGTCTTCTTTTTTCGGGCACAGTTCATCGTCCCACTTCTGAACAAACAGAACTGAGGTTTTTGTTCCGGTATGAGGTTTGAACACATTTCCGTGCAACCCGACAACGGCAAGAATGCGGCAACGCTCCGCAATATATTCACGGATAGCCTTATCGCTGCTATTGTTAAAACGTCCTTGCGGGAGAACGATTGCCATGCGTCCGCCGGGTTTCAGGAAGTTCAGGTTTCGCTCAATAAAGAGAATATCCCTGCCAACCTTGTTTTGCCATTTTCCAGCAGAATTCTTGCCTAACTCATAGCGGGAAATAATCGTATTTTCCTTGATGTCACCCGCAAACGGAGGATTGGCCATGACCAAAGAAAAGGCAAACTGGCTGTAGTCGTTAATACCTTTCGGCTGGAGCTTTTTAAGTTTTTTGAAGCCCTCGTTATAGGTGTCATTCCAGTCTTCCTGTTTTGTTATTTCATTCCAGCGGGAATAATCTAGCGTGTTCAAATGCAAGACGTTTGTCTGTCCATCGCCGGCAATCAGATTTAGTGTACGGGCAACACGGACGGTCTTTTCATCAAAGTCGATTGCAAATACGTTGTCTCGCACGAAGTTCGTTTCTTCCGTGATTCGCTGTGCGGCAGTAAAGCCCTCGCCCTCTGGGAGCCCTTTCTCACGACGAATATCTTTCCACACTTTGAAAATACTGTGGACGGTAAAACCCGAGCTGCCGCAGGCAGTATCGATGATTTTGTCATTGACAGAGGGGTTCATCATTTTTACGCACATATCAATGACATAGCGCGGCGTGAAATACTGACCCTTTTCGCCTTTTTGCGCCTTGCTCATTAGGTATTCAAAGGCATCGTCAACAACATCAAGATTGTTGTTGAATAGCTTTATATCCTGAAGTGTGGCCACGCAGACAGCAAGATGAGAGGGGGATAGTAAGATTTTGCTTTCGTCCGCAAAAATGCCTTCCCACTTTTTCTTGGCGTCATCAAAGAGACCCTGGATTTTCTCTTTCAGCTCAAAATCAGTTTCACCGGAATTGCGGAACTTCAAATAGGCGCTGGGATCACGTTCGCAGATTAGCTCATCATAGAGCTTGGCAAAGATCAGTTTGAAAATCTCTTCAAAAGAATCGACTCCTGCACTAGCGAGCACTTCATCTTCCATCTCCTGAATGAGAGAGCGGAGAGAGCGTTTCTGCTGGCTGATTCTGTCGATTTTTTTCAGATCTTCATAGGTAAACTTTTCATTAATGATATCGCTTAGCTTCTCAGAGGCCTTCGGAATATTGGTGATTGGCTCAAAATAATTAGGGTCTTTCCTGTTATAGTAGGAAATCTGCTCACCATTTGTCCATACACCGATAGGCGCACCCGTTGCGTTGCAGTAGGATTTAAGCTGCTCCTTGCCATCGGTGAGCTTCGGTTTTTTGAGCTCAACAATGATATAGGGAACCATCGGACGATCCTTGTCCATAATGGCAATATCAGCACGTTTGACTTCTCGTCCAAAATGGATTGGAAACTCGACCTCAATACGGCTTACAGGATAACCGTATTCGTGAATAAGCTTATAAAGGTAGAGCTGACGCACAGCCTCTTCCGGTTTCAGGACAATTTCCTTGCCGCGTTTCAGGCATGTGATGTGAGCCATTTCTTTGCCTCTGACAGTTTTAACGACGATAGCGTCTTCAATGTATTTCCTTGCTTCTTCGGAAAAGAGAGCAACGTCATAGTTTGTATTCTTCAACACTTCATTCAAAGTCATTTTATTTTCCTCCCGAAATTGCGGTTAGCATTTCTGCCCATCGTTTGTCGTTTAGGTTGTTTTCCAACCCGTAATTGATGAGATCAATAAGCTTTCGATGCTTCAATAGATAATCCATTTGCTCATTAGGTAAGCGCCCTCGATCTGCAGAAGCTTTTTCTTTAAAAAGGGATGCCTCTTTATCGGAAAGCCCAAGCTTCTGTATCAGAGCTTCTATATCTGATGGATCTGGAGGGGCGTTGTTTTTCCCTTTTTCAATGTTGCTGATATACTGGCCTGACTTGTTTATTACTGCTGCCAAATCACCTTGTGTTAGATGAGCGGCTTTTCGTTTCTCTTTTAAAAACAAGCCAAAATCAGAAGGCTCAATCAAGGTCACTCCTCCTTTCTAAATAAATAAATTTGTTTATTTATTATAGCGCAACAAGATAGCATTGTCAATCCCCAGGCTTATAGGCATCGCCGTTGGGTTGTTCCCAAAGAGGATTGTGACACACGAGTAAAATCCTTATGGCCCGGTTTTATAACATCATTCTGGTTTTACATTGACATAGTTCCGATAATGCAATGACATTATTCTTGTGTTTTTTGATGTTGTTCCGAAGATTGTTCTTTTTCGCTCGGCCAAAGGTGCGTGACGCTCTCGTCCGGGCTCACGAATCAATCAACAAACTGGCGCTTGTACCGGAAAGTTTCTGAATCCTTGCCCTGTTCTTATTTGGGGCCGTAAAGCTGAAAACAGCGGGAGAAATCGCAGAAATCTGCGTTTTCTCCCGCCATATCATTCAGTTGATTTGCAAAATAATTTTTGGCAGTCCCTATCCATGCCTCCGCAGTATACCGGCTCAAAAAGGACAGCTTCTCTGTGGGGGTATTGCGGAATCAGCGTTTTTCACCCTCTTTTGCCGCCTTCTCAATGCTGCGAATGGCCTGCAAATATTCCTCCTCCACGGGAGAAAGATTCTGCGCCTGATATTTCCTGTATTCCGCCTTTGCCTTCTCCATCGCCTGCGTGTGGCTTACGGTTCCCCCGTCGGTGAGCAGGGCCTCTCCGGTGGAGGCAAGGATGCGGTCCAGGTTCTCCACATAATCGCTCATGTACATGGGCCGGCGGCGCATCGCCTGAATCTCCGCAAAGTCAAAGTATCCGGAAACGAGATTGTTCAGTATCTTCAGTTCGTCCGCGGAGAGATAGTTCTTTGCGACGGCAATATCCTTCGCCGTGGGAAAATCCCCGGAAAATGCGGTAAGCCCCATAAATGGCTTTTCGGCATCGGCTCGCTCAAAAATCACCTCTGCGGCAGTATGGCCATGGGCGGCATAGTGCAGCTTGTTCTGCACCATCTTGAAAAAAGCCACCGACTCGGCGCTTTTGGGGTCATAGTCCACGCTGGTGGCGTAGAGATCGAGCACCTGACGGTATATTACCTTTTCAGAGGAACGGATGTCCCGGATGCGGTCAAGAAGCTCCTTCCAATAGCTGCCGCCGCCGAGATTCTTCAGGCGCTCATCGTCCATGGCGAAGCCCTTGATCATGTACTCCTTCAAGCGCTCGGTAGCCCAGCGGCGGAACTGCGTTGCAATGGAGGACTTGATGCGATAGCCCTGAGAGATGATCATATCGAGGTTATAGTGATTTACGGCATAGGTTTTCCCGTCTGCGGCAGTTGTTCGGATTTTCCGAACAACTGCACTTTGCTCTAGCTCGCCTTCCTCAAAAATATTTTTTATATGCTCACTGACATTTGACTTGCTGCTCTGATACAGCTCACAAAGCTGCGCCTGTGTCAGCCAGACAGTTTCATCCTGAAACCGGACATCAATTTTTGTCTCGCCGCTTTCAGACTGGTAAATGATGATATCGCCCTTGTTTTCATCGTTGAGGAAATTACTGCTCATTTTTGTTCCCTCCCGGCTTTTCGGTGGCTTCAGCAAATGCTCGGCTTATTGCTATTATAGTATCACAAAATCGGCGTTTTTTCAACAGACGCCAAGGGAATGATGCCGCTGTGCCTCTTTTTGAGAAAGCAAAGGAAAATGTCCGCATCAATCCCTCCATTTCTGTACCTCCCAAAGCATATCGATATGCCGGCGGGATTTGCGGTTGGTGTTGTTGTAATCGTCCGAGCAGAGCCAGTCGATGAGATA
>OHAU01002900.1_pt1 | contig 15079 bp, 17 predicted proteins | sample 1577181 | NCBI WGS metagenome assembly OHAU01 (sample SAMEA3541472, study PRJEB24748) | human gut metagenome | biome: human gut; feature: human-associated habitat; material: faeces | place: China | collected 2012
ACCGTCAGCTAACAGTTGATAAGTAAATTAGTTCCTTATCACTGTTAAGCCAAGGGTTTCGGGACTTTTTCTTTTTCTGTTTTCGCTCAGAAAATCGCCTGTTTTTTAACAGTTTTCTAACACTATCATTCGAACTCAGCATTGGCAAAAAGGCTGCCCATTTTGTCCGCTATGGATTGCTTCCAAGCTACATCTAAATGTCCGTAGATATTGGCGGTCATTTTTATATCCGAATGGCCCAGCCATTCCTGGACATCCTTCAGGGCGAAGCCGTTGGACAGTAGGAGGCTGGCGCAGCTGTGGCGTAATTCGTGAAAACGGATACGAGGAAGATTATACTTGTTCAGCAATGTGGGGAAATGGTGGGTAACATAGTCTGGCGAAATGGGGCGGCCATCTGGCCATTTGAACACATACGCATTGTCTTGGTAGTCCTTACCCATAAGGCGTCGGTTTTCCTTCTCTTCTTTCTTTGCCTGAAGAAAAATCTCTCTGGCCTCATCCAGCAGTGGAAACGAACGGTAGCTACTGGCGTTTTTCGTTTTGTCTTTTTCCACGGTCTTTGAAACCTTTGTCACCGTATGGCGAATGGTCAGCAGCCCTCGTTCGAAGTCGATGCTATCCCATTGCAGGCCCAGCAGCTCGCTGCGGCGCAGCCCGTAAATGGTTGTTATCTTTACAAGCGGGTAAAGTGGGTCATCCCGAATGAGGTCCAAAAGCTCCTGCAGCTGCTGGGCCGTATAGTAATGCGATTCATATCGCTGCACGCTGGGAAGGTCAATATACTGGCAAGGATTGGTAGGCAGCAGGTCCGCTTTCACAGCTTCTGCCAACGCCTGGCTAAGAATGTTCTTGTGCAGACGCAGACTGCGGGCAGACAGGCCACCCTTACCATTCTTACGCCCGCTGGCAGCCTTTTCATCTATGTAGGCCTGCAGATGGTAGCGGGTTACATCCTGTAGCTTCACGCCACCGGCATCAAAATATGGTAGAATATGTCCGTTGGCCAGTATTTCATATCCCTGGTATCTTGGTGTGTGGGAATACCTGCAGCTGCAAGCGCAGAGCGAAACAGGAGTGATACGGAGGATGAGGCGGGCAAAAAATAGCCCGGAGATTTACTCCGAGCTATCTTTGTTTATTTTTCCAATGGATATGGTATGCCGACAAGCTCAGCAATTTTCTCTTCGCTCCAAAACTCGTTTTCCCATAGGCAGAATGTCCCGTTCTTGCTTTTTTTGAAAATTCGCGCTGCGAATTCGCCAGAGTTGTCATAAATATGGCAAACATCGCACACGCTCACAAACTGAGGGATTCTGTCCAGAGACTTGTAGTATCTGGATACGACTTTTCCTTCTGGCACTCCGTGTCCTCCCTGCTTTTCTCTGCTTTGTACTCGGAGCACATTTACTTTCGGATTCGCTGTAAGAACAAAAAAGCCTTTGATAAAATAACCATTTTCTTTTGCAGACCTAAGCAGTATCAATTTACTGTCCGTTGATAATACGGTTTCAAATGTAAAGCTATTTTTGCCCGCTATACACTTTTCCCGCCAGACATCCGCTTTTTGAGCGGCCTCCAAATCGCTGCATTGATATGTTTTCTTTATATCATCTGCGTTGATATACGGAGGGATGATATCAACATAGTCTGTAATGCTGCTTTTTCCAGAACCGTTTGGCCCCGCAAAAACAATGATGGTAGGTTTCATCTCACTTAACATTTTCGCGTCGCCCATCTGGGTACAGTAAATATGTTACTTTGAGATCTGCATCGTATCTCGCAATCGGCACTCCGCTTTTCTTTGCTCTTTGATACGCAGCAAAGCCTGCCAGCGCAATGCGATCATTCATTGCCTTGTCATCAGCTCCACAATTAGGATCTATACGTAAAAAATGATTTGTTTCTTGGATGACTTTTTTCATATTACGTACCCTCCTTTCATTTGTCATTATCATTATATTTCTTAATCCTCCTTTTGTCAACTTATCAAATTGTGCCGTAAAGCCCCGCACTTTAGTGCTGGGGAGTATGTTACATTTGGGTAAAAGAGGAAGCGAAATACCCCCCTCTCTTTACCACCACACCAAGTCACTCTTGGTGTCTACGCAATCCTACAAAATTGCCTTAAAGTCTCGGAACATGGCGCAGTCCTTCCGCCCGGCATAGCCGTAGCAAATGTCATCGTCGTAGTCTCCGATAACTTTCAAAATCTGCTTGCAGGCGCCAAAGCGAATGGATCCCGAGCAGTCCGATTGAAGCAGGAAGTCTACAACCTTGATATGATGGCAAATAAGGAGTGGTATGAAAGCCTGAAGCCTCTTGCTCGCCATATTATAGACAAAAATATCTCCTGCCCGCTCTTAGATCGAGTCAAGGCAGAAGATATAGCATCCGATTAACACTTTTCGAGAGAGACAATTTCACATTCTGACAATTAAAAAATTAGGAGGAAGAAATTATGATTTATACCCCTGCAACAAAAAATGCGATGTTTTTCTGCTGGCTGGCACATAAAGATCAGACGGACATCAGTGGCTGCCCTTATATCTTCCACCCCATCCATCTCGCTGAGCAGATGAACGATGAGGATACCACTGTAACCGCCTTGCTTCATGATGTCGTGGAGGACTCGGACATGACGCTGGACGATCTCCGCAATGCGGGATTCAATGATCGCGTCCTGACTGCCGTTTCCCTGCTTACCAGAGAGGAAGGCACTCCCTACATGGATTACATTCAAGCCCTGAAGTCAAATCCCATCACCCGAGCGGTAAAGATGGCCGACTTGCAGCACAACTGTGACATGACCAGGCTGGACAAGGGCTCCATTACCTTATGTGACTCCTTGCGCTTTGGAAAGTATTTGCGGGCAATCTCGGTTCTCAGCGAGTGACGCGCCGCTAAGCTAAAACCGTGGATTCCCCCGCAGAAACTCTATAAAATAAAATCATTAAAAGTGAGGTAGAAATAAATATGAAAATTTCCATGAAAATCAAGCGTTTGGCAGATACCGTCGAGATGCCGACTCGCGCCCATGTCGGCGACGCCTGTTTCGACCTTCGGGCCCATATTCCGGATGTGTCGTTCCATGAATGGAACGGCGGCGTCGAGGTGAAGGAAACGAAAGGCATTAAGATTCGGCCCGGCGAGACTGTAATGGTCCCCACCGGAATTGCCACAGAAATCCCCGCCGGCTTCTTTGCTCCCATTTTCGCCCGCAGCGGCTTGGCCTCCAAGCAGGGCCTGCGTCCCGCACAGGGCACCTGCGTGATTGATTCGGGCTATCGGGGCGAGTGGATGATTCCCCTGCATAACGACAGCGCAGAAACTCGTATCGTGCACCATGGGGACCGTATCTGCCAGTTTATGCTTTTGCCTGTACCTGATGTTTACCTGGAAGAGGTTAGCTTTCTCTCCTCTTCTGATCGCGCAGAAGGCGGATTCGGGTCTTCCGGATTCTAACACCTGTGTGGAAAAAATTATCGTGGAGCACGAATGTCATCCCAAAAAGGCATTAAGAGAGGGCCGTTTTGATGTTCAAAACGGCCCTCTTGATAACCATGACAACAGGAGTAATCTAACAAATTTCTAACACTTTTCCTGAAAACAGGATTCCTTCTATAAGTAAGTATTTCGCCCTTTTTTCAGGTACGACCCCGAAACCCTTGAAATTACAAGGCTTTTCGTAGTACGACATAGCACCACATAGTACGAGAACAGACGAGCTTCAAAGCAATGGGGTTCAAGAGGCCTCGAGTTCGTTCATTTTGGAAATGGCAGACAGCATCCACCATCACCATTTTCACTTTTTCATTTTAACCATTTCAAAGGCACCAAAAGATATCCGCACCTGAGAGGGTGCTATTTTTTGCCCGCCTCACCCTCTTTTCGATCTTGCCCCGTCCCATTTAAATGTAATCACCCATGATAAAAACAGTCCTTGGATATGACGAAATGGCAGACTAAAAGTCTGTCATTTCGTCAAACAGTATGGGGAGGCAAGTAACTTTGTTATTATCTCTCAGCCCTCCAGCCCCTCAGAAAAACCGGATTCGATCAATTCGATCAGCGTATCCACGGCCTGTTTTTCATCTTCACCCTCTGCGCTGACGCACACCTGTGTTCCTTTGGAGAGCGCCTGCGTAAGCAGCATCACAATGGACTTTGCATTCACGGTTTTTTCGCTGTTGACGCGGCCAATAGTAATGTCAGATTTAAAATTAGCAGCACACTTGACAAAATCCGAAGCAGGTCTGGCGTGCAGGCCGGTGGGATTAAGAATAGTAGCTTCTCTTTTATACATATCGCAGCAACTCCTTATCGTATCAGTTAAGGGAAAATTCTCTTTGGAGGTATTCTTCAACTTCCTTGCCAGTGCACATTCCACACACCTTTTTTGCTGCCGCCTCCGCCTCTTCCATCGACATCAGGCTCAGCGACTCCTTCACCCGGGGCAGGGCATCTGCGCCCATGCTCAGCTTACGCAGTCCCAGTCCTACCAGCAGCACGGCTACGCGGGCGTTTCCGCCCAGCTCACCACACAGGCTCACAGGCTTATTCCGCGCCGCAAAGGCTTTTGCCACATATCCGATCAGCCGAAACATCGCAGGGTTACAGGATTGATAGTATTCCGAAACCTCCGGGTTTAGGCGATCTGCCGCCATAAGATACTGGCAGAGATCGTTGGAGCCGATGCTGGCAAAATCCACCTCTTCGGCAGCCCGATCCGCCAACAAAGCGATAGAGGGGATCTCGATCATAATCCCCAGCTTAACATCCGGGGCATAGGTAATTCCGTCCCTGTCAAGCTCCGCCTTTACCTCGGCCAGCACACCCTTTGCACGATAGATGTCGTCCATGCTGCCCACCATCGGCAGCATGAGCCACAGTCTGCCGCAAACAGAGGCACGCAGAGCAGCCCGCAGCTGCGTTTTGAATATATCCCTTTGGTCGAAGCATAGGCGCAGCGCTCGCTTTCCGAGAAACGGATTCTCCTCCTGTGGCAGATCCAGACACGGCGTCTGCTTATCTCCGCCGATATCCAGCGTACGCAAGATCACAGGCTTGTCGCCGAAGGCTGTAAGCACACGGCTGTACTTATCCACCTGCTCCTCTTCATTCGGCAGGTCAGCTCGCCCCATGAACAGAAATTCCGTGCGGAACAAACCCACACCGTCGGCAAACTGTGCGTAGGCCAATTCGTCTTCGCTGCCGGAGGCGATATTCAGGGTCAAATCAATGCGTGTCCCATCCCGCATAACGGCATCCTTATCGAGGTATTTTGCCGTAATCTCCGCGCGCTTTCTGAAAGCTGCCGACTTCTCTGCATATGCGTCCAGCGTGGGCGCATCAGGCTCGGCTATGAGTACGCCGTCGCAGGCATCCACTACCAGTGTCTGCCCGTTATCGATCTCGTTCAAAAACGCCCCCACGCCCAACAGTGCAGGGATCCCATAGCTGCGGGCAATGATTGCAGAATGGGAGGTTTGTCCGCCCTTTTCGGTGACAATGGCCAAAATCATGTTTCTATTCAAAGATGCCGTGTCCGACGGAAGGAGATCTGCTGCCGCCAAAATACTCGGTTCTTTGATCTCCGGCAGACTCGCGTCCTTGCCGGAGCAGATTCTAATCAATCTGGAACAAACATCTTCAATATCTTTGGCACGCTCCTTGAAAACCGGGTCGCCCATTCCGTCCATAATGACAGCGTACTGGCTGTAAACGCAGGATATAGCCTCATCCAGCGGCTTCTCTCCGGAGGAAACCATAGTTCTGATCTCATCGTCCATGACGATATCGTCCAGTATGTCCTGGTGTGCCTCAAAGATAGCCGCTTGCTCTGCATTACCGTCCGATAGCTTTGCCTTCAGGGCTGAAAGCTCATCCGCAGCGCGCCGCTTGATGTCGGTGTATGCCTCCAGCTGCTGCTGAACGGATATACCGGCAAAACACTGCCCCACCGTCAGCTCTGCAGGCCTGTAAACCAAAACCGGGCCAATGGCCACGCCGTCAGATCCGCTTATTCCGCTAAATTCTTTCACGAACACCCCTCATTTCCTGCCGACGCACAGAATCCTTTCGGTTCACCATGCCCGGCCTGTTCATACCATTGTGGTGCAGATGCTCATAGCCTCCTGAGAGGTATCCATTCTGGAGTACTGCATAACCACTTCTTTATCCGCCTCAATTTTTGCCGCATACGGCACATCCATCGGTACGCCCTGTCCACAGTCGTTTCTGAGCTTATCCATGCGAATATGGAGCGTGCGCTCCGCAGCGACCTGCACCGTGAATCCGTCCAGCTTGTCGCGATCCTCAAAATACAGAGTTATGCGGAGGTTAACAGGCTCCGTGTGATCATTGATCACGCAAATTGCCTCATGGCTGGGAAACAGTCCGCTCCCCTTGCTGTGGTAAAAGCAATCGGGAATATACTTTACCTGCATACATAGACCTCCGGGTTTTCTATTCCACAGCGGCGGCAATACTCATCCCACACCGCACCATAGGGTAGCAGCTTGATCTTCTCATACAGAGCAAGACGCCCAGTGAAGTCGCCGCTACTCTCGCAGCGCCGCAGCTCATCTATCGGCTCCAGCAGTGCCAGCAGGATTGCTTTTTTCGTGTTGTTGCTCCCGGTAATGGAGGCCGTCTGGCGGTCAATAGTTCCGTCAAAGAAATCCAGTCCGATGTGAACGCAGTCAAAGGCGTCCTGTCTGGCAATTTCCCTCATAATATCCGTGGTCTCCTTGTTCAGGGACACAACATGATCGCTGTCCCAGCGCACAGGGCGGCTCACATGCAACATCAGCTCCTGTCCGAAAACAAGGAACGAACTGATTTTGTCCGATACATATTCCGTGGGATGAAAATGCCCCGAATCCAGACACACGATGCAGTTTCTCCGGTCGAATGCATAGTTCTCGTAAAACTCAGCCGATCCAACCACATAGCTCTCGCTGCCAAGGCCGAACAACTTGCTCTCCACCGAGTCCACATTGTAGCGCGGATCGATCTTTTCCCGGAACATCTCGTCCAGTGACTCAGCCAAGCGGTGCCGTGGGGCAAGCTTATCGATGCAGGTGTCCTTCATTCCGTCCGGGATCCAGTGGTTTGTATAGCAGGTCTGTCCCAGCTCGCGACCAAAGTACTCTCCGACCTTTCTTGCGCGCTTGCCGTGCTCGATCCAAAAGCGGCGGATCTCGTCATCCTCGCTGGAGAGTGTTCCGGCAATAGACTTGGGGTGGGAGAAAAATGTGGCGTTGAAATCAAGGCCAATCCCTCGAGCCTTTGCATAATCCACCCAAAAGCTGTAATTCTCCGGGCTGATCTGATCTCGCTCCACGCTCTTCCCCTTGTCATCCAGGTAAATCGCGTGCACGCCAATCTTTTTCGGACCGGGAACGCTTTCGAGCACTTTGTCCATCATGGCAAAAAACTGCTCTCTGGTTTCTGCCTTTCCGGGTGCGCTTCCCGTAACCGCTATACCGCCGGACAGCGCATGACCAGTGCTTTCAAACCCTGTGATGTCATCAAGCTGCCAGCAGTTGATAGAAACGGGGATCTGATCCATTTTCGACAATGCGGCTTCCGTATCAATGCCGTATGCCGCAAACAGCTCTCTTGCAGCGCTGTAATTTTTATCCATTTGCACGTCCGTGTTTCCTTTCTGGCAAAACCTTGCCCAAAGGCGCCGAAGCGTCTTTTGGCCCATTCGCATTACTTTGCGGGATGATAACCGTGGTTGGCAAGGCCCTTCTTGAGCAACTTCTGATACTCTTCCTCGGGCAGCTCGGTGTTGTTGTCGCCGCAGATCTGGCGTCTGATATAGTCAGTTTTCAGCAGCATCTCCAGAGACAGGGTCTTGGAATAAGCCTCCATCACCGTCTTACCCACAGCGAGAACGCCGTGGTTGGCCAGCAGCACGACATCGTAGTCCATGATGTACTTATCCAGATCGGCGATAATGTCCAGCGTGCCGGGAGTACCGTACTTCAAGCAGGGTACCTTGCCGAAAAGCATGATGAACTCGGGGCTGATCTTGTTTTCAATGTCCATGGCAGCCTGTGCATAAGCGGTAGCATAGGGTGCGTGGCAGTGGACAACGGCGCCGATATCGTCGCGCAGCTTATAGCACTTAGTGTGCATGGGGGTCTCAGAGGTGGGAACCAGCTGACCCTCCAGCACCTTGCCCTCCAGATCAGTGACAATGATCTTTCCCTCGCTCTGCAAATCCTTGCTTTGGCCGGACGGGGTCAGATAGATGCGGTCACCGTCTCTGACAGAAACATTGCCCTCATAGGTGCCCACTAATCCGCGGTCGCTCATCATATGGCATACATCAACGATTTGTCTTTTGATCTCATAATCCATCATAGCTATTTTCTCCTTTAGTTTGATTATATTGCTTTTGCGGTGTTCCCCCACCCCATTGGATGGGGGAACACAATCAATTCGATAGGTACAGGTATGTGGGCAAATTTAGTTGTTGGCAGCAGTTTCCCTCTTGGCCCTGTTGTACTTTCTCAGGTCGCGGATCATGATAACATAACCGAAGATCCAGTACACAGCCACAATCAGGGGCAGGAAGTTACCGTTGAGGAAGTCGAACAGCCAGGTAAAGGCATACACATACACAGGGGCGTCCAGAGCGGCGTTGGAAATCAGGCTGCCCGCCTCGATGAACCCGTTCTGCACAGCAAGGTCGGAAATCAGCGGAGCCACAGCGGTGCCGACAGACAGGAACACGGGAGCGCCGATCAAGCCCATCAGGATGACCATCTTCAGGATGTTGCCGCGGGCGACATAGAAGGCGGACACAGCCAGTGCCAGATTGACAATACCGGCAAAGGGCAGCATGGCGTTGTTGGGCAGCACGACAGCCCACACCAGGTACAGGGGGATAGTGATCATACAGGCGACCCAAATCTCGGGGTTGCCCAGCAGAACAGCGGCATCCAGACCGACGAAGATCTCACCGTGGTTCTTGGTCTTCTTCTTCAGCCAAGCGGAGCAGGCCTCGGAAATGGGAGCCAGCGCCTGCATGAAGTACTTTGTCACCACGGGCAGCAGCGTCAGCGCGGTTGCACAGGTAACGCCCAGTGTCAGGGAGGCCACAACAGAGTAGCGGCCTACCAAGCCGAAGATAACTCCGAGGATGAAGCCGATGACATGGTTTTCGGCAAATACGCCGATCTTACTCTTGAGCCAAGCAACATCGAAGCTGGAGTTCTCGATGAAGGGGATCTTGCGCAGCAGCAGCTCCACAGGATACAGCACGGAGCTGAAGAGGAATGCAGAGTGAGGAGAGGTGATGCCGGGGATGCCGGACTTCTCCAGAACCAGGGGTTCCATAGCGTCGCCGACGATAAGCTCGCAGATGATACGCACGGCGGCAACAACGAGGGCAAACACGACCCAGAGGGTCTTGCCCTGTCCGAGGGTGATGATCAGAATGCACTGGAAAGCCTTGCCCCAAACATTCCACAGGTCGATGTTGATGGTCTTGGTCTTTCCGATGAGGAACATGACCAGGTTGATGAGAATCTGGAAGGGGAACAGCAGGAATGCGTACTTCCAGGACCAAGTGATGGAGGCGAGGGTGGCCCAGCCGCCGTCCAGGATGTTAAAGGTCTTGCCAACGGTTTCCGTCATAGCCTCCGCCACGGGAGTAATGGCCCCGGACATATAACCGATAACAAGAGAGATACCGGAAAGAGCCACCGCGAAGGTAATCGCAGAGGAGAAAGCCTTTGCCGGCTTCATTTTTGCGATCAGGCCCAGGATCAGCATGATCAGGGCCATGAAAAGCGTGGAGCCGAGGGTATTGATAATGTAGTCAAATACAGTAGTGATAACACCCATATACAAATTCACCTTTCGTTTATTTTTTTCGTTTTAATGCCCGGTAAAGTGGGTTTTCTCAGTTGTTTGCGATGTCGATGATCTTCTGCAGCTCGGTGTCCGCACCGATTCCAGTCAAGAACGCGATCCCGTTGATCACGGGAACATTGAAATCGTGGTCGGGAACAATGGTGGCGACATACGCATCGGCAGTGGCCAAATAGGTATCAATGGCCTTGATGTCCACAGCCTGAAGCTCCACATTTCTCACGCCCCGCGCCTCCAGCATATCCTCGAGCTTGCTGACGATGGTCTGCGATGTTGCAACGCCGTTGTTGCAGGCTACAATTACTCGTTTTTTTCTCATTGCGTTTTCTCCTTTCACCAGAATTTCTTCCAAATACTTCCATTTTTTACCGGACTTTATAACCCTTATTAGATCGTTCAGATCTCCTTCTGAATTTTGCAGAGGATCTCCATGCAGTCCTTTGAAGCGTCCAGCTTGAGAAATCTGTCCGTCAGCTTTCCCTCGTCGTTGGCGAGGAAGTTGTCCACAATGGCCCGCAACGCCTCCGTCTGATAGCGCTCCGTGCCCTCTTTTTTGAACCCAAGGATAAAGAACAGCCGCGGGGACAGTTTGATGCTGTCAGAACCCATCTGCGTAAAGGGAACCCCCTCCTTCGTGCTCACAACCGCAATAAAGGGTTCCACAATAAACTCCGGGTCCGTGTGGGGCAGCGCAATATCCGCTGTCAGCCCGGGCAGTCCCGTGGGATAGCTGCTTTCTCTGCGTTTGAGGGAATCCCCGAATCCGGCTTTTGCCATGCCGAGGCCTTCCATCTGCTTCCCGACGAAGTCAAACAACTCGTCGCTGGAGGCAAAGCTCTGATTCAAAAAAATCCTATTTTCAGCAAATAGATTCATGGTGCTTCTCCTTCTTCCGATTTATATTCCACAATTTCAAAGCTGTCCTTCACGGCCGCGCGTGCTGCGTGTATATCGCAAAACTCTCCCGCCGCAATCATCTGCACCAGCAGATTTCCCAGCGCGGTGCATTCCACCGGCCCGGCATATACCGGAATCCCCGTAGCTGCCGCTGTCAGCCTGTTTAGATAACCGTCCTGGCAGCCTCCGCCCACAATGTTGATCCCTCTATATGTAATGTGATTGAGCTTTTCCAGTTCACCGATAGCCTCTGCATATCTGCGGGAAAGGCTCCTATATATGCACTGCGCCGTTTCGCCTACGGTCTGCGGCTCCACCTGACCGCTGCGACGGCAATAATCCCTGATGGCCTGACTCATACTGTCGGGAGCAAGGAATCCAGCATCATCTACATCCACCACCGATTGGAAATCTTCGGCCTCCTCGGCCAGCGCAGCCAAGGTGGGGAAATCCAGCTTCCTCCCGATCCTTTCCCGGGTCACCTGCTGCCGCCCCTGCATGTAAGCCTCACCATTGACCTCTCTGAGCAGTCCTTGCAGCATCCACAGACCCATGATATTTTTCAGATAGCGGTATGTCCCGTAGGCGCCGCCCTCGTTTGTGAAGTTGGCCGCCATACCCGCCGGATGGATGACCGGCTCCGTATTTTCCACGCCAAGGAGGGACCATGTCCCGCTGGATAGGTACACGGCTTCCCTGCTCTCCGACGGCACAGCCAAAAATGCGCTGGCCGTATCGTGAGATGCGGAAAGTATCACCTGACAGTCAAACCCCAGTTCCTCTCTGAGCTCTTCGCGAAGTCCACCAAGAATCGTTCCTGGAAAGCTCAGTTCGCCAAACAGCCTGTCCGGAAGTCCTGCCCGGCGGATCAGCGCCCGATCCCAGTCCCTTCTTGTCGCGTGCAGCAAGCCGGTGCTGGAGGCTACCGTATACTCCTGCGCCATTTTCCCGGTGAGCAGATAATTCAGATAATCCGGGATCATCAGCATTCTGTCCGCCTCTGCTATCTGCTCAGGATGCTCCTCCTTCAGCGCCAGTAGCTGATACACCGTATTAAACTTCTGTCTCTGAATTCCAGTTTCGGCATACAGTTTTTCAAACGGGAGTACATCCTCCCACGCAGTGTCCGCGTGCTCCGTCCGCTTATCCCGATAGGTGACCGCATCACCGATCCGTTGTCCGTCCGCGGAAACCAACACGAAATCCACCGCCCAGGTGTCAATGGCCATGGTTTCGGGAATCTTGCCCCGCTGAGCGCAGCATTTCAGTCCCAGCACGATCTGGCGGTATATCTCCTCCACATCCCAGCAGTCATGCCCCCGCAGATACCGCTGTCTGTTCTCGAATCTGTATATCTCCTCAAGAACAATACGCCCCTGTTCCACGCTGCCCAAAATGTGTCTCCCTGATGATGCTCCTATGTCGATTGCCAGATAATATTTTTTCAAAAGCGCACCGCCCAACCTGTTATTTTGTTTTATTGTATCAAAATCGCCCTCTTTAACAATGACTTTTTTTGCTCTCTCCACTGTCATTATTTGTTCAATTTTTCCCTATACTGGCCAATTTGCAGAAAATTAGAGCGTCATTTTGTGTGTTCTGCACAAAATGACGCTCCGATTTACTTTTCCTGGATTTCTTTTCGCTTCCGCATCCGCCCCATTGGTAAAGGCTCAGTCATTCCTACTTTGGCGGTATTTGCTGGGGGTCATACCAAACTCCTTTTCAAACCGTTTGTAAAAAAAGCTGTGGTTGGTGTATCCCACCATGTCCGCGATTTCCCCCACAGACATATCGCTGGTGCGCAGCTTATTGGCAGCCACCTCCATGCGCCGTTTGGTCTGCAATTCCTTAAAAGTCGTGTTCATCTCGCGCTTTATGAGTCGGCACAGTGTGCCCACTGAGTAGCCCACCTCCTCTGACAGTTCCTGCAGCGACCCGGTACAGTAGGCGTCCCGCACATAGCGATCCACCGCATGCACAAAAATGCTGGAGCTGGACTCCTCCTCCTGCACATGAACATTTTCTGCCGCACTTATGAGGTGCATACACAACAGTCCCATGGTGATCTTATAAATATAGTTTGTGTTGGGAATATCCATAATCAGTGCATAGCAGATGTTCTCCATAAGGTTCTGTATGCACAAATCGTTAGACACCGGGAAATGCAGAAATTGACTTTCAGACCCTTGGGACAGCGCATCCACAAAGAAGCCCGCCATGATATTATCCCGTCCCAGCATCCAGCGGACACTGTCAAAGAAATCCGGCTTGATAATCAGATTGATAGCCAGGTCATTTTCCCCGGTGGGAAAGATCTCATGGATGACCTTGGGGCTGAGGAAGAGCAACTCCCCCTCCTTCATTGTGAATTTATGTCCCGCCACATTGTGAGTAATTTCCCCGGAAATAACATAAAACACCTCCACATAATTGTGAGAGTGCGGCGGAAAATAGGCAAATCTTGTATGTTTTCTGACAACGATCTGCTCACCGGGCTTCAGAAACTTCTCCCACTGCACGACAAACTGATCGGCGTCGGTATAAATCTGGCGCTGTATATTGTCGTTTCCATTCATAATCCGCTGTTCCTCAGGCGTCACAGCCTGAAGGATCGAAAGCACCTTATTGTTCATGTTATACAATCCTTTCCCCTGTGATTTTGCTCCCACCCGATTATATTCGTGTTTATTTTATCACAACTCCCCCGCTAAATCAACTCATCGGGTGTGGTGGATATCCCCCCATTTTACTTCCATATTGTCCGCAAATACGCACACAGGAGCGCAGCGTTCTATGCGCCGCTTACAGCGTACAAAGTAGCATCACCCCCCGACTGTAATGCAGTCGGGGGGTGATCAAGACCCCCTACTTTCATGCGGCGAAAGCGGGGGTTCTCTTGCAATATGGGGGAAAATAAGCGAGTATCAGCTGAAAAATGGAGCCCTTTCAGCTCCATTGGGCCAGCTTTTTAAGATTCATGGCAGCATATTTAAGCCGGACCCATCGTGTTACTGCGGCCAAGCCTCCGGAGTAGACCTTTGCCGCCTTCGTAACCTGTTCCTTCTGGAACTTTTTCTTATTCGCGCTGGCTTTGATGTGAGTGCCGTCAATGAAAATCGCGCTGGTGTCCGGCATCCTGTTATTCGATGCCTTGTTGAGAATATGTTCAAAAATTTCGCTGGTCAGCTCCTCCGGGAATCTCTTACAGAAAGCATAGCTCACCATCGCAAAGTGCAGGATCTCATCCAGCAGTCCATACCCCAAAAACCAGTGATATGAGAGAGTATCCTGAATTCTCTGATAGGTTTGCCGCAGAGAAGGAATACCGAACAGGTGCTGAATAAGTACCATTTTTATAAGCACAACCGGATCGGTACCGGGGCGGCCATTGTCATGGCAGTAGTACGGGTCAAGTCGTTCATACAGTCACTCATAGTCCATGACCTTCTCGATTTTCCGCAGTGCAGATGTCTTTCGGAACCAGTGCATCCAAATCTACAATGATTGCCTCCCGCCGCGCGTCTTTTCTCCAGCCTTCCATAAAAACGCCCTCATTTCCTCTATTATAGCAGAAATAGGGCCGGTTGGGTAGTTTTTTGACAGACTGAGGGAACGGGTCACTTTGCCGTGACCCGTTCTCTTGTGCTTATGTATGGGGTTTAGCTTATGCTTCCCGCTTTTTGCGCTTGAGGACGAAGGCTGCGCCGAGAATCGTCACGGGCAGGGCGATGATCCAAGCCAGCACGCCGGTATCGCCGGTGGCGGGGGTATTGCTGCCGCCGGTCTGAATGGCCACATCGGTCATGTCATAGAGCCGGGTCTGGCCGTTTACGAAGCGATAATAGGCCGCCAGGGCGTAGTAGCCCTGCTCGGTGGCCATGCCGTTCCGCTCGCCGTCAGCGGTGTGCCGGAAGCCGCCGCCGGTGACATAGAAGCTGGCCAGGGCATCCAGGACGGTGAGGCCGTTCTTCACGAAGCGGCTGTCCGCGGTGGGGTCGATGCCCAGGGCTGTAAGGGCCACGATGACCTGAGCGCAGGACTCGCTATTGATGGTGCCCCAGCTGCCAAAGCCGCCGTCATTGCGCTGCAGGGCGGAAAGATCCTCCAGAGCCTTATCCACAGCGGCCTTCACGGTCTCGTTGGTCTTGTAGTAAGGTGCCAGGGCCTGGATGGCCATAGCGGTCATATCCGGGTCAGCCTTGGTGCCGCTGAGGGCCCAGCCGCCGTCGGTGAGCTGGGCATCCAGGATGACCTGAATCAGCTTCTCCCGGGTCACATCGCCCAT
>OHAU01002906.1_pt1 | contig 15041 bp, 9 predicted proteins | sample 1577181 | NCBI WGS metagenome assembly OHAU01 (sample SAMEA3541472, study PRJEB24748) | human gut metagenome | biome: human gut; feature: human-associated habitat; material: faeces | place: China | collected 2012
CTTTGAGGAGCTCATTAAGCCTCTTTGACGACCTCAAAGAGGCTTAATGACAAAACAAGGGTGTATTTAAGAACCGTTAACAATTCGTGCTTTGGTTTTAACTATAATTTTATACATTAAGAAAGAATAAAGCCCCATTTACTATCTTTCTGTCATTCTGTATATTTATGCAAAACCGGGGCGAAAACGCTCCCGTTTCAACATTTTTGCATTCTTTACGAAGCATGTTTGCAAGCCAAAACATCATCACTTGAAGATTGTAAACACGCCATTTATGAAGCGTAAACACGGCATTTACGAAACGTAAACACGGCACTTACGAAGCGCAAACATGCCACTTACGAAGCATGGCACATTACCCGTATTTGTTTATGCGATATTGTATGAAAGAAGCAGATGCCTTTATAAACCGCTATAGCCCGTCATGCAAGAAATGGCGCAGATGCAGGTGAGTTATGCCATTGTCGTCGTTGCGGGTGAGCAAGGGGGTCATGGAGATGACATACTTGGGATAGTTGTCCTTGATGGCTCTAAGATTGCCAAACTCTCTCTCGCGTGTGGTCTCGTCGGCAATGATGTAAGAAGCCTGCACATAGATGCGTTGACCGTCGGGCTTGGTGCCGACAAAATCGATCTCGGCTGCCTGTAGTTGTCCCACAAACACCTGATAACCAAGCCTACGCAGATGTAGGTAGATAATGTTTTCTATCACCTTCTCTACATCACCCTCGCGCGTGCCGCCAGCAATGGCGTTTCTTATGCCGCTGTCTTCGAAATAGAACTTGTCGTTGGTCTCGAATATGCGCTTGCCATGAATGTCGTATCTGCTCACTTTGTGTAGGATATAAGCTTCGCAGAGGAAGGAGATGTAGTTGATGATGGCCGATGATGTGATGGCTTCGCCCTGCGACTTCATGAATTTTGCGATGCTGTTGGCAGAGATAAGCTTGCCCGTGTTGTCGGCAAGAAAGCGCACCAGGTTCTCCAAGAACGGCACGTTGCGTATCTTGTTGCGCATGATGACGTCTTTCAAGAGCACCGTGTGGTAGATGTCCATCTGATATTCGCGTGCGTCGTCTTCGTCTAACCCGATCTTTGCCAATCCGGGAAGCCCGCCATACTGTATGTAACGGGCGAGTGCCTCATCGCTGTCTGCCAACTGGTGAAACTCTAAAAACTCGTTGTAGCTGAGCGATTGAATGTAGATTTCCTTGTATCTGCCGCCTATCAGCGTGCTCAACTCGTTGCTCAGCATGCGGGCGTTGCTGCCCGTGATGATGATGTCGGTGTTGGGTTCTGTGCGGAAGCTTCGCACAGAGCGCTCAAACTCTTTGATGTCCTGCACCTCGTCAATAAGAATAAAATTGTGCTTGTCGGCAGCGAAATGGTCGTCAAGATATTTGTTAAGGTCCTGATAAGTTTGGATGTTGTCAAACTCTCGCTTTTCCTTGTCGATATAGATTACGTTGTTGCCAGAATCCTTCATCTTCTTCTCGCGCACCATTTTCATCATGTAGCTTTTGCCCACACGACGTTGTCCCACAAGCACGATGATGGTTTCTTTGCCAAGATATTTTTCAATCTTGTCCATGTAGCTTCGTCTGTTGATTGCTTCCATAGGTTTTTGTCTTTTATAAAAGAAATTCTCCGCAAATATACAACTTTTATCTTTTATAACGAACAAAATCTGTATTTTTCATACTTTTATCTTTTATAGAAGAAGCCCCACCCCCGCGCCGCTTCGCGGCTAACCCCTCCCCGTAGGAGAGGGGAGTGAATGGCTAAGGCTATAAGATTTTTGAATTTTGATTTTTGAATTTTGAATTGTTGCGCCGATGGCGCAATGTTGATTTTTAGAATTTTGATTTTCCCTCTTTAGAAGGGCTATACGATTTTTCACTTTTCCCTTTTTACTTTTTTCCCTTTTAAAAAAAAGCCCCATAAGGTTCACAGAAACCCTATGGAGCTTAATAATTCTGATGCGGCGTCAGCCTTTTTTACCTTTTTACCTTTTTACCTTTAAAACTCTTCCATCAGCTGTGCGCACGATGGTTATGCCCTTTGCAGAGCTGTCCACACGTTGACCTGCGATGTTATAGAAGGCAGCAGGAGCAGAAGAGGGATCGGTGGCGATGGTGTTGATGCCCGTTGTGGCGCCCACACTAAGCTCCTCAGAGAAGTTGCTCTCACCCTCGTCATAAACAGCTGTGACCTTATACTTGTGCGTCTTGCTGTCGCTCACGGCGTCGGTGTAGCTGTTAGCCGTTACAGGCTCGGCGTTCAGCTTCTCGCCGTCGCGATAAACATTATAGCCTAAGAGCGATGCGCCGTCGGTGGCACCGTCATAACGGTTGTAGGTCACATCGTCGACGAAGAGCATTACGGAACGACGAGTGCAACGGATGGCAAAATAACGGGTGCCGTCGGGCCCCTCGAAAGTGTACTCGCGCCAATAGTTCCATACAGGCAGGTGATCGCCCTCGCTCACCTTTACGAAGCTGTCATGGTGATTGTCGGTGCTTGATGCCCAGAACGAAATCCATTCGGCATCATAGCTGGCGCCATTTGCCCACAGAGAGACGGTCTGCTTTCGACCGTCAAGACGCGACGAGATGAGCCAGTCGTCGTTCTCAGCAGGATAATCGGCAGAAGGACATATAAGATACTGGTTGCCAGAGTGGGCCTGGAACGGCTGGTCATAGTTGCCTTCCACCCATGTTTTTGTTTCTATGTTGTTGAACACCTGGAAGGCCATGGGGTCGCCTTGGTGCTCATATCTCATGGGGATGCGTGGTGTCACGAGAGTTGTCGACTTGTCGCCGTCGTAAACGGTCCAGTCGCCGAAGCCGCTGATAAGGAACGGGGTGTAGCTCTCGAAATCGTCGGTCACGCTCACGGGGTCGCCATAAGCCACAGAGGGAACATCCTGCGAAGCGGTCCATGAAAGCACGTTACCAGATGCCTGGCGTGAGCCGGTGAGACCCGTAACCGCGGGCATGTCGCTCAAGCGCACAGAGGTGGTCACGACGTCGGCGATGTCGTTAAACGAGAACTCATCGTTCTCGCACACCGTTCCCACACGCCATGTCTGATCCTTGCCCAAGGCATCGTTGAGAGTAGGCGTGAAGGAGGTGGTGAACTTGATGCGCTCTGAAGGTTTGATGGCCTTGCCTTCAAGAGAGGCATAAGTCTTGTTGTTGAGCTGCACGAGCACAGAATAGTCGGTCACGGTCTCGCGTCCGCGGTTGAACACGGTTGCCGTGAGCGTGAGCGGCTCACCAACGTTGACGCGCTTCTTGTCTACGGTCAGGCTCTCAAGGGCGAGGTCCACATTGTTTTCTGGCTCGTCAATGCTGATGTTGTCGACATACATGTTGCGGTAGGCCGACGACTCCGACATGGCTGTGGCCAACAGACCGATGCGCGTGAAGCTGCCCTTGGCCTGTGCCGGGAGGTGAACCTCACAGTGTGCCCAACCGTTGCTGCTGTCGTTGATGCGGAACTCGGCACCTTCAACGTCTTGCCACTCGCCGGCATTGGTAGACCACTGCACCTTGATGTTGTCGTCGACAGCACCGTCCATGTCGGGATCGTACCATGGGCTGCGGGCATAATAGAACCAGAAGGTGAGGGTGGGCGATGAGAGCGTTGAGAGGTCAAGGAGAGGCGAGACGAGACGCGACTGCGAGTCGTAGTCGGCGGTCTTTGAGTTGAAGCACAGCACGCCGTTGTCCTTGTCTTGCGACACAATCTCCTCATATTCGCCATCCTCGTCGTCGGGCAGCAGCTCGAAAGAGAAAGCGTGGAGGTCGGGGTCGAGGGTCCACGGGGTCTGCATTTTCTGCTTGGCAAACGACTCGTGATAAGGCGCGGCGAGAGGTGAGCCAGTGACGACCTCACCCGACTGTGCTGCCTCACCCACGATGTCGGCAGCCACGGCGCTGACGGTGTAGGTCACAGCCTTCTGGCCCTCTTCCACGGGGTTGGCATCGGTGAACGTTGTGGCGCTCACTGCCTCGCCAAGCTGTGTGCCGTCGCGCTTCACGATGTAACGGAGGTTTGCAAAATCGACATATCCGCCGTTTGCCGACTCGGTGGGTGCTGTCCATGCCAGGGTGGCGCCACGCTGGGCGTTGAGACGGGCGGTGAAACCGGTCACGGCCTTGGGGGCATCGAGACCAATAAAGTCGGACACGGTGCTGCTCTCGCCTGTGCCGAGAGAGTTGCGCGTCACCACCTTATATATGTTGTTGCCGTGAAGGGGCGCGTTGTCGGTCCATGAGAGAGAGGCTCCCGGTGCAACATCGGCAAACTGTTTAGCGGGCTGCGCCTCATCGTTGCGATAGATGTCGATGCCCATGTTGGCGGTGAGGGCAGCATCGTCAGCCGATATGGTTGGAGCCGTGAAACTGAGGTTTGCGGTCATGGCACCCTTGTCGCCACGGGTGAGGGTGAGCACGTTGACATGTGCGGGCACGCCCTTGACCGATGTTTCCGTGAGCTTTATGTTGTCTACCTCTACGCGGTGGCCGTTGGGCTCACTGTAAGCGTAGAAGGCGAGGCGGAACTTTCCGCTTGCTTTGACATACACCTTCACCGTCTTCTGTCCCGATGCGTCAGATGTGACATTGGCGTAGTCGGCAAGCACGGTGGTGAAGGCAGAGGGGTCATCGCCTGTGCCGAGGAGCACGCGCAAGCTCTCGGGACGTGTCATGACGTTCATTGTGTACTCGAGCGTGTAGACGTTCTCTTGATCGAGGGAAAACTCGGGCGAGATGAGCCAGTCGTCGCCAGGCAGACCGGTCTGATAGTCGAGCATGTAAGCGGCTGCTCCGTTGAGCCACTCCCATGTGCGCCCACCGTTTTCATCCACAATTTTCCAGTTGTCGAGCGCTTCCTTGCTGTCAAACGTCTCGCTGAACACCACGTCGCCTGGGTTTGCCCATAGCTGTGTGGCTCCTGTTGCAGCCAGCGCTACCGTGATGAAGGCACGCTGCGCATAACGATGTAAAGATTTTCTCATATTGTGCGGTTTTGATGTTTTCGTGCTGCAAAAGTAGCAATTATCTGCTTTGGGAAAGGCAAAAAGGGGTACGGCAATACTACGGCATTTCCGTTTTACGCTGCAATTTTGTTAACTTTTCGGTGTTTTTACATTAAATCAGCAACAAAAACACCCGTTTTTCTATCTTTTTGCTCTTGTTTTGCAAAAAGCTCTCATTAAGGTCAGAAGTCCTGTCAAGGCGCATCTTTCGTGAACTGTTCAAGAAACTGCGCGAGATTGGTCTCGGGCGGAAGGTTCAGTTTTTTTCGCAAGCGGTTGCGGGCCGACTCTACGCTGCGCACCTCTTTAAACGTGAGGGCGGCAATCTCTTTTGTCGTCATGCCAAGGTGAAGGTAAGCGCAAAGACGAAGGTCGGCCTTGCTGAGGGCAGAAAACTGTTGCGACAAGCGCATGAGGAAGCCGGGGTGGACCTCATCAAAATAGACGCGGAAGTCGTCGCCCAACGGCTTGTCGTTGAAATGTTGCAGACTGAGGATGAGATCCTTCAACTCGTTGTCGACTTCGGCGGCAGACAGCTTTTTCTCTCTCAGAGCCGACAGCGAGGCGCTGACATGCTGGTGAAACTCGTTTACGGCAGCAAGGTCGAGGGTGTAGGAGGTGAGCTGGCGGTTCTTGTGGTCCAGCTCCAGCGACATCTCTTCCTGACGCTGCGCCATCTCTTGCTGCTTGCGCTTGAGAGCCTCTTGCTTGCGGCGCATCTCTTGCTGCTCGCGCTCACGCTCCTGCTGCTCATAGATGAGAAGCTGCTGTTGCTGCTCGCTGATGAGCTTGTTCTTGGCGCGGTCTGTGCGCATGCGGCGCCACAGAAGCACAACGAGAACTATGAGAACAACAAGAAGCGGCACGGCAACGGCAAGAAGGCGTGTGCGCCCCTCGGCCTTGAGACGATAAATGTCGACCGTCTGCGCAAGGTTGGTGTTGTGCTGCTTCAGGCGGTCGGCATCGTAGGCCACGAGCAATTGTTGCAGCTGACTGTTGTTGTCGGCACGCTGCAAGCTGTCGTTGAGGGGCATGAAGCGGAGGATGTTGCGGAGGGCGGCGAGCGAGTCGCCAAGGTTGAAGCAGATGTCGGCCATCTGCTCATAGGCGTTGACTTGCATGGCCAACGGGAGGTGCGGCATGGTCTGATAGAGAGCATGCTGCATGGTTAACGCCTCTGTGCGCTTGCCAAGACGGGCTTTCAGAAAAGTCATGTTAAGCCGTGTCTGCACCGTGCGGTTGTCGCGCTGGTGGCCGCGTTGCAGGTATAGAGCTTTTTGCAAGGCCCGCTCCGCCTGCGACAGGCGGTTCTGACGGGTGAACACCTCGGCGCGGTTGGTGTAGATGAGCGACATGCCCACGCGGTCGGCGCGAGGGGCGTAGTCCAGGGCTTGGTCCATGAACGCCAGGGCTTGGTCATATTGGCCACACTCGTAGCAAACAAGACCAAAGTTGTTGTAGTTGTTGCGGATAGACATTGAGTCGGCGGCTGCAATACTGAGCTGCAAGGACATCTGCAACAGGTCTTCGGCTTGGTCAAACTCGCGCAGGGAATAATAGATGGCAAAGATGTTGTTGTAAAGAGCGGCAAGATGTCGCTTGTCAGCCGTGCGCTTGGCTATAGACAGAGCGCGTTGCAAGAGCACAAGGGCTTGGTGCTGGTTGCCCAGGTCTTCATAGTTGCGGGCGTTGCGCATAAGAGCACGCGTGAGCAGCAACGAATCGGCACGCGAAGCTTTGGCATAGGCGAACGATTCGATGTAGCGGTTGAGCACCATGAGCGAACGGGCTGTCTCACCTCGTTCCGACAGGCGCTCACCCTCCTTCACCAACGCCTCTGAAGATGCCTTGGCTTTAGGGTTTGCCGCATGGCGCGACGCATGGGTCTTAACAACCGGCTTTTTTGCATTAATGGCGGGCTTGCTCGGTTTTTCTATAAACATGCGTGATGCGTCTATAGACATGCCTGATGCCTCCATAGACATGCTTGCATCTATAGAAGATGTATGGGCTTCATAAAAAGGCGTGCTTGCTTCATAAAAAGGCGTGCTTGCTTCATAAAAAGACGTGTTTGCTTCATAAAAGAACGTGCTTGCCTTTGCTTCAGGAGTAAGGGCAAGCAGCAAAAGCAACAACGTTACGGCAAGACGATGCAAGCCCAACAGTTGTAAAGATATGAAAGCATAAGCTTTGTTCATAGACAATAAGCCCTAAAAAGTTTTTTTAACTAAAGATTATCTATATGGTAACATTATTTCCATTTACCTCGCTATTTTTGCAGCAGAAAATAACAACAAACTGTAATCATGAGCATTATGGAAAAGAACATTTACCTTATCGACAGCCGCAGCTCAAAGCAACAGGCAGTCATTGGCAACTTCGTGAAAACCTCTATCCTCAACGACATCGTGAAGAAAACATATAACCTGTGGAACAACCTGAAAACGGTTTGCCTCAACAGCTACGCGAAAAAGGTTAGGCTCAACAGCGGCATGAAGGAGATTAGCCTCAACAGCTACGCAAAGAAGGAAAGCCTCAACAGCTACGCAAAGGAGGTAAGCCTCAACAGCTATGCAAAGAAGGTAAGCCTCAACAGCGGCATGAAGAAGGTTTGTCGACCGATAGAGTGGCTTTGCTCTTACTATTCTAATGTGTTGGACCGTAAGCTGACCATGCGCCAGACATGGCTTCTTGTCAATGCTCAGTTGGCCTTTGGCGCTGCCTTCTTTCCCGTGGAAGCCCCTTGGGTTGTTCGCATCGGTTGCCTGGTGTGGGTGGTTTCGGCGCTGCTGAAGTGTAAGAGGGGGCTTAAGTGAAGAGGGTTCTTAAGTGAAAAGTGAAGAGTGAAGAGTGAAGAGTGAAGAATTCATGTGCCTTGATTATTGTGAAGCAAAGCTATTGAATTCTTCACTCTTCACTCTTCCCTCTTCACTTTAAGCCACTCTTCACTCTTCACTTTAAGCCACTCTTCACTTAAAACATCGTAGCCACTCTTTTCACCCCACTGACAAGAGCATCGATCTCCTCTTTTGTGTTATATAGGGCGAAAGAGGCACGCACCACGCCCTGCACGCCGAGGCGGTCCATGACAGGCTGGGCGCAATGGTGGCCTGTGCGCACGGCTATGCCGAGGCGGTCGAGCAAGGTGCCCATGTCGAGGTGATGGATGTCGCCAACGAGGAACGACACGACGGCGTCCTTGCCGGGGGTGGTGCCGAAGAGGCGGATGCCGGGGATGGTCTGCATCTGCTCCATGCAGTAGGCGGTGAGCTCGCGCTCATGAGCCGCAATGTTGTCCATGCCGAGGGCCGACACATAGTTGAGAGCGGTGGCAAGACCGTGAGTAGCCACATAGTCGGGGGTGCCTGCCTCAAACTTGAACGGCAGACGCTCGAAGACCGTGCGCTCGAAGCTCACGCTCTCAATCATCTCGCCACCACCCTGATAGGGCGGCAGACGGTCGAGCCACTCTTCCTTGCCGTAGAGCACACCCACACCTGTGGGGCCATAGATCTTATGTCCACTGAAAGCGAAGAAGTCGCAATCGAGGTCCTGCACATCGACCTTGAAATGTGGTGTCGACTGTGCTCCGTCCACCATCACAGGCACGCCGTGTTCATGAGCAATGCGCACAATGTCTTTCACGGGGTTCACCGTGCCGAGGGTGTTGCTCACATGCGCCACGCTGACGATCTTCGTGCGGTCAGAAAACAGCTTCTCATACTCGTCCATGAGCAGGTTGCCACTGTCGTCGATGGGTATGACCTTAAGAGCTATGCCGCGCTTTGCTGCCTGCAGCTGCCACGGCACGATGTTGCTGTGGTGCTCCATGACGCTCACGATCACCTCGTCGCCCTCGCCCATAAACTCTTCACAGAACGAGCTGACCACGAGGTTTATGCTCTCGGTGGTGCCGCGCGTGAAGATAATCTCCTCGGTCTTGGGAGCGTTGATGAAACGGCGCACGGTCTCACGCGCCGCCTCATGCAGGTCGGTGGCCTGTTGCGAGAGATAATGCACGCCACGGTGCACGTTGGCGTTGACATTAAGATACTCGTCGCGCATGGCATCGAGCACACAGAGCGGCTTCTGTGTTGTCGCCGCGTTGTCGAGATAAACGAGCGGACGGTCGTAGACGGTGCGAGAGAGAATAGGAAAATCGTCTCTCACCTTTTGTATGTTGTACATCTTTTTTCTTTTTTATTTCAAAGCCTTTATAGGCCCTCCTTTGATAGGCCTTTATAAGCCTACCTAAGCTCTGTTGAGCCTTTTTATAAGCCTACCTAAGCACAGTTGGGTCTTTTTATAAGCCTACCTAAGCCTTTCTAAACCGAAGGGAATTAAAGAGCGAGAGCGGCAAAGCTATTGAATTCTTCACTCTTCATTCTTCACTCTTCACTTAATAAGCTCTTCACTTAATAAGCTCTTCACTTGCACATCTTGCATCCCTCACACTTTGTCAGTTCGCCTCGGAAGCGTTTTTCGACAAGATAGTGAAGGCGATCGCGAAGCGGTTCGAGCTTGATCTGGTCGATGACCTCATTGATGAACGCAAACTCGAGCAGCAGCTTGGCTTCCTTCTCGCTGATTCCACGCTGACGCATGTAGAAGAGAGCAGCGTCGTTGAGCTGACCTACGGTGGAACCGTGTGAGCATTTCACGTCATCGGCATAGATCTCGAGCATGGGCTGTGTGTACATGCGTGCCTCCTTTGTGGCACACAGGTTCTGGTTGCGCTCCTCGCTGACGGTCTTCTGCGCTCCGTGACGCACGAGCACGCGGCCGGCAAAGGCACCTGTCGACTTGTCATCGAGCACATACTTGTAAAGCTCATGACTTGTGCAGTGGGGCACCTGGTGGTCGATGAGCGTGTTGTTGTCGATGTGCTGTGCCTTGTCGGCAATGACGCATCCGTTGCACCAACACTCTGCTCCCTCGCCCTTGAGCAACACGTCGAGACGGTTGCGTGTTGTGCCGTTGTGCAGCGTTATGACGTTGTGGTTAACACGGCTGTCGGCCTGTTGCTCAATGTAGACGTTCGACACACGCGTGTTCTTATAGTGGGTCTCCTCCATGCAGTAGAGGTCAAGCGATGCGTTGCGTCCCACATAAGCCTCAATGACCTGTGTTGCGAGAAACTCGCGGTCATCGGCAGCGTGGTCACAGAACAGCAGTTTGGCTTCAGCGCCCTCCTCCATGACGATGAGCACGCGACGGTTCACCATGAGCGGCACGTCAGAGCGCAAGATGTTGATGACCTGTATGGTGCGGTCCACCTTCACGCCCCGCTTCACATAGACGAGCAGACCGTCCTGTGCCAGCATGGTGTTGAGGGCTGTTATGCCATCCTCGTCGGCATGTGCGAGCTGCGCATAATGGTCAGCCACAAACTGCGGGTTCGCCTGAGCATAGGCAGCGAGCGAGTCGACCACCACGCCCTCGGGCAGGTTCTCCTTGGGCTGCAGGGCAGCGCGGAACTGGTCGTTAACGATAAAATAGAGCGATGTGCTGAGGTTCGGCACGTCGCAACGGAACGCCTTGTAGGGGTCTACAGGAATCTCCAGACGGTTAACGTTGACGCCATAGTCGGGTGCGAACAGCTCGTCAACGCTTGTATATTTGTATCTCTCTACCTTTCTTGAAGGGAACCCTTGTCGCTCAAACTGTTCGAAGGCAGCGTCGCGCACGGCGTTTAGCGGTGCGGCACTGTGAGCGCAGATCTGTTCTCTACATTCGCGGTAGAGGTCGATGTATTGTTTTTCGCTGTGCATTGTTTCGTTTTTTTATTATAAAATCAAAAACTCTACTCCACTTCCGCCTTTATCCAGTCGTATCCTCTCTGTTCAATCTCCTTAGCCAGTTCAGGTCCGGCAGTTTTCACGATGCGGCCTTTGTAGAGCACATGCACGACGTTAGGTTTGATCATGTCGAGCAGACGCTCATAGTGGGTAATGACGATGGCCGATGTCTCGGGCGTGTGCATCTTGTTCACGCCATCAGCCACGATGCGCATGGCATCGACATCCAGACCCGAGTCGGTCTCGTCGAGGATAGAGAGCTTTGGCTCGAGCATGGCCATCTGGAAGATCTCGTTGCGCTTCTTCTCGCCGCCGCTGAAGCCCTCGTTCACCGAGCGTCGTGTGAACTTGCTGTCAAGCTCCACCACCTTGCGCTTCTCGTTCATGAGCTTCATAAACTCGGCAGCCTTAAGCTCAGGCAGTCCCTGATACTTACGCTTCTCGTTCACGGCAGCCTTGAGGAAGTTGGTCATCGACACGCCCGGAATTTCTACCGGATATTGGAACGAGAGAAACAGTCCCTCGTGTGCGCGGTCCTCTGGCTTCATGTCGAGCAGGTTCTTGCCGTTGAACAGAGCCACACCCTCGGTCACCTCATAGAGAGGGTTGCCTGTGAGCACAGCGCTTAGTGTCGACTTGCCCGAACCGTTCGGACCCATGATGGCATGGATCTCGCCATCATTTATCGTGAGGTTAATGCCTCTAAGTATTTCCTTATCGCCAATCTTGGCGTGGAGGTTCTTTACTTCTAACATATTTAGACGTCTTTGTTTTTATCTTTATTTATTATTCTGTTTTCTTCTGTGGCCGCTGGCTACCATCGCTTCATCAATAAGCATCGGCTGGTTGCCATCGCTTCATCAATAAGCATCGAGCACACGCTTCAACCTTGCCTTCTGATGTTCCTTCTTCGTTTCCTTTTTAGGCTCATCGTCGGGACAATAGAGTCCGAGCGCTGTCGCTATAAACTTGTAGAGCGTGTTGCCGTCGTCAGACGTGAACCTGAACGGGAAGGTAAGCTTCAGCCCAATCTGTATGTTGTGGCGGTGCATGTTGGATCGCATGCCGTAGGTCTCGGGCTGTCCGTTATATGTCGTGCTTACGCTTGTCTTGCCGTTGACGGCAAGCGGGAAGCCATACTGAAACTCAAGGGCAAGCGACGAGAACAGATAGCAGTCGAGACCAATGGCTGGTGCCACGCTAAAGCGCGGATAGCTTATAGAGTAGTGGCGCTCATGACTATAGCTTGTTCCCATGCCCGAAGAGCTGGCCTCCATGTAGCCCGTCTCGTTCTGCGTCCCCACGTTGGTGTAGGTCACAAGGGCGGCATAAGGCTGTATGGCGCAACCGTTAGACAACGGATAACAGCGTGCACCCAGCACGATGTTGCGCAACGTTGCCGACACGTCGCCGCTGAACCATTGGAGCACCTCGGCGTTATAGCCTCCTACCACCGAAAAGTGGTCGTTGGGAAGATAATACTCCAACATGATGTTGCCCAACGGGTTTGCGAACGACGCCGCTCTCTCGTCATGCGCTGCATTATGGTCTCTGTCAGCCGTCGTAGGACAAGAAAGATTCATGCCCGTTATGACCGCCCAACGGCGCGGCATGTCGTCGTCGTCATTGGCGGCAACAGCATTGGCAACAGCGGCATTTGTAACAGCTGCATTGGCAGCAACGTTAGCGGCAGCATCGACATTGGCGGCAGTCAGTGTACTGAACGGGAAAGATGCAAGAGCTGCAAGAACAGCCGACATTATTGTTTTGCGAAACACTTGTTTTCGATTTTTGATTTTTGAATTTTGATTTTTGAATTATTGCGGCTCTGCCGCAATGTTGAATTTTGAATTTTGAATTATTGCGCCGTTGGCGCAATTTTGAGTTATGGATTTTTGATTTATTCTTTTTTTTTCGATTATTAGAAACTCACAAATCAAAATTCAAGAATTCAACATTGCGGCAGAGCCGCAACAATTCAAAACTCAAAACTCAAAATTCAAAATTCAAGACCTTTATCCCACCGTTCCTTCCAGCGACACGCTGAGGAGCTTCTGTGCCTCGACGGCAAACTCCATGGGCAGCTTGTTGAGCACCTCCTTGGCATAACCGTTCACGATCAAGCCCACGGCCTGCTCTGTGGGTATGCCACGCTGGTTACAGTAGAAGAGCTGGTCTTCGCTAATCTTTGATGTTGTGGCCTCATGCTCCACCACGGCGCTGTCGTTGTGAATGTCCATGTAGGGGAAGGTATGGGCGCCACAGTCGGAGCCGAGGAGCAGCGAGTCGCACGACGAGTAGTTGCGTGCGTTGTCGGCGTTGCTGGTGGCACGCACCAGTCCGCGGTACGAGTTCTGGCTGTGTCCGGCTGAGATGCCCTTCGATATGATTGTCGACTTGGTGTTCTTTCCCATGTGTATCATCTTCGTGCCGGTGTCGGCCTCCTGATAGTTGTTTGTCACCGCCACCGAGTAGAACTCGGCCTGTGAGCCGTCGCCGCGCAAGATGCAAGACGGATATTTCCATGTTATGGCCGATCCCGTCTCCACCTGTGTCCACGACAGTTTCGAGTTGACGCCTCGCAGGTCGCCACGCTTGGTCACGAGGTTCAGCACGCCACCCTTGCCGTGCTCGTCGCCGGGGTACCAGTTCTGCACGGTCGAGTATTTCACCTCCGCGTTGTTGTTCACCACAATCTCCACGATGGCGGCATGCAACTGGTTCTCGTCGCGCATGGGCGCTGTGCACCCCTCAAGGTAGCTCACATAAGCGTCGTCGTCGGCCACGATCAGTGTGCGTTCAAACTGTCCCGTGTTTCTTGCGTTTATGCGGAAATAGGAGCTAAGCTCCATGGGGCAGCGCACACCTTTGGGAATGAAGACAAACGATCCGTCTGAGAACACGGCGCTGTTGAGGGCGGCATAGAAATTGTCGCGATAGGGCACCACCGTTCCGAGATACTGCTTCACGAGGTCGGGATGGTTCTTTATGGCGTCGCCGATGGAGCAGAAAATTATGCCTTTCTCTGCAAGTTTCTCCTTGAAGGTGGTCTTCACCGACACCGAGTCCATAATGGCATCCACCGCCACGCCGCTGAGCGCCAGTCGTTCTTCGAGCGGAATGCCGAGCTTGTCGAATGTCTTCATGAGCTCAGGGTCTATCTCCTTCTTCTCATCCTTCTTCTTTGCCAACGGGTCGGCATAATAAGAGATGGCCTGGTAGTCGATCTCAGGCAGGTGCACATGTCCCCATGTGGGCTGCTTGAGCGTCTGCCAGTGGCGGAACGCCTTGAGGCGGAACTCGAGCATCCAGTCGGGCTCGCCCTTCTTCTGCGAGATCAGTCGCACAACATCCTCGTTGAGACCTTTCTCTATGATGTCGGTGTGCACGTCTGTGGTGAAGCCATATTCATATTTCTGCTCCGCCACCTGTCGCACAAAGGCATTTTTTGTATCTTTATTTTCCATTGTTGCTGTTATGTTTGCAGGGTGCTGCTTCTATCTTTCGGCAGGCTAACGCTTTATCGCGAAAGCCGCGGTGTCTTCGACAAAAAAAATGTCATGTGTCCGAAAGAAAAACGACATGTCCCCTATTAAAATGCAAAATTACAAAATAAGCAATTATTATCGTAACGTTTTACGTTTTTTTTGGCTTTTACAGCTGTTCGTCAAAATAAAAAAAACACAAGTTCGTGCATGCGCATAATCGCATAACACAAACCTGTGTTTTTATCATGACTCATTATTTTTCTATTCCACACTTAGCTCATCAAAGCGCCATAGACAGACCTGCCAAGCGCCATAGACAAGCGGCCATCATGCGAGCGTCTTACAGCGTCTGCTTAACCTCAATCTCGGTGAAGGTCTCGAGCACGTCGCCCACCTGAATGTCGTTGAAGTTGACGAGCGAGATACCACACTCGAAGTTGGTGGCCACCTCCTTGACGTCATCCTTGTAACGCTTGAGGGCAGCAATGTCGGCGGTGTGAACCACGATACCGTCGCGCACCACGCGTGCGCGGTCGACGCGGTGAACCTTGCCTTCTGTAACCATACATCCGGCAACGGTGCCCACCTTCGAGATCTTGTAGACCTCGCGCACCTCAACCTGTCCTGTGATAACCTCCTTCTTGACCTTGTCGAGCATACCCTCCATGGCAGAAGTGACATCGTCGATGGCGTCGTAGATAACCGAGTAGG
>OHAU01002910.1_pt1 | contig 15015 bp, 16 predicted proteins | sample 1577181 | NCBI WGS metagenome assembly OHAU01 (sample SAMEA3541472, study PRJEB24748) | human gut metagenome | biome: human gut; feature: human-associated habitat; material: faeces | place: China | collected 2012
TATTCTATATTTATATGCCTTTAACATCCACTGTCACCTTCTTTCTCAACCTTGATTTTCTATATATCTCTTCAGCATTTCTTCCGATACATTTCCTACACTACAGGCAAAATATCCATCTGTCCAAAAGGTATGTTCTTTCCAGAATTGTTTTCGTAAATATTGGGGATATCTTTTCCATATATCTTATTATCACACTGTGTCTCTGACATATCTCATACGAAAACTGTTTTATATCATCTGATATCTGCCTCGAAACCAGTAATTTCTTCCTATATTTACAGACAAAAATAATGTGATATTGTAATAGGTATTTGTGTCTGTTTTTAGATTTCCATGTTCCCATGCCATGAGTATACAATAATTTCTGATTTTTGGCTACCTTAACCCACCGTCTAAAGCCAGTGGGATTGCGGTAGCCTTATTTCAAAGTTATCCATCAGTGACCACTGGAAGTACAATCGCTGTTTTTGGAAATCCTTCATAGCGGCTTACTGTTTCCGACCTTCCGTCTTCTCCCATCCGCACACAATATCCATTATATATATTCTGTCCATATACATCGATCGGTTTTCCGTCTTCTTTCACGGCACCTTCTATCTGATATGCACTTGTTGCTGCTCCCCATACAAAATCTTTTCTAAAACCCATGCTTATTCTCCCTGTTTTCATTACACTGTAATTGTATTATACCGCAAAAATTCATACTGTGCATTATAAGTGAGGCCGGAGATTTCAAAAACCTCCGGCCTCACTTATGTTACATTGATATATTAACTTTCAAACTGGCTGTGATACAGTTTATGGTAAAATCCACCTTTTTTCAGCAGTTCTTCATGATTGCCCTGCTCGATGATCTTACCGTCTTTCATAACTAAGATTAACGAAGCATTCCGTATCGTGGAAAGTCTGTGTGCTACGATAAAGCTTGTTCTGCCCTTCATCAGTTTATCAAATGCTTCCTGTACCTGCAGTTCGGTACGGGTATCAATACTTGATGTCGCCTCGTCTAAGATCAGCATCGGCGGCAGACAGAGCATGACTCTTGTGATACACAGAAGCTGTTTCTGCCCCTGGCTGATGCTGTCTTCATGGAGCACCGTGTCCAGCCCTTTCGGAAGTCTGCGGATGAATTCCCAGCTTCTTGCTTCTTTCGCCGCACAGATGATCTCTTCATCAGTTGCATCCGGCTTTCCAAAACAGATGTTGTCTCTCACGGTTCCGCTCTTGATCCAGGTATCCTGCAGTACCATGCCAAAGCTGCTTCTGAGCGCATGTCTGGATACTTCCCGGATTTCTTTTCCATCCACCAGGATTTTTCCTTCATCTACGTCATAGAAACGCATCAGCAGGTTAATAAATGTCGTCTTACCGCATCCGGTCGGACCAACGATTGCGATACGCATACCTGGTTTTACATCCAGATTGAAATTCTTAATCAGTTCTTTTTCTTTATCATAACTGAATGCCACATCATCAATTGTAACATTGCCATCGACTGTAGCAAATACTCCTTCTGCATCCGGTGTCTCTTCTTTCTGCTCCAACAGGTCAAAGATACGGTCCGCACATGCCAGCGCATTCTGCATCTCTGTAATTACCGAACTGATATCATTAAACGGCTTCATATACTGGTTCGCATAGGATAACAGTACAGAAAGTCCTCCAACCGTCAGCGTTCCGCCCGGTATCAGAAATGCTCCAAGTAAAGCTACTCCGGCGTAAATGATATTGTTGACAAATCGTGTAGATGGGTTCGTTAAACTGCTGTAAAATACCGCTTTCTGGCTGTATGTCTGCAGTTCTTTATTGATCTCATCAAATCTTCTGGATGATTCTTTCTCGTAACCGAATGCTTTGACTACCTTCTGTCCGCCGATCATTTCTTCGATCAGTGCAGTCTGGCGTCCTCGGGTCTCGCTCTGCTTCCGGAACATCGTATAAGATCTGGAAGAAATGAATTTCGCTACTACGAAACTAAATGGTGTCAGAACGATCACTAAAAGCGTTACCCACACATTCTTGGAAAACATGAAGATCAGTGTCACAACGATCGTCACAATTCCGGAAAACAACTGTGTAAATCCAAGCAGCAAACCATCGGATAAGATATCTGTATCTGCAATGACACGGCTTACGATATCTCCGGTACTATGCTGATCCAGATAAGATAACGGCAATACCTGGATATGCCGGATTGCCTGTGACCGGATATCCTGTACAATACGATAGGTCATACGATTATTCAAAAGATTCATGAACCAGGTAGCAAGTGCCGATATCACGATGAATACCAGAATCTGTCTCAGATAATACCACATCATATCAAAGTTCACCTGATGTGTTGCCACGACTTCATCGATCGCATCTCCGAATAAGACCGGCACATACAACTGCAATACTACAGAGATCGCAGCAAAGATGACACTGAATCCAAGGAAAATCTTATATTTCCCTATGAGCTTTAATAATTTCTTCATTACTCTGCCGCTCCTTTCTCTGTCTTCTCCGAAGTCTTCATTGCAACCGAACGTTCTTCCGGAAACTGTGAATAATAGATTTCCTGATAAGTCTCGCAGGTTTTCATCAGTTCTTCATGTGTCCCCTGACCTGCCAGTTCACCGTCGTCCATAACCAGGATCTTGTCCGCCTGCCGGATGCCGGAAATTCTCTGGGATACCAGGAATGTTGTCACATTGCCTTCCAGTTCACCGATTGCTTTACGAAGCGCTGCGTCTGTCGCAAAATCTAGTGCACTTAAACTGTCATCCAGTATCAGTATATCCGGCTTGCTGACCAGTGCACGGGCGATCGTAAGACGCTGTTTCTGTCCTCCGGACAGGTTGCGTCCGTTCTGTTCCACTTCAAAATCAAGCTTTCCAGGCTTAGATTCTACAACATCTTTTGCCTGAGCAATTGTGATCGCTTTCCATAATTCTTCATCTGAAGCCTGATCATTGCCCCACTTTAGATTATCACGGATACTTCCTTTGAACAGGATGGAACGCTGCTGAACCACTCCGATCTCACTGCAAAGTTCTCCCTGCGGATAGTCCTTTGCATTGACGCCATTTACCTTTACCGTACCTTCCTGTGGATCATAGAATCTCGGAATCAGGCTGACAAGTGTACTCTTACCACTTCCGGTTCCGCCGATGATTCCAATCGTCTGTCCTTTCTTCGCCCGGAAGGTGATGTCTGATAAGCTGGATGCTCCGGCACCTTCGTAGGTGAAGGTGACGTGGTTGAACTCAACTGCCATATTATCATCAGCTTTATCATTTCCAGCCACTGCTTTGTATTCCATGCTGGACTTTACATCCAGGATACCGGCCACACGGTCTGCACACGCCATTGATTTATTCAACGTAATGATCAGAGAGGCTAATTTGATCAGCTCTACAATGATCTGTGCCATATAGTTATACAGTGCTACCACCTGCCCCTGTTGCAGATTCCCGATATTCACCTGCACTCCGGCACGTGCGATCAGTAACACAGTTGCCACGTTGATCAGTACATACGTAAGTGGATTCAGAAGAGCGGAAATTCTTCCTACGAATTCATTCAGTCTCGTAAGCTCACGGTTTCCTTCTTCGAATTCCTCCACCGACTGTTCTTCCCTGCAGAACGCACGGATGACACGGACACCTGTCAGATTCTCTCTTGTAAGTCCTGTCACACGGTCCAGTCCTGCCTGTACTTTCTTGAACAGCGGAATACTGATCAGCATAATGGAAAATACAACTACAAACAGGATCGGCACTGTTACGACAAAGATCAGTGCACAACGCACATTGATGGTAAATGCCATCACCATCGCACCGATCACGACAAACGGGCTTCTCAGCAACAGACGCAGTCCCATATTAATTCCATTCTGCACCTGGTTCACATCGTCTGTCAGTCTTGTGATCAGCGTATCCGTTCCGAGCGTATCCAGTTCTGTAAATGACAGTCTCTGGATATGATCGAACATTGCCTGTCTGACACTGGTCGCAAATCCGACACTTGCCTTTGCAGCAAAGAACTGTGCGGTAAAGCTGCACAACAGTCCGACTGCTGCCATGAGTAGTAATACGAAGAACATTTCCACGATATATCCACGGTCATTCTTCGCAACGCCCACATCAATGATCTGAGCTACCACAACCGGAACCATAAGATCGAATACCACTTCCAGCAATTTAAAAAGCGGTGCCAGGATACTTTCCCTGCGGTATGGTCTCAGAAATTTCTCAAGACGCTTCATTTCTTTCACTCCATTCCTTTTTCTATCCGATAACTAATAAATCATCTGTTATCTACTTATCATAATGTCCCTTGACTGTTTTATTATAGTCCGTTATCATTGATATGAATAATATTGTTTTTATAGCTTTGCAATACAAAAAATATATAAGGAAGGTAATCCAACATGGAACTCAGACAGTTAGAATATTTCCGCGAGATTGCATCCACCGGCAGCATCAACGAAGCTGCAAGACACTTAAATATGTCCCAGCCGCCGCTCAGCTATCAGATCCGCCAGTTGGAAAATGAATTAAATGTAAAACTTTTCGACCGCACCAGCAAGGGTGTTACCCTGACTGAAGCCGGCAAGCTTCTCTACGACCGCTCCGGTAACCTGCTGGAATACGCCCGATCTACCGAACTGGAAGTCTCAAAAACCGGTAAAAAACGTATCTTACGTATCGGCCTGACTCCAACAACGGTAGATACCATCATGCCTTATATTTCCCAGTTTTCGAAAAAAAATCCCGACGTGAACTTTGAAGTCCACGACGGGATCACTTATTCGCTTTATCAGTATCTTCTGGACGGGATCATCGATATCTCCGTTGCCAGAACACCACTGCGTCTTGACGAGGTGTCTTATATGGAATTGTGTTCTGAGCCGATGATCGCGGTATCTGCGCCAGAAAATACTGCCTCTTCCTTAAAACTCGCTGATCTTCTACACAGACCATTAATCTTATACCGAAGATACGAAGAACTCATCATGAATACCTTTCATGCCCAGAATATGAATCCGGACATCTTCTGTGTCTGCGACGATCCGAGAGGTGCAATGCTCTGGGCAAAGGAAAATCTTGCGACTGCCATCTTTCCACAGTCCATGGCAAGCTTGTGTGATGGCCTTTGTATACAAGAATTGGATGAGCCGGATCTTGTAACTAAGATACTTCTGATCTGGGCAAAGGGTAAGAAGCCGGTGCCGCTTGTACAGGAGTTTCTGAATGTGTGTGGAGAGCGTTAACGCATTAGAGCTTACGGCTCACCCACCATATACCAATTATAAGATATACCGCCATCATTCCTAATATGGCAGATGTTGCAACCAGTTGATTCATATTTTCCAAAGCAACTACTAACAGCAGAAGTACAATTTCGCCACACCAATAAGACCAGATACATTTCCTTTTTCCGTAATCAGTAATCCAAGTTTTGGAATCCACGATCCAGAGTAAATTGATGAATATTCCAAAACCAATAGATACAATTAGTGACGTAACCGCTTCTGCTGACATATTTGTCATTCCATTTTTTACAAACGCAATACATAACACCAGCAAATCATATAGTAATAGCAATATAACATTTCTTTTTAACGCTTTCATTTTTTTATGAATGTTCACTTTTTCTCCTCCTCGTTATCCTAAAAATAATCCTGGATATTACAAAGACTGTCACTAGGCCTATATACACTCTAACTATCAGGAGTAAATCCTGTTGTATCTCAGGATACTTATTTCCTAACCACATTACAATGAAAAGCAACATCATTCCCCAAGAAACTAATGCGATTCCTACTATATTATCTAATTTTTTCATACGTTCACCTGTTTACTATATTGCCTTAACGCTTCTGTTGCTTTTTGGTAATCCTTATTTCCCACAAAAATATAATACTTTTTTCCTTCATTTTCTCTAAATCCAAAATCTCCTGATCCTGTTATAAATAGCAATGTTACAAATTTAAACATATTATTTTTGTTTCTAACATCTATCCGATATGTTATTTTTTTTGATGATAAAATTGTTTTTATGTTTTCGCATTCCACAGGATTGCTCGTTTTTGCCAGTAATTTCATTTTGTCATCATTCCCTTTCTTTACTATTCATGCTCTTCTATTTTCCCATCCTTAATATAAATGATTCTTGTCCCATATTTCGCCAGTGACAAATCATGCGTCACCATTATAATTGTCATTCCTTCCTTATTCAGACGAGATAAAATCTCCATAACCATTCTAGAATTGTCACTATCCAGATTTCCAGTCGGTTCATCCGCCAAGAGAATCTGCGGTCTATTGGAAATTGCACGCATAATAGAAACTCTCTGTTGTTCTCCACCAGACAACTGCGCCGGATACTTTTTTTCTAAACCTTTCATATGGAATTCATCCAATAATTCCTGTGCTCTTGCAGTTCTATTCTTTTTAGACATTCCTGCATATCCAAGTGGGACAGCAATATTTTCCAAAACATTCATTTCCTGAACTAAATGATACGCCTGAAAAACAAATCCAATTTTCCGGTTTCTGATTTCTGCCATTTTTTTATCATTCAAATTTTTAATAGATATCCCATCCAATGTGTATTCCCCTTCGGTTGCATAATCTAATACCCCCACAATATTTAACAATGTTGATTTTCCACTTCCTGAGCTCCCATAAATACAAACAAATTCTCCCGGATGAATCATCAAATCTACACCTTTCAACACATTGGTTTCTATATTTTTTCCATAATATGTTTTTTTTATATCTTTTAGTACAATCATTTTCTTTTTCTAATCCCCATTTAAAAGCTCAATCACTTTTCTTTGTTTTATTTTTATATAACTCTTTCCAGACACAATAATAGTTATTAACAAATAAACACTTATACTTGCAATGAATGACACGATACTCCCTTCTACTTTTATATAACCGATCATAATTCCCATATCAACAAAGTATGTAACTATGTAGCCAATACCTATTCCTATGAACATTCCTATCCCATTCAATAAAGCAACCTCTGCAAACATTTCATAAAATACCGTCCTATAATCCGCTCCACACGCAAGACTAATCCCGTATGCTTTTTTTCTATGGTTAAATAATAATTCGAAAATTGATATCATCCCTCCCAAAAAAGCTATTAAAAATAAAATACCAGCCTGCATGATTACCCGTATCGATTGCTTCACTTTATATCCATTATTCTTTAAGTCTATTTCCGGAGAATAGATACGGTAAGAATATACTTCTCCATGCATTTTATTTAAATACTCTTCTATATTCTTTAACATCTGATCTTTATTTTCTAATTCCTTAGAATTCCATTCCATATGAATGTATGCCGGTTCTATTTTTTGTTCTATCTGTTCCATATATTCAACAGGAACAATTACACAATTCTTCAGTTCTATATTCTCCACTTCTGTCTTCCATGATTGCTCATTTATCCGTGTCGGCATTTTCCTTGGAACCATTTCAGAAATCGTAAATATATCTTCGATACTTTCTTTATTGCTTCCCCAATAGCAATAGCCTTTCTTTAATCCTAATTTATTATAATCCGCTAAAATCATTGTAAACTCATAATTTTTATCATTTGCTACGTAAAATTCTGGTAAGGCAATATAGAAAAAGGTTTTCCCACTCGATATTTTCTGTATCTTTTCATAATCTTGAATCGTCAACGCTACTGTCTCTGATAACATTTTTTCATTAAATCCAGATATCTCAAGACATAAATCTCGACTTTGGTTTGCTCTTCTTCTTTCTTCCTTTACTAGTGAAGAATACATATTCATTGCATATACCAACACACTCATTCCTAATATCATCTCAATAATCATCAATATTGAGATCCATTTATTCCATTTTAACCGTTGCCATGCTCTTCTTATAATATAGCTCACTCTGTCTCCTTCATTTTCAACATTAATGCAATTGGATATAGCTTTATTTTCTTTATCGAACATCTTGCTAATATTCCACAGGTTAACAATGATATCGTAATCATTTCCGCAATAATCACTCCATCCACCACGATAACATTATCTAATTGAAGCATTCTGGCCAGTGGATTCATCGTAACAATTACTAACAGCACTGCAATTCCTGTAATCCAAAAAGTTTCCAAAAGTGCCTCTATCCGCATCTCTTTCCTGGAAGCTCCCAGTGCCAATTTGATTCCTACCGTTCCCTGCTCTTCGTCCCTCTTTTCTATAAGTACGATAGATTCATTTAATGCAAAAAAAGTGAGTGCAACCATTGCAATAAGTCCCCGGACAATTCTCCATTGTTTTTTTGTTGTCAATGCATTTTTATATAATTCCATTCCTGTAGTTGTTGATATAAGCTCCGATTTCGGATCATTTTTTTCAATGATCTTTGTTCCCTTATCTGCAATTTTTTCTAAATTATTACTTTCTCCCCAAAAAGTTCCTGTAAATTGTATCTTTTCTTTGTTCTGATATATATCCTTCATTGTCTGATACGGGATTACAATTCCCGAATATATGCTGCTGTTCAATATACCTACAATCTTACACTTTTTATCTCGGATTAAAATACCATCTCCAACTTTATAAGAATATGTTTTAGCACATTGACCATCAACCAAGCATACTGCTGCACCAGTCTTCATTTCCCTTTTATTGAACATCCTTCCATTAATATCAGGCATTGGATAAGCATATTTTTCATCTATTCCTATTATAGAAACATATTTATCCCCCCATTGTTTAAAATTCTCTTCTTTATATGCTTTTATCGAATACTCCATTCCTTCTGGAAAAAGAATATCAAATTTTTCACTAAACCAATCAATCTGCACCGAACTATTCATTTTTTTAAATGTCGTAAAATAGAACACTCTGTCTACCGATCTTATATTAGCCAAACAGAATGCTGGAAGCAAAAGACCTACATAAAACGAAAGAATATATAAGAAGTATCTTTTCTTTTGGTATTTGATTTTTATCCAGGTTTGATACCCTATATATAAGTACCGTTTCATACATTTCCCCTTACTTTTTATAAATTCGGTATATTTTTTTTGCTTTCGGCATAACTATAAAGTACTCTCCCTGATTGTTTTCATCTATTTGCGGATTTTCTTCATTTTCCAGTCCTGAAATGATTGCAAGAGTTTCCTTATACTCCCCATTCCATCCCAATGAATATACCGATGCTCCCGATCCAGAAATACATATTATTTTCTTGTCTTCAATCAGAAAATCAGTTATCCCAAATCCATATGGTAATTCAGATACCTTTTTTAACTTGTTCCCACTAACAGACAAAAGCCACTCAGGTGCTGTGGTGACCGCTCCAAAGCTATCATTTTTCTTATCATAAAACCGTACCATGGAATTTATTCCATATATTTCTGATTGATAACTTGCAATTGATCCGATAAAATTTGCTCCTATTTCTTCTTCATCTCCATTGCTATATTTATCTATTACCACCTCTTTTAATGACATTCCCGTAACGTATATTCCCTCTTCGTTTACTGCCATTTTTTGTGGAACATAATCTGGATCATTTATTTTTTTGTTTATCAAATCTACTTTATCTACATAATTTAACTGCTCATCAAATATCTGAACTCTATTATTTCCTTGATCAAGAACATATATTTCATGATTATATTCTTTAATTGCACCTGGAGATAAAAACTCCCCTTCTCCATTACCAGTCTTTCCAATTTTTTTAATTAGATTTCCAGAATAATCCATTTGTATAATAGCATCACTTGCTTTATCCGAAATCATTATCGAATCTTCCAGGCATATGATTCCATTTGGTTCATCCACATTTTCCAATTCTTCTACACTGTATCCCGCGTCGATATCTTCAAGAGACGCTAAATCGAATGTTTTATTACTTATTTCCTTAGCATTCTCCGCATAAATGGGTAATACATCACTTTTAGAATTAAGCATAATATTATAATTTTCACTCGTTTTGTGTTGACATCCACTCAAACAGCAAAACAAACTCCCGATAATAGCGGTAATAAATATTCTCCTTTTCACAATTCCCACCTCTTCTTTGCCAAAAATAATTTCTACCATGAAACTATAATTGTCCATTTTCTCAATTCAGTAAAATTGTATGATTCCTTTTTCCAAATACCCCAAAACAACTCGATTTACTTACCCTTACTATACCCAATAAATCTTATCCTGCTTCTTAACAAATCTGAATAATTCTTAATTTCTAACAGGCGGTTTTCGCAGTATCTTATTCTATATATATCGGAAAACTTAAAACAATTGCATATCTGTTTTCATTATTTATAATTTCAGATTCTCCTTTCATCTGCTCCATCATATTTTTTATATTCTGTATTCCTATTCCCGTTCCTTTTACATACTCTTTTTTAGTATTTTTTTGATTTTCAAAATCTATCTGTATCATATTTTCATTATTCTTCATCTCCAAAATAATTGGGTACTCTTTATCCGCATATTTTTTTATATTTGAAACCAGATTATCCATAATACGTCCTATATATCTATGGTAAACCTGTACTTTTGCTTCACCCCATTCCATATTTTTAACAATCACTTGATACCCTTCTGCTTCAACAAATGCGCAAAATTCTGATAGATATTCCCCCAATGCATATTCCACATTTGCCGGTGGATCTAATTCTATTTTTTCCTGCTTTTGAATCAAAAAGAAATCGAACAACTGATCTGTCAGTTCCCTGATCTGATTTGCTTTTTGATAGCTCTTTTGTATATATTCCTGATTCTCATTATTTGTTGATTTCTTTATTGCAATTTCTAAAAAAGTAATCAGACTTGTCAATGGCGTCCGAAGGTCATGCGCCATCGCAAGCACCAATTTACTTTGATACTCTTTCATCTGCTTTTCATTTTCTTCTTTTTTTATCAAAGTCTTGCGCATCTGATCCAATCCGTAGGCGAGATTTCCCAGTTCGTCTTTTCCTCTCACCTCTATATCGGCATCCCAATATCCGCCCTCTATTTGCTGGATAGATTCACTTAACTTTTGTATATATTTCACTTCTTTTCTTATTCCAAAAATAAATACAACAAAACATATTCCAAAGCTGATTGCAGTAATCGTAAATATAAAAAAGAGTTTTATCTTCACTTCATAATCCGCATAAATATATACATCCGCATCACCATCTTCGAATTTTACATTTTGCAAAAAATACCAGGTATAATTCAACATGTCATTTTCTACTGGCTTTAATAAATTGGCTTCTACATAAAAATTATCAAATAATATTTTTCTTTCTCTTGAAACTGAAAAATATGAAATCTTCTGCTTATTTGACCATTTTTTCAATTTTTCAGAGTCTGTAGCTGCCACATGATTTTCAGTAACATATTTTTGCAGACGCTTCACATAAGGTGTTTCCGCCTTATATATATAATCGGATTCATAATAGTAGTTCATTAATACATGACTACCACCAAAATATAATAATATAAAAACAATACTTCCTATTAAAATTCCTTTCAAAAGTAATAGTAACATTTTAACTGTAAGATTGGCATTTTTTACTTTAACCAAATGTATACCCCTTTCCCCATACAGTTCTTATTATTTTTGGATTTTGTGGATCTTCTTCTATTTTTGACCTTAATTTTCTGATATGTACCATAATCGTATTAGCCGATGCCTTGTAAAATGGTTCCTGCCATACAGTTTCATATAAATTTTGTATAGAAAATATTTTTCCTGGATATTTCATCAGCAATAATAAGATTCTATATTCTATATCTGTCAAACACAGTTCTTTTTCTCCCATATACACATCATTATACACGCTGCTAATAACTATCCCATGCCTTTCAATCCATTCCTCTTTTTGGGAATCTCTATGAAATTCGGTATCATATACCTGATGTCTTCGTAACAACGCATGAATTCTTGCAAGTAATTCTGCCGCTGAAAATGGTTTTACCAAATAATCATCCGCTCCCGCTGTTAATCCCGTAATCTTATCTTCCTCACTTAATTTTGCTGTTAAAAAAAGAATTGGAACAACTGATCTTTTTCTTATTTCTTCACAAGTTTGAATACCTGATATTCCAGGCATCATAATGTCCAATATTACAAGGTTTATTTCTGCGGAAAATTTATTAAGTCCGTCTGAACCGTTTTTTGCTTCTGTTATCAAAAAATTTTCAGATTCCAACAATATTCTGAGACTCTCCCGGATATCCGGATCATCTTCAATAATTAAAATATGATTCATATATTCCACTCCTTCTACACATTCTACTGTTCAAATCATAACATACAAATCATAATACCCAGAAAAAATTAAGAATTTTTCAGATTTTTTAATCCCATATTTAAGAATTGATCTGTAAAGTATAAATTATCAAATACTAAGGAGGAGCGTTGTAAATGAAATTTCTTAAACAAACACTATTTTTTATTATTGCTGGAATTACAATAAGTATAACTTTTTGTTCTACCACTTATGCTGCTACTGCTTATTCAAAATTATCTTTACCTCCCTCACAATCTTCGGAAGATAATTTAGCGGATTCCAGTGACCGTAGTCTTCACACAACCAAATATGTCGTCACATCTGCCCAAGCCACCTTACGCACCGGACCAGGAAATAACTATTCTTCTGCCGGCACCGTCAAAAAAGGAAACATTATCTTAGTAGTGTCAATTTCTAACAATTGGGCTAAATTTAAACTTAGGAACAATTGGGTTTATATCTCTGCTTCTTCTATCAAAAAGCTTTAACCGATATAAATCATAACTGAAACATATAAACGCATAATGAAAAAAAGATTATCCAGATATTTTTCTCCAGATAATCTTTTTTCTTTATTATTCTATTGTTGTATCTTCTCTTCTACTCCACCTTCGTCTTCTTCGGCAAAAACAGACTCAAAAGCAGCGATACCACGAACACTCCTGCCACCGCATTTCCATTAAATACATCTCCTACCGCACTTGGAAATGCTGCAAAGAAGTTCCCGGATGTCTGTGTCAGACCAACTCCGATACTAAATGACAGTGACACGATAATCATTGTTCTGTCATCGAATTTGCATTCTTTCAGCATCTTGATTCCTTCATACATGATCGATCCAAACATCATAACCGTACATCCGCCAAGCACTGCCTGTGGAAGTGAATTGAAGAATGCTCCAAGCGGTGGAAATAACGACGCAAGGATCAGAATCAACGCTCCCATCAAAATTGTAAAACGGTTAATCACCTGTGTCATTGTCACAAGTCCGATATTCTGACTGAATGATGTCAGCGGCAGACAACCAAAACATCCCGAAATTGCACTGGAAAATCCATCAACTGCCAGTGAACCGCGAAGTTCTTTCATCTTAAGATCACGTCCAAGTGCTCCCGTACAGACTGCCGTCGTTGCACCTGTCGTCTCTGCTGCCGATACCAGGAATACGATTGCAATCGTGAAAAATGCTCCCAAATTGAATACCGGCTTATGAATGGTCAGGAACACAAGCTTCGGAATACTGAATACGCCGACCTCCTGAATCGTCTTATGAATACCGGAAAAGTCAACCATCGGCGCGATTCCTGCTACAGTAAATATGATTGCAAGTGCATAGCCAAATACAAGGCCGACCAGCACATTTAAGTTCTTATATACGCCTTTCAGCACTTCTCTGGATACCAGACATACGATCAATGTAAATGCACCGACTACCAGATGATACCAGGAACCGAAATCCTTCACTCCGCTTCCTCCACCCCAGGATTCCATCCCCACCGGAAGAAGTGACAGCCCAATCGCAATCACTACACAGGCTGATACAACCGGTGTCAGATATTTTCTCCAGTATTTGGCACTCAGTCCGACAAAGCCTTCAAAAATACCGCCTAAAATAACCGCACCTACCATCCCTTCATATCCCAGATCCGGATTCGTTGCAATGACCAGCAGACTTCCAAGAAACGTAAAACTGACTCCCATAATAATCGGAAGTCCGGATCCGATCACTCCTATCGGATATAACTGTAAACAGGTTCCGATTCCGGCTACAAACATCGCACACTGCAATAACTGTGTAATCTCCGCCGAACTTAAATGTGCCCCATTACTTCTAAGTACTGCCGCACTACACACGATCAGTACCGGAGCCAGATTCGATACGAACATCGCCAGTACATGCTGTAAGCCAAACGGAATGGCTTTTCTAAGTGGAACCCTGCCGTTCAGCTTATAGATATTCTCTTCACTGACCGACGTTATCTTTTCTTCTTTGTTGCTTTCCATGACTTTTCCTCATTCTCTCTGTGAAATTTCTTTATTATAACTTTAACTTATATTTTATAAGAAAGCAACTCGAGAATTAATAAATGCATTTATTACTTTAATATAATCCGAAAATATTCTACTGTCGTTGAAAGAAGAAATATTCCACACACTGCCATTTGCAGATATTTTTTCTTAATTACACTTTCAATAAAATCTTTTAAAAATATAAAATCAATCACACTACCAATAAGAATGCTCCCCACATCCATGATACTGTTTATTGCTTTTATCGAAAACAACTGGAACATCCATATCAGACTGGCTGCCCCCAGACACCAGATAAGTGAAAAATAAAATTCCCTTTTTTCACGAATTTCCCAATATTGCCGTAAAAGAACCACACATGTAGTACATCCTATGATACAGCCATAAAATGCAATCGAAGAAAACACTTTTGTTGACTGTGTAACCATTACACCTAATACTGCCATTACAAAGCTAATTCCACTGATTAACCATTTCATTTTCTTTGCCGCATGATACTCCGATATCTCTGCCGTTGATTTCATAATCTCTACTACGTTCTTCCGATCTACAGCAGTTTCTCTTCTTTCTGTATTGATTTCCGATCTCATAAGCTCCACCACTTCTATCCCGAGTGCATCTGCCAATGGTTCTAACGTATTAATGTCTGGAAAACCAAGTCCGGTTTCCCTTAGTTAAAAATATTACTCTTGTTGATTACTCAACTCTTCCAAT
>OHAU01002915.1_pt1 | contig 14984 bp, 10 predicted proteins | sample 1577181 | NCBI WGS metagenome assembly OHAU01 (sample SAMEA3541472, study PRJEB24748) | human gut metagenome | biome: human gut; feature: human-associated habitat; material: faeces | place: China | collected 2012
GCAAGGGACTGGAAGAAACGAAACGGAATGTGTCCAAAGCAAAGGACGGTGTTCAGAGGTTCCGGGAAAAGCGGGCGGCTGAGTCGATAAAAAGGCAGACTGTCCGTACCTCCGGGAATAAGACCATCAAGGCGGTCGAGCAAACGGAAAAGACGATCAAACAGTCTGCCAGGTCTGCCGGTAAGAAAACCATCAAGACTGCCGGGAAAGGTGCAGCCAAAGCCGCACAGAGGTCGGTCAAGACCACGAAAACGGCAATCAAGACCACACAGCAGGCGGCAAAGACGGCGCAGAAAACCGCACAGGCTACGGTGAAAGCATCGCAAAAAGCTGCACAAGCCGCCAAAGCCACAGCCAAGGCAGCGGTTGCCGGTGTAAAAGCTGCCGTTAAAGCAACGATTGCCGCAGTCAAAGCAATCATAGCGGCGACAAAAGCATTGGTCGCTGCTATCGCCGCAGGCGGCTGGGTTGCCGTTGCGGTCATTGTCGTGATTTGCCTGATTGCCCTGATTTGCGGCTCGGTTTTCGGAATATTCTTTTCCGGTGAGGATTCCGGCACAGGAATGTCGATGCAGACAGCCGTGCAGGAAATCAACGCTGATTACGATGCCAAGATGGAAGCGGAGAAAAACTCGGTAGCTTATGATAATATGGAGATCAGCGGCGGTCGAGCTGTGTGGAAGGATGTGCTTGCGGTCTATGCAGTCAAGACGAATACAGACAAGGACAACCCGCAGGAGGTTGCCACGATGGACGAGAGCAAGAAGCAGATCCTCTCGGACATCTTTTGGGAGATGAACTCCATATCCTCCCGCAGTGAAAGCCACTCAGAAACGGAAATAACCGAAACGGACGACGGAAACGGCAACATCGTTCAGACGGAAACGACAGTCACAAAAACAACTCTTTATATTACCGTTTCTCATTTGACGGTGGATGAGATGGCTGACTTATACGGCTTTGACGCAGAACAGCGGGAATACCTTGCCGAACTGCTCAAGGATGAGAACAATTCCCTTTGGGCGGCAGTCCTTTACGGCATCCGTTATAGCGAGGATCAGATCGTTACCGTCGCTCTTTCTCAGGTGGGCAATGTGGGCGGTGAGCCGTATTGGTTTTGGTATGGCTTCGGAAGCCGTGTGGAATGGTGTGCTTGTTTTGTAAGCTGGTGCGCCGATCAGTGCGGCTATATTGACACCGGGGTTGTGCCGAAATATGCGGGCTGCGTGAACGGCGTCCAGTGGTTCAAAGATCGTGGACAGTGGATAGACGGCTCTGCCGAGCCTGTCCACGGAATGATCATTTTCTTCGATTGGGATAACATAGGCAGCTCCGGTCCGCAGGACGGACAATCCGACCACACCGGTATTGTTCAAAAAGTAGAAAACGGTATCGTTTATACCGTTGAGGGAAACTCCGGTGATAGCTGTCGGGTAAACCAGTACAGCGTAGGTCACTACGAAATCCTCGGATACGGAGTACCGAACTACTAACAAAAAAGCCACCGACTCACTTTTGATGTGGGTCGGTGGCGCTTTTTTTGTTTACGGGTTGCATTTCTTGCAGGGGTCATATCCTTGGGAAATCAGATCATCTCTGCTTCCGGTATAAGTCTGCTTGTTCTTATCACTCATTTGTTTGACTGACGAGCTAGAAGGATAGTGAAACTTTTTCGTATTGACATTCAGAATGTAGGTACTTTCAACATTTTGGGCTGGAGGATTAGATTGTTCGGTTTGCTTCGGCGGTTCTGTTTGTTGAGTACCAGCGAATGAACTATCCCCAGTTGCGTAGTTTATCGAAATGTCTGGCTGGACATTGTAGCAATATACATTAAAGCAAATGCCATCTCCATTGTCCTCAACAGAGTATGCTTCCAGCAAAACACCGCTTGCAAGGAGATTGTTGCCCTCAAAAATTGGCGTCGAACGATAAAGGATATGATTTCCGGTTTCTTTCACATAGTCTGCAACCATATTCTCGAATGGCAGCATTCCCTGAATGTTTAGATAGCGAGTTCCGGTTATGAGATTTTTCGTGTTGGCATTTTCACCGGAAAGCTGATAGCCGATCAAGTGGCAACGATTATAGAGGTATTTTCCATCTACATTATCGTATTTTACAGTATGCCAACCTGTTGGTTTAACACTTCCGATAGAGCCTCGTTCTTCGGTCGGCATTAAATCTTTTCCGATTGAAGCTACACAAACGCCACATCGCCCCAACGAGTCAAGTTCACTGTAATACTCGTATGAGTTGGTTGTATATTCACTCTTGGTAAAATACGGAATGTTGTTATTGATTACAACATAGGGCGAACCGGAATAAGCAGGTATCTCGCTAATGGAAAAGGAAGAATTGCTTTCTTTAGCGGGGGTAGTCGCATTGCTTGTCGCTGGCGACTCAGATGTTTCCGAGGATGATGGAGTATCTAAGCTTGTGTCGGATGGGGTTGTCATTCCGGCAGAGGAATCCGAAATGGTATATCCCGGCGATACTGTTGGCGGCTCAACCGTACCTCTTTCAGAAATACATCCGGCTATGATAATACAAGTGATGAGCGCCACTGAAGCTGCGATAGAGCCAATGGCAATTTTCTTTTGCCGTGCTTTCTTTTTCTGCGCTGCTTCTTCCGCAGTTTTTAGAGAAGATAATTGCTTTTCGTATTCTTCTAAACGCTCAGAATTGCGGGCAGAGAGTTTCTTCTTATGGCGGAGCTTCTCAATCTCTTTCTCAAAGTCCGCTATGCTCTTTGGCTTTTTAGAAAAGAGGCTCATCTGACATACACCTCTTTCGTGATCTTTTCGTGAGAGGTGCCGACAAAGTCAAGTGTGGTTTCGAGCTTGTAATCGTTTGCGTAGTCAATGTCAAAATAAAAATCTGCGGGGTAATCTCGGTTCCATTTATAAATGACCAACTTTGAGATCTTTTCTTTGAACTTTGCAACAGATGTGTTTTCAACAAAACAATAGTCTTTGGCATCGGCGTCAGCTAAAAAGCTATCGCTGATGGAAACGCTACATTCTGCTTGAGAAAATAATGGCTCAGAGTAAGGTGCAATCAATAAAGAAGCCCCATTGATAGTTTTCAAAATATCCTTGACAACATTAGCATCTCGACTTTGCCGACGATGGTTAAACATCATCCCATTCGCATTATCTAAGCAAACAATAACAGTCATAGCCACCCCTCCATCTTCATCGCACAAACGCTAACAGACCTAAAATAACGCTATAGGTGTAATTATTATAGCAGATAATCAAGAAAATTACAACCAATAGAGTTAGATTACGCCTACACGACCGTGTATGGCGTGCGTGTTGTCGATTATAATACTAATAGTGCGATAGTAACGCTGAAGGAGGTGGTTCCCGTGGACATTGAAACGATTGGTCTGAATATCAGAAAATGCAGAAACGCAAAAAAGATGCGTCAGGAAGATTTGGCACAGAAAGCGAATGTGAGTTCAAATTATATCAGTGCTGTCGAGAGAGGCGTAAAGATACCGTCAGTCGAAACGCTAATTGATATTATGAACGCACTCGGTGTTTCTGCTGATATGATATTTTGCGATGTCATTGATGCGGGTGTAACTGAGAAGAATAATCAGCTTGACGCAAAAGTTTCTCAGCTTTCCACCAAGGATAGAAAGACCGTCTATGATGTACTTGATCTCTTGGTTAGAGATTTGTCCAAATAACTTCAAAGTTCGGCTTTGCGCCGAACTTTTTCTATACTGGAACAATTAAGAAAGCAGCCGGAAACGGCTGCTTTCCCTTTACGCTGATGAAGGGTGATAAGGTGGTCGAGCTGCTGAAAGAAACCTCCAATAGTCTGTTGTTCTCGCATCGTTGGCGGCATCATCAGCTCCATTACAGCCATTTGCTTTCCCGAAACCTCGGCGAAAGTTGATCCAGCCCCAACAAGCTCTCCATATCGTTTTAATTCTTCGGTTCGAGAAAAAATGAAGTAAGAGTCAAGCTCTCCACGATGTGGGACAATGGACTGAAATCCCTGATTAGTACAGCCTTTTCGGGTTAAAATAGCTGTTTTCCCGATCCCTGCACGAGATGTAAACAGGACTGTACCGGGAGGAAGCATTTTGGCTGAACTATTCTCATAACCCAAGCCGGTTATCTTTTTCTGACTCGAATTTGCATAGATTTGATCCGCAATTTCAGCAGGTGCATACCAATCAATATCACCGTCCCAATAGCTCTGATTTCCTGTACTTGGGGTTCCACCACCCACAATGTCAGCAATATCTCCCAACTTACGCTGTTCCCAAGAGGATGTATAAAAAGGATGGATCAGTTGGACAGTCAGAGAAATATTCGGGGTTGAATGCAAAAAAGCTGTCGTTGATGAAGGGTGATAAGGTTGTCGAGCTGGCGAAAAACGCTGACAATTCGGTCTTGCTCTGTTCTTGAAGGATAAGCTATCGTCACCTCTTGAATATCAGTGTTATGGATATGAACGACAGACTTTCCTTGTGCCTTTTTAGCAAGTTCCTTTTGCGGTTCTCCATTGGAGATAGCAAGAGCTAAAAACAATGGGTTTATAAAATCAAATGGTCTGAGGATATTAAGGTCGCCACCCAGCAAAACCCCTGATTTTTCAACGGCTGACGCTCGTGCAATGTCCTCTGCGGTTTCCCCTGATGCCGGGACTATGACTTCGTTTCCTTGACTGTAAACCGCACCATTTCGGGGAACTGCAAAAGTGTCCACTTCACTGATTGCAAACTGGTACTTGGTGTAAAGTCTGCCATACAGAATAATTGGGGTTCCGGCATCAGTCAAATCGCCTTTTGAGTAGCCATTTCCCTTCGAGTAGTCAGCTATATCAATAGCCTTACGCTGTTCCCAAGCTATCCGGTCGCAGTCGAGCTTATTCAGGTGTGAAATATGGGAAGTAAGTTTGAAATTTCGGGATTTATGGTTGCTAATTCGGGATTATATGCTATAATATAAGATGTGTTTTAGCACTTACTCGCAGGTTGAGAGAAAGGAATGATACGATGGCTGTAAGCTATAAAAAACTTTGGCACATTCTGCTTGATCGAGATATGAAGAAAAGAGATTTGCAGGAAGCTGCTGGACTCACTAAATACGCAATCAATAAGCTCAGTCGTGATGAAAATGTAAGCACTGAAGTGTTGGGGAAAATCTGCTCAGCTTTGAATTGCACGACCGATGACATTATGGAGTTTGTTCCCGACGAGAAGTGAGTCCGTTTTATGGGACACTAATTGTTGTATCATAACAGTGGGGTAGTATGCCCTAAAAAAAGAAAAAGGATGGGTTCACAGGATGAATAAGCAACAGCTTGCTCAGAAAATATGGGCTTCCGCAAACCAAATGCGCTCCAAAATAGAAGCGAATGAATATAAGGATTACATACTTGGCTTTATCTTTTACAAGTATCTATCTGATAAAGAAGTCAAATTCTTGAAGGAAAATGACTATGACGATGAACTTCTGAAAACCGTATCAGAAGAAGATGATGAAACGGTTAAGTGGGTTCAAGAGAATATTGGCTACTTTATTGCCTATAAAGACCTCTTTTCTACTTGGCTCTCGATGGGTAAGGACTTTGATGTTTCAAATGTCCGTGATGCGCTCTCTGCGTTCAGCCGGTTGATTTCCAACACGCACAAAAAGGTGTTTGATAAGGTATTCGACACTTTGCAAACGGGTCTTTCCAAACTTGGCGATAGCTCCGGTTCACAAACAAAAGCAATCAGCGGACTTCTGACGCTGATAAAGGATATTCCTATGGACGGCAAGCAGGACTACGATGTTCTCGGCTTTATCTACGAATATCTTATCAGTAACTTTGCGGCTAATGCCGGAAAGAAGGCAGGCGAGTTCTACACCCCGCACGAGGTATCTCTGCTGATGTCTGAAATCGTTGCAAGCCACTTGAAGGGCAAAAGCGAAATCAAAATTTACGACCCGACAAGCGGTTCGGGATCGTTGCTTATCAATATCGGTCAGAGCGTTGCCAAATATATGACCGATGACAACAACATCAAATACTTCGCTCAGGAATTGAAGGAGAACACCTACAACCTGACCCGGATGAATTTGGTTATGCGTGGCATCAAACCGGATAATATCGTCACTCGTAACGGCGATACTCTTGAGGAGGATTGGCCGTACTTTGACGAAAATGATCCGGTGAATACCTATAATCCTCTCTATGTGGATGCGGTCGTGTCCAATCCGCCGTATTCGCAGGCTTGGGACCCGTCCAACAAAGAGGGTGATCCTCGTTATGCTCGTTTTGGACTTGCTCCCAAAGGAAAAGCCGACTATGCTTTCCTGCTTCACGATCTGTTCCATATCAAGCCGGACGGCATTATGACAATCGTTCTTCCCCACGGCGTACTGTTCCGTGGCGGTGAGGAAGGTGAAATCAGAAAGAACCTGATTGAGAATAACCATATCGACGCCATTATCGGACTTCCTGCAAATATCTTCTTCGGGACAGGAATACCCACCATCATTATGGTGCTGCGCCAAAAGCGCGAGAATACCGATGTCCTTATCATCGATGCATCCAAGGGCTTTATCAAAGAGGGTAAGAATAACAAGCTCCGTGCGTCTGACATTAAACGCATAGCAGATACCTTTATTAAGCGTGAAAGCATTCCGAAGTTTTCACGAGTAGTCAGTCGTGAAGAAATTCGCAGCAATGATTATAACTTGAACATTCCTCGCTATGTTGATTCCTCTGAAGCTGCCGAGCATTGGGATGTCTATGCGTCTATGTTTGGCGGTATCCCGACAGCAGAAATTGACGAGATGAGCGAATTCTGGACGGCGTTCCCTGCACTGAAAAAGGCGTTGTTCACCGAGAGTGGCATTCCTTATGTGAATGTGTCTACCCCTGATATTAAGAGTGCCATCAAGAGCCATCCTGATGTGGTCGGCTTTGAAAATGCTTTTAACGCTGCCTTTTCCACTTTTCCGGCGTTTCTGAAAGAAGAACTTATCGACCGGATGGGAAGCATCGAAATCTCTAAGGCTGAAACCGTTCTAAGTGCTGATATTTTCGAGCGATTGAAGGAAATTCCACTTATCGACAAATATGCGGCGTTCCAGCTTCTTGACGACGATTGGACAGGTATTTCCATCGACCTCGAAATGTTGCAAACCGAAGGCTTTGCTGCAACAAAGAAGGTCGATCCGAACCTTGTCATCAAGAAAAAGGACGGTAAAGATCAGGAAGTTCAAGAGGGCTGGGTAGGTCATATTATCCCGTTCGACTTGGTTCAGGCGACTTTGCTCTCCGCAGAAACGGACGAGCTTCACGGTTTGGAAAGCCGTTTGGCGGAAATTCCTTCTGAGTATGAGTCTATCCTTGATGAAATGACAGAGGAGGATAAAGAGAGCTGCAACGATGTTCTCACCGAGGAAGGCGATGCTTTCGTTCCGAAAGAAGTATCCAAAAAGATTAAGGAACTGAAGAAAGACCGTTCTCCTGAAAGCGTTGCGCTTCGTACACTCTTAGAAAAGGTTGAGTCTTTGATCAAGAGCGAGAAAGAAATCAAGGCGGAGATCAAGGCAAAGAGTGCTGCGTTGCAGGCAAAAACAAAGGATACGATTGAAAGTCTGAGCGATGAGCAGGCTTTGGATTTGCTCGAAAAGAAGTGGATTGCTCCTCTCATTGAGAGCATTCACAAACTGCCTGATACCGTAATCGACAGCTTGGTGAGCTAAATTCAAGCCCTTCAAAACAAGTATGCTACAACTTTCTTCGAGGTCGAACAGCAGATCAGCGAAACCGAAGCAACGCTTTCGGGAATGATCGATGACCTTGAGGGTAATGAGTATGATATGCTGGGACTTAATGAGTTGAAGAAATTGCTGGGAGGTAGTGCAGAATGACGAAAAAATCAGATGCTCCCGCAATTCGCTTCAAAGGATTCTCAGACACTTGGGAACAGCGTAAGTTCTCTGAACTATATGAAAAGGTAAGCCGAAAGAATGATTTGACATACGGAAAAGATGACATTATTTCGGTTGCCAATATGTATTTCAAAGCGGATTCATATATCACAGATGAAAGCTACTTGCTCACATATAATATTTTTGAACTTGGCGATATTGCTTTTGAGGGAAATAAAAGTAAAAACTATGCTCACGGTCGCTTTGTTGAGAATACTATTGGAAATGGCATAGTTTCACACGTTTTTGATGTATTCAAGCCTATAATGAAACCTTATGATTTGCAGTTTTGGAAGTATGCTATCAACAATGAACAACTTATGGGCGGTATACTTTTGAGAAGCACAAAGGCATCAACAATGATGACGAACCTTGTAGCAAACGATTTTTTGCAAGAAACATTTTTGGTGCCAGCTTATCCTGAACAGCAGAAAATAGGTGCTTTCTTTCAAGAACTCGACCGCCTTATCACCCTTCATCAGCGTAAGTTTGAAAAGTTGACGAATGTGAAAAAGTCTATGCTCGAAAAGATGTTCCCGCAAAATGGCAGCAGTTACCCCGAAATTCGCTTTAAGGGATTTACTGACCCTTGGGAACAGCGTAAGTTCTCAGATATTACTTTTCCCGCTGGCGAAAAGAATAGGGACAACCTTCCATTAGAGAGCTATTCAATTACCAACGAACACGGGTTTGTGCCACAAGATGAGAAGTTCGAGAATGGTGGGACGATGCGAGAAGCAGATAAAAGGATGTATTATATCGTTTCTCCGAACTCATTTGCTTATAACCCGGCAAGAATAAATGTTGGTTCAATCGGATACCAAAATATCGGGAAAAATGTGATAGTTAGCTCTCTATATGAGGTTTTCAAGACCTCCGAAGATGTTGACGATAGGCTCTTATGGCACTGGTTCAAATCACCTGATTTTCAAAAGTTGATTATGCAGTTGCAAGAGGGTGGCGTTCGTCTGTACTTCTATTACGACAAGCTCTGTATGGGAGAAGTATCTCTTCCTTCGCTTGAGGAACAGCGCAAAATCGGAAAGCTGTTTGATACCCTTGACAACCTTATCACCCTTCATCAGCGTGAGTTGGAAAAGCTCCAAAATATCAAGAAATCTATGCTTGAAAAGATGTTCGTGTGACATCAATTTCGCAGGAAGGAGGAAATCGAATGACATTCCAAAAAGAAGCGGACTTTGAGGAAGCCCTGATTAAAGTCTTGGCGGATAAAGGATGGGAAAAAGAAGTCATCAAGAACCCGACCGAGCAAGACCTCATCCGAAATTGGGCAAAGATCCTGTATGATAACAACCGTGGAATTGACCGCTTGAATAACTATCCTCTTACGGATGGCGAAATGCAGCAGATCATCGAACAGATCACGGAACTTAGAACACCGTTAAAACTCAATGGCTTTATCAACGGAAAAACTGTGTCCATCAAGCGTGATAACCCTGATGATAAGCTCCATTTCGGCACTGAAATCAGCTTGAAAATATATGATCGCAGGGAAATCGCCGCTGGACAGAGCCGGTATCAGATCGTACAACAACCAGTTTTTCCGAGCAAGTCAAAAATGCTGAATGACCGTCGTGGTGATTTGATGCTGCTTATCAACGGTATGCCTGTCATACATATCGAACTGAAGCGCAGCGGTGTCCCCGTCAGTCAAGCATATAATCAGATTGAGAAATACTCATATGAGGGCGTTTTTACCGGATTGTTCTCGCTCGTTCAGGTGTTTGTAGCAATGAACCCTGAAGAAACTCGTTATTTTGCGAATCCCGGACCTGACGGAAAGTTCAATACTGATTACTATTTCCATTGGGCTGACTTCAATAATGAGCCTATCAATGATTGGAAAGCTATCGCCTCCTCGCTGCTGTCCATCCCTATGGCGCACCAGCTCATTGGTTTTTATACTGTTGCCGACAATGCTGACGGTGTTCTGAAGGTAATGCGAAGCTACCAGTATTACGCAGCCAGCGCAATTTCCGATGTTGTGTCTAAAACGAAGTGGGATAGCGGTAAGCAGCGTGGCGGCTACATTTGGCATACCACCGGCTCAGGTAAGACGATGACGAGCTTTAAGTCGGCTCAGTTGATTGCAAACTCCAATGATGCTGATAAGGTTATTTTCCTTACCGACCGTATTGAGTTAGGAACGCAGTCGCTCAAGGAATATCGGGCATTTGCGGACGAGAACGAAACCGTGCAGGCAACAGAGAACACATATGTCCTTTTGACTAAGCTGAAAAGCAACGCAACGGCAGATACCCTAATTGTTACCTCTATTCAGAAGATGAGCAATATCCGAGATGAGGACGGAGGACTTAATGCAAGCGACATTGAAATAATCAACGGCAAACGGCTTGTTTTTATTGTTGACGAGGCTCATCGTTCAACTTTTGGAGATATGCTATCCATCATCAAGGAAACATTTCCCAATGCCATCTTCTTTGGCTTTACCGGCACACCGGTGTTTGAGGAGAATGCAAAGAAAAACAATGCCCAAACAGATGTTTTTGGCAATGAACTCCATAGATATAGCATTGCTGATGGTATCAGGGATAAGAATGTGCTTGGATTTGATCCTTATAAAGTCCTGACTTTCCGTGATAAGGATGTCCGCAAGGTGGTTGCCTTGGAAAAAGCAAAAGCAGCAACCGAAGAAGAAGCAATCAGCGATCCCAAAAAGGCAAAAATATTCTATGAGTATATGGACTCCTCCACCGTCAAGATGGCGGGCTTCTTGGGCGATGACGGAAAGTGGGTCAAGGGCATTGAAGATTATCTTCCAAAAACTCAGTACCTTTCCTCGGAGCATCAAAGCAAGGTTGTTGAGGATATTCAAGAAAACTGGCTTACTTTGAGTCACAACGGGAAATTCCACGCAATCTTTGCAACGAGCAGCATCCCCGAAGCAATAGACTACTATCGGCTGTTGAAGGCTGCAATGCCGAAACTTAGGATCAGTTGCCTTTTTGACCCCAATATCAGCAATGAAGATGGTGACTACAAAGAATACAGAGGGCAGCCGATTGCTTTCTATAAAGAGCAAGGCTTAATCGAAATCCTTACTGACTATAATACGATGTTTGGTCAGGATTTTTCGATTGCTACACACGCTCGCTTCAAAAAAGACCTTTCTCTACGCCTTGCCCACAAAGAGCAATATAAGCGGGTCGAAAGAGAGCCTGAGAAGCAGCTCGACCTCCTGATTGTAGTGGATCAGATGCTTACCGGCTTTGACTCTAAGTGGGTCAACACGCTGTATATGGACAAGATCCTGGAGTATGAGAACATCATTCAGGCATTTTCCAGAACCAACAGACTTTTCGGACCCGATAAGCCTTTTGGCATCATCAGATATTATCGCAAGCCGCATACGATGGAGCAGAATGTGAGCAAAGCTGTTAAGCTCTATTCCGGCGATAGACCGATAGGTCTGTTCGTTGAAAAACTGTCTTACAACCTCGGAAAGCTCAACGCTGTGTTTGATGATATTGCCTATTTGTTCAAGAATGCTGGTATCCCTGACTTTGAAAAGTTGCCTGCGGACGGAACCGTAAGAGCTAAGTTCGCCTCGCTGTTTAGAGATTTTAACGGATACCTTGAAGCTGCTAAAATCCAAGGATTTAGGTGGGACAAACACACCTACTCATTCAAGGACGAGGAAAGTGGAAATTCGATTGAAATTACAATGGAGTTCGATGAGAACGCATTTTTGATTTTAGCACAGCGTTATAAAGAGCTTTCCGCTGCTTCTTCCGATGATCCCGGATCACAAGACATAGATATACCATACGATCTTGTTGGATACCTGACTGAAATTGACACAGGCGTTATCGATGCCGATTATATGAACAGTCGCTTCGATAAGTACCTCAAATTGATTCGACAGGAAGGTTCGTCCGAGGAATCTATTGAGCAAGCAAAGGCAGAACTTCACAAAACTTTTGCTGCCCTAACGCAAGAGGAGCAGAAATACGCAAACATCTTTCTGCACGACATTGAGCGAGGCGATGTCATTGCCGAGGACGGAAAAACGCTTCGTGACTACATCACGGAGTATCAGTTTAGAGCAAAAGATGACCAAATTCATCGTTTTGCGACTATCTTCGGTCTTGATGAGGATAAACTCAGGAATATGATGGGGCTTAACTTGAATGAAGCGACTATCAATGAGTTTGGCAGGTTTGACGAGCTGAAAAAGAGCGTTGATAAGACCAAAGCAAAAGCGTTCTTTGAAGCATATGAACAAACCAAGTTGATTCCGCCCAAGGTCAATATGAAAACGGATCAGCTTTTGCGGCAGTTTATTCTTACCGGTGGATTTGAGGTTGATATGCCGTAATGAGTGCCATCACCGCTAAAGCAAGCCGAAAAATGAAAAAATATGCGGTCTTAACAAGAGAGCCAAGGTGTTTCCTTGGCTCTTTTGATTTATCTTGGGAACAGCGTAAGTTGTCTGAAATGTGCGGTACTTTTGAGTATGGACTTAACGCAGCCGCTAAGGAGTTTGACGGAAAAAACAAATACATCAGAATCACGGATATTGATGATGCCAGCAGAGAGTTCTTGCTTTCTGATCTTTCGTCCCCTGATATTTGCCTTGATGGTATGTCGAAATATCTACTCTCAAGCGGAGATGTTGTCTTTGCACGAACTGGTGCAAGTGTCGGAAAAACCTACATTTACAGGGAAAACGACGGCATTGTGTACTTTGCAGGTTTCCTTATTCGGGCAAAAGTCAATCAGGACAATGATGCAGAATTTGTTTTTCAAAGCACCCTTTCGCCGAGCTATGAGAAGTATATTCGTATTACCTCACAGCGGTCTGGACAGCCGGGTGTAAACGCACAAGAGTACAGTGAGTACGACTTGTTCGCCCCGTCAAAAGAGGAACAGCAAAGAATTGGACACTTCCTGCGAGGTATTGACAACCTTATCACCCTTCATCAGCGTAAATGTGCATTATTATTCAGTCCTTTTCAGTCTTTTATCTCTATGATGTTCACCACTTCAACATTTTCTTGGGAACAGCGTAAGTTGTCTGAAATGTGCGGTACTTTTGAGTATGGACTTAACGCAGCCGCTAAGGAGTTTGACGGAAAAAACAAATACATCAGAATCACGGATATTGATGATGCCAGCAGAGAGTTCTTGCTTTCTGATCTTTCGTCCCCTGATATTTGCCTTGATGGTATGTCGAAATATCTACTCTCAAGCGGAGATGTTGTCTTTGCACGAACTGGTGCAAGTGTCGGAAAAACCTACATTTACAGGGAAAACGACGGCATTGTGTACTTTGCAGGTTTCCTTATTCGGGCAAAAGTCAATCAGGACAATGATGCAGAATTTGTTTTTCAAAGCACCCTTTCGCCGAGCTATGAGAAGTATATTCGTATTACCTCACAGCGGTCTGGACAGCCGGGTGTAAACGCACAAGAGTACAGTGAGTACGACTTGTTCGCCCCGTCAAAAGAGGAACAGCAAAGAATTGGACACTTCCTGCGAGGTATTGACAACCTTATCACCCTTCATCAGCGTAAGTGCATTTTCTTTACTGGAAGGGCGGGTAGGCTTATCTCGACCGTAAACAAAAAGCGAATTACTTCTTCTTGGGAACAGCGTAAGTTTGAAGAAATCGCTGTGCGATCATCGGTAATATGCTCCGATGATACCCTTCCAAGAGTTGAATATGAGGATATAGTGTCAGGTACAGGTCGGCTCAACAAAGACATCTACGCCAAGCAAAGTAGCAAATCAGGCATCGTATTTCATCAAGGTGATGTCCTTTACGGAAAACTCCGCCCATACTTGCAAAACTGGCTTTTGCCCACATTTGATGGGCTTGCTGTGGGCGATTTTTGGGTATTGCAGCCTCAAAATGCTGATAGCAGCTTTCTATATCGATTGATTCAGAGCCGGCAATTCGATGAAGTAGCTAATCAATCGACCGGGACGAAAATGCCGAGGGCAGATTGGAAATTGGTGTCCAAAACGGTGTTCTCCATCCCGTCAAACATTAGTGAGCAGGCTGCTATTGGTACATACTTTACGGCACTCGATAGCCTTATCACCCTTCATCAGCGTAAGCCATTTTTAATGAAATGGAGGACTTCTGATGCTAACAGAAACCAAACGAACAGACTTGTTCTGTGAATATTATGCAAAATGGATTACGGTGTATAAGAAGGGCGCAATCAGAAAGGTGACGATGGATAAGTACCTGATGACGCAGAAATGGCTCGTTAAGCTCGTCCCGAACCTGAGAGTATGTGATATGAACCGGATCGCTTATCAGCAGCTGTTGAACGACTATGCTGAGTTCCACGAGCGCCAAACAACAATGGATTTCCACCACCAGCTCAAGGGCGCTATACTTGACGCCGTTGATGAGGGCTTGATTGAAAGAGATCCTACTCGCAAGGCAATCATCAAGGGGAAGCCACCGGTTGCTAAGAAAATTAAGTATCTCAATCAGTTTGAGCTACACACGCTGCTGATCTCGCTTGACCTGAAGGATAAGGTGAATTGGGACTACTTTATCCTGTTGGTAGCAAAGACGGGGATGCGCTTTTCTGAAGCACTGGCTCTTACCCCGAAAGACTTCGACTTTGCCCATCAAACACTGTCCATAAGCAAGACTTGGGACTACAAGGGAAAGGGCGGCTTCCAGCCTACGAAAAATAAGTCGTCTGTGCGGAAAATTCAAATTGACTGGCAAACCGTCATTCAATTTTCTGAATTGGTAAAGCACCTTCCCGAAGATAAGCCAATCTTTGTCAACTCCACTGTCTATAATTCGACGGTGAACGACATTCTCGGCAGGCATTGCAAAGCCTGTAACATCCCTGTCATCTCTATCCACGGATTACGGCATACACACGCCTCTTTGCTGTTATTTACGGGCGTTTCCATTGCGAGCGTTGCCCGCCGTCTTGGACATTCAAGTATGACCACTACGCAAAAAACCTATCTGCACATCATTCAGGAACTTGAAAACAAAGACATCGACTT
>OHAU01002917.1_pt1 | contig 14952 bp, 9 predicted proteins | sample 1577181 | NCBI WGS metagenome assembly OHAU01 (sample SAMEA3541472, study PRJEB24748) | human gut metagenome | biome: human gut; feature: human-associated habitat; material: faeces | place: China | collected 2012
ATTTTAAGGTCAGTAATGATACATATGGACATCATGTTGGTGATGTTGCACTCAAGACTGCAGCAGAGGTGATTTTATCTTGTATCGGGGAGGAGGATATATTGATCCGATATGGTGGAGATGAATTTTTACTGATTCTTTCAGATATCAGGGAAGAAGATTTGAAAAATAAATTAAATCAGATTCGGGATAAAGTACGGAATGTAGTAATTCCGGGATATTCATATTTACATCTGTCTTTGAGTATAGGCGGAACGATAAAAACCAAGAAAGACGCGATAAAAGATGTTGTGTGTTATGTTGATCAGTTGATGTATCAGGCAAAGAATAAAAAGGATGAAGTTGTTGTATATCAGGATGGTGAAAAGCATTATTTACATGCATCTGTACAGGAAAATATGAAACAACAAATCTTAATCGTAGATGATTCGATGATGAATCGCGAGTTGCTGGCTGCAATTTTGGAAGATGATTATCGGATATTGGAGGCGAAAGATGGACAGGAGTGTTTGAACATACTTTATGAAAACAAAGGGGATATCGCGTTAGTACTGCTGGACATAAATATGCCGGTGTTGGATGGATTTGAAGTTTTACGTGCGATGAATGAAAATCAAATGATAGAGGATGTTCCTGTTATTATGATTTCCAGTGATGATTCAGAAGAGGCCATTCGAAGATCGTATGACCTGGGAGCATCAGACTATGTTAATCGACCATTTGATGCAAGGATTGTTTATCGACGCGTAATGAACACGATAAAACTTTATTCGAAACAACGAAGATTAGTACAAATGGTTTCAGAACAGATACAGAAACGTGAACACAATACGTCTGTGTTAGTAGGTGTTTTAAGTCAGATTGTTGAATTCCGTAACGGAGAAAGCGGAGATCATGTCCGTCATATCAGTATGATCACAGAAATGCTGCTGGAGCATTTACTTAAGATGACGAGTAAATATAATATCAGTCCTGAAGAGAAAGAAAATATCCCTCTTGCATCGGCACTTCATGATATTGGAAAAATTGCGATTGATGAAAGAATTCTCAATAAACCGGGAAAACTGACAGAGGAAGAATTTGCAATTATGAAGACACACAGCATGCAAGGGGCAGAGATATTAGATAAACTGGATAATTATAAATCTGAGCCTTTAATACATACAGCATATGAAATTACAAGATGGCACCATGAACGATGGAATGGTCAGGGGTATCCGGATGGTTTGAAGGGGGATGAGATTCCAATCAGTGCCCAGATTGTTTCGATGGCAGATGTGTATGATGCCTTAACCAGTGAGAGATGCTATAAAAAAGCATTTTCACATGAAACAGCTATTCAGATGATTCAGAACGGAGAATGTGGAGCGTTTAACCCAGTGCTTATTGAATGTTTGACGGAGATTCAAGATGAATTGAAAAATTATACGCAGCATCTGGCAGATAAATAATAAAATAAAAAATGCACTTGTAAGTTTTGAATGTCTTACAAGTGCGTTTCTTTTTTTATAAAATATCACTTCCGTCCGGAATCGTTGAAATAATAGTACGATAAATTCGGAAAAGAAACAATAACGAAACCATAAGGGATACAATTTCTGCAATCGGGAAAGACCACCATACTGCGTGAAGTCCTCCAAGCTTAGATAAAATGTAGGCTGCAGGAACCAAAATAATAAGTTGACGCATAATGGATACGATCATGCTGAATACTGCTTTTCCAAGAGCCTGGAAAACGGTACCGCAGATGATACAGAACCATGCGATCAGATAGTGGATACCGATAATCCGAAGTGCAGGGACACCAATTTTGAGCATATCTGCTGATGCACTAAACATTCCAAGTAATGTCTGAGGAATAAACTCAAAACAAAGAAATCCGACAAATGTCAGGCAGAATGCAGTAATCATACTTAATTTAATTGTTTTAATCATACGTTTTCTATTTTGTGCACCATAGTTGAATGCAATGATTGGAGTAATACCATTGTTCAAACCAAATACAGGCATAAAGAAGAAGCTTTGCAGTTTGAAGTACACACCAAAAACAGCAGTGGCAGTTGAAGAAAATTCAATCAAAATACGGTTCATGGAGTATGTCATAACAGAACCAATGGACTGCATGATGATAGAAGGAATGCCAATCGCATAAATTGTTCCGATAATTCTTCCGCTTGGACGAAAACCGCGGAAGATAAGTTTTACCTCGTGGTTGTATTTGTGATTGCACGTAAATGCAACGACTGCGGCAACGCATTGTCCGATCACGGTTGCGACAGCAGCACCGGTCACACCCATCTTAGGGAGTCCGCATAATCCGAAAATTAAGATCGGATCAAGAATGATATTTGTAATCGCTCCACATAACTGTGAAGTCATGCTGAAGATTGTCTTTCCGGTTGAAGTCAGAAGACGCTCAAAATAAATCTGTGAAAGTAAACCGAAAGAAAAAATCATAACAGTACTTAAGTAGTCGATTCCCATCTCCATAATCTCAACATCGGCATGTCCCATCTGACTCATGTAAAAAGGTTTGACAATAGTAAACCCGAGAATACAAATTACGACGTAACTTACAAAATAGAGAAATGCCGCATTGGAAGCAATTCGATTTACTTCGTCTGAGCGACGCTCACCAAGTGCTTTGGAAAGCAATGCATTCATACCGACGCCGGTACCAGTTGCAACAGCGATTAAGAGCATCTGCAAAGGGAAGGCGAGTGAAACGGCAGTAAGTGCATTTTCAGATAATTTAGATACAAAAATACTGTCTACAATATTATAAAGTGCCTGCACGAGCATGGAAATCATCATAGGTAAAGACATGTTAAACAGAAGTTTACCAATCGGCATGGTTCCCATTTTATTTTCTGCTGCAGGGGCAGTTTTCATTTCTTGACTCATGTTTTCCTCCTTGTGGTTATTTTTTTGAAGTTGTATAAAAACACTAATTAATTATCATAGCATGGTGAAAAAAAACATACAAGGTTTTTTGTGTATATTTTGAGGTACATTTTTAGTAAAACAGATTTTGAAAGCATGTTAGCATTATCTTGAATTTATAGCAAAACAAGAGTATAATCAAAACATTGATGAGAGTTAAAATAAAGGGTGTAAGAAATAGGAGGATTAATTATGATCACTTGGAACAACTTAGATAAGCTTACTTCTTATCAGGAACTGGCAAAGACAAATAAAGTAAAACTTGCAGAGGTAATGTCAGGAGAGAATGGTGCAAAGAGAGTAAAAAATTACAATATACCTATGGCAGCCGGACTGGCATACAACTATGCAGCAAAACAGGTTGACGAAGAGGTACTTGCAGCACTTGGCAAATTGGCAGAAGAAGCACAGCTGACAGAAAAATTCGAAGCTCTTTACAACGGAGAAGTAATTAACACAGGAGAAAAACGTCTTGTTCTCCATCACATGACACGCGGACAGCTCGGTGATGCAGTAGAGGCAGACGGAGTAGATAAACGTGCTTTCTATGTAGAACAGCAGGAAAAGATTGCAGACTTTGCAAATAAAGTACATGCAGGCGAGATTACAAATGCAGCTGGAGAGAAATTTACAACAGTTGTTCAGATTGGTATCGGCGGAAGTGACCTTGGTCCTCGCGCGATGTATCTTGCACTTGAAAACTGGGCTAAAAAGAACAATACATTTAAGATGGAAGCAAAATTCATCAGTAATGTAGACCCGGATGATGCAGCAGCAGTTCTGAATTCTATTGATGTTGCACATTCTATTTTCGTACTTGTGTCAAAATCAGGTACAACACTTGAGACATTGACAAATGAATCATTTGTCAAAGATGCATTGAAGAATGCAGGATTAGACGCTTCTAAACATATGATCGCAGTTACAAGTGAGACATCCCCATTAGCTAAGAGTGATGATTATCTTGCAGCATTCTTTATGGATGATTATATCGGAGGTCGTTTCTCTTCTACATCAGCAGTTGGAGGAGCTGTATTATCACTGGCATTTGGACCGGAAGTATTTGCACAGTTCCTGGAAGGTGCAGCAGAAGAAGACAAGCTTGCTATGAATAAAGACATTCGTCAGAATCCGGAGATGCTGGATGCATTGATCGGTGTATATGAGAGAAATGTACTTGGTTATCCAAGCACAGCAGTTCTTCCATATTCACAGGCACTTAGCCGTTTCCCGGCACATTTACAGCAGCTTGATATGGAATCTAATGGTAAATCAGTAAACCGCTTTGGTGAGCCGGTAGATTATGTAACAGGTCCGGTTATTTTTGGTGAGCCAGGAACAAACGGACAGCATTCCTTCTATCAGCTTCTGCATCAGGGAACAGATATCGTGCCGCTTCAGTTTGTTGGATTTAAGAACAGCCAGATTGGTACAGATGTTGTTATCCAGGATAGCACAAGCCAGCAGAAATTATGTGCGAACGTAGCTGCACAGATTGTAGCATTTGCATGTGGTAAAGAAGATGAGAATCGTAATAAAAACTTTGAAGGTGGACGTCCATCAAGCATTATCGTTGGTGATCAGTTGACACCACAGGCTCTTGGAGCATTGCTTGCACACTTTGAGAACAAGATTATGTTCCAGGGATTTGTATGGAATGTAAACAGCTTTGACCAGGAAGGTGTACAGCTTGGTAAAGTTCTTGCAAAACGCGTACTTGCACACGAGACAGACGGAGCATTGAAAGTATTTAGTGATCTGTTAAATATTTAAGAATCCGATAGGTAAAAAGGTAGTGGCTCTTATTCATGGAAAAAGAGCCGCTGCCTTTTTTGTTTCGTTGGCTTTCATTTGACAGTACAAGGTACCCATGCTAAGATAATACTGCTTTACATAAAGAATAATACAATTGCATAGAAATGTGTGAGGTGTCAGTCAAAAGTAATTTTGACTGGTGAAAAGGGAAACAGGTGAGAATCCTGTACGAACTCGTCACCGTATTTTGCAAGCTTATGCGATACTCCACTAGGAAACTGGGAAGGAGAAAAGAAGCGATTGAGCAATGAGCCGGGAGACCTGCCTTTCACAGTACAGGAATAGAATATTCAGGCCACGAGGAACTGGCAGTACGAAATAGACTCCGAAAAATTGCATTTGTATAAAATGTATGGCAAAAACAGTTATAAACAGGAGGACAACAATGAAAAAGAAACTGGTAATCTTATGTATCGCAGCAGCAATGAGTGTATCTATGTTAGGTGGATGTGGAAATTCTGCAAAAACAACAGACAGCACGAAAACAGAGGATACAACAAAAGACAGTGATCAGGCGGCAGCCGATAAAGTTGCAAAGCTGATCGACGACATTTATGTACAGGAAAGAACAGACAAAACAGATGAGCAGTGTAAAGCGGCTAAAGAGGCCTGGGATGCACTTACGGATGCACAGAAAGAATTGGTAGAGGGAGAGAATGCAGATCCAGATTATTTTGGAAGAGACACAGGAGATGCATCAAAGGATGATCCGCTCAATGCAGATGACATCGGGGAGAATGAGCTTTTAGTAGTAAGCTTTGGAACATCATTCAATGACAGCCGTGCAGCAGATATCGGTGGTGTGGAGAAGGCACTTCAGGAAGCTTATCCTGATTGGTCCGTAAGAAGAGCATTTACAGCACAGATTATTATCAATCATGTACAGGCTCGTGATGACGAGAAAATTGATAATGTAGAACAGGCACTGGATCGTGCAGTAGATAATGGTGTTAAGAATCTGATCATTCAGCCAACACATTTGATGCATGGAGCAGAATATGATGAATTGACAGAGGCAGTTGAGAAATATCAGGATAAATTTGAAACTGTAAAAATTGCAGAACCACTTCTTGGAGAAGTTGGATCAGATGCATCCGCAATCAATGAAGATAAAGAAGCTGTAGCAAAAGCAATCACAGCAGAAGCTGTAAAAACAGCAAAATATGATAGTTTAGATGCAGCAGCTGAAGATGGAACAGCATTTGTATTTATGGGACACGGAACATCTCATACAGCAAAAATCAGTTATTCGCAGATGCAGACACAGATGGAAAATCTTGGATACAAGAATGTATTTATCGGAACAGTAGAAGGTGAACCGGAAGATACATCATGTGAAGCAGTGATTGAAAAAGTAAAAGAAGCAGGATATAAAAACGTAATCCTTCGACCACTTATGGTTGTGGCAGGCGACCATGCAAACAATGACATGGCAGGTGATGATGACGATTCATGGAAGAGTCAGTTTGAGGCATCTAAGGAATTTGACAGTGTAGAGACACAAATTGCAGGTCTTGGAGAGATTTCTGACATCCAGCAGTTATACGTGGCACATACAAAAGCAGCAATGGACGCAGAAGGAATCAAAACAGAGCAGACATCAAAAACAGCATTGGAAGATGGAACATATACAGCAGAATTTAATACAGACAGTTCTATGTTTCATGTAAATGAGGCAATGGATGGAAAAGGAACACTAACAGTAAAAAATGGTAAGATGACAATTCATGTCAGTCTTGTGTCAAAAAATATTGTAAATCTGTTCGAAGGAACAGCAGAAGATGCACAGAAAGATGGAGCAAAGCTGTTAGAACCTACGACTGATACAGTAAAATATAGTGATGGAACAAGCGAAGAGGTGAATGGATTCGATGTTCCGGTTCCGGCACTTGATAAAGAATTTGATCTTGCTTTAATTGGAACAAAAGGAAAATGGTACGATCATAAGGTGAGTGTATCCAATCCGGTAAAAGCAGAATAGTAAATACAAAGAAGATATTTGATTTAGGAAAATGAATCGAATATCTTCTTTTTTGGTTGCATAACATAGGATAAAAAAGTAAAATATTTATAGAAATCTAATACCGAACATGATGAAAATTTCAATATAAAGGAGTCGATATGAAAGATATCTATATTATTTTAATTCCGTTTCTGGGGACTTCGCTTGGCGCAGCATGTGTATTCTTTATGAAAAATTCGCTGAGTGATTCTGTAGAGCGGTCGTTGACTGGATTTGCCGCAGGAGTAATGATAGCAGCATCCGTATGGAGTCTGTTAATTCCGGCAATCGAGCAGTCAGAAAATATGGGAAAATGGTCGTTTATTCCGGCAGTGATAGGATTCTGGGCCGGGGTACTTTTTTTGTTGTTACTAGATCGTGCAATTCCGCATTTGCATCGGAATAGTGAGAAAGCAGAAGGACCAAAGAGTAAATTACAGAGGACAACGATGATGGTGCTGGCAGTAACGCTTCACAATATTCCGGAAGGTATGGCAGTCGGAGTGGTTTATGCAGGATACTTATCTGGAAATGAAAAGATTACAGCAGCAGGTGCACTTGCCTTATCTATTGGAATTGCAATACAGAACTTCCCGGAGGGGGCAATTATTTCATTGCCGCTTAGAGCAGAAGGAATGAAGAAACCAAAAGCATTTGTGGCTGGTGTATTGTCTGGAATTGTAGAACCGATAGGAGCAGTACTGACAGTTTTAGCAGCAGGATTGATCATTCCGTCAATGCCATATCTTTTAAGCTTTGCGGCAGGCGCAATGATATATGTGGTGGTTGAAGAGTTAATTCCGGAGATGTCTCAAGGTGAACATTCCAATATAGGGACAGTATTTTTCGCAGTTGGATTTACTGTTATGATGATGTTGGATGTGGCACTTGGATAGTAAAAGTATGATTTTGGCAGAGAAAGAAATAAAAATGCATATTATAGACAAAAATATACATTTATCTTATAATGTATAAGGTTTACACACCAAAGAGGTAAAAAGATGAAATCAGATGTGGTTATGACAAGACAACAGGCAGACGAATGGATTGCACATTTAGAAAATATATTTTCAGTGGTTCGTCTACTCGATGCGGAAGATATTAAAAAGAGAATAGATGGGTTGGAAACAGATACACCTGTTACATGCCAGTGCTATTCATTCTGGAACAGGAAAGAACAATGCAGCAATTGTATATCAATCAAAGCTCTGCAAGAGAAAAGTCAATATACAAAGCTGGAATATCTCGGCTCGCAGATATTTTATGTGATTGCAAGATATGTAGAGATTGATGGAAAAGCATATGTAGTAGAAATGTTATCCTGTCTGGAAGATGAAACAGTATTGGATTCTAAAGGGAAAAGTCTTTTGATCAGTAAGTTGACTCAATATAATGAAGAGTTATATCAGGATGCACTGACAGGAGTATATAATCGTCGCTATTATGAAGCTTATGTGAAAAAAATGAACGGACGCATGGGCATTGCAATGATGGATTTGGATGACTTTAAATTATATAATGATATTTTGGGACATAATGCGGGAGATATGGTTTTAAAAACCGTATCCAGAGAAATTCAGGCATGCATCAGGAAAACCGATATATTGATCCGATTTGGAGGAGATGAATTTTTACTTTTACTTCCGGATATTGATGAGACAGTATTTGCAAAAAAATTAAGACAGATACAAAAGAGAATCTATGATGCAGAAGTACCGGAATACTCCTGGTTACACATTTCTGCAAGCATTGGCGGGGCATTGAAGGGCGAAGAGCCGATTGAAGAAACAGTTGCAAGAGCGGATCAGTTGATGTATCAGGCAAAAAAGAAAAAGAATATGATCGTGACTGATACAGATAAAACGAAAAATCTGGAAACAACAAGTAAACAACGCGTTTTAATTGTAGATGATTCAGAGATAAACAGAGAACTGCTTGCGGAAATGTTAAAAGATGATTTTGATATTATGGAAGCAGCCAGTGGTGAAGAATGCGTTGAAATATTGCAGAAGCAAGGGGCAGAAATTTCAATTATCTTATTAGATATCATTATGTCAGGAATGGATGGCTTTGATGTTTTGGAATATATGAATGAAAATCAATGGATCAAAGACATACCGGTTATAGTTATTTCACAGGATAACTCCATTGCAAGTGTGACGAAAGCATATCGGATGGGGGCAGCGGAGTATATTGGCAGGCCATTTGATGCAAAGGTTATCTATCAGAGAGTTTGTAATGTAATCAAGCTATATGCAAAGCAGAGAAGATTGATTGCACTTGTGACAGAACAGATTTATGAGAAAGAAAAAAATGAACGAATACTGGTAGATTTGTTGAGTCAGATTGTTGAACTTCGTAATGGCGAAAACGGAGTACATATCCGTCACATGCATATTTTAACAGAGATGCTGTTGGAACAATTGGTTCAAAAGACAGACCACTATAAGCTGAAATGGTCGGATCAGCTTGTTATTAAAACAGCGTCAGCGTTACATGATATTGGAAAAATCGGAATCAGTGAAAAGGTTTTAAATAAAAAAGAGCCGTTGACAGAGCGGGAGAAAGAATTGGTACAGGCACATACCTTGCTCGGAGCATCGATGCTTGAAAATCTCGATTCACATAAAGAGGATGAGTTGGTAACAACAGCTTATGAAATATGCAGATGGCATCATGAAAGGTATGATGGAAAAGGCTATCCGGATGGACTTAAAGGGGAAGAGATTCCGATTTCAGCACAGATTGTTTCATTGGCAGATGCCTATGATAAATTGACGCGGGACCGTGTGAATAAGAAAGGTGTTTCTCACAAGGAAGCAATGCGTATTCTATTGCAGGAGAGAGCTGAGGAATTTAATCCGATTCTGTTAGAATGTCTTGAGGAAATCCAAGAAAACATCAGTAGAGCTATGCAGGATGGGGGCAGAGATTTAGAAGTATTCAACGAGGGCTCTGCTTATAAAAAAATGATAGAAGAGGCTGAGGAATAGAACATCTATGATGACAGAACTTGAAAAATATTACAATAAGTTTAACGAAGAAAAACGTCTGACAAGCAGACATGGTCAGGTGGAGTTTATTACATCTATGAAATATATTCATAAATATTTGCCTGTGGATAAGTCTGCAAAAATTCTGGATGTGGGTGCAGGAACCGGAAGATATAGCGTTCAACTCGCCGAAGAAGGATACGATGTGACAGCAGTAGAACTTGTGAAATACAATCTGGGAATTTTGAAAAAGAAAAACAGTGCTGTAAAAGCATATCAGGGAAATGCAATGAAGCTTTCCCGTTTTCAGGACAAAGAGTTTGATCTGATTCTTATATTTGGGCCAATGTACCATTTGTACTCAAAGGAGGATAAGGTGAAAGCTCTTACTGAAGCGAAACGTGTGTTAAAAGATGAAGGTGTGATTCTGGTGGCATACTGTATGAATGAGTATAGTATTTTGACTTATGGGTTTAAACAGAATCACATTTTAGAATGTATGGAAAATGGTAAGATAGATGAAAAATTCAGAGTGCAGCCGGAAGAGGCCGACTTGTATGATTATGTGAGACTGGAAGATATCGACTCATATAATGATGCAGCAGGAATGGAACGTATACAGATCATTTCTGCAGATGGTCCGTCGGACTATATGCGATCGGTATTAAATGCGATGGATGAAAAAACATTTCAAACATTTATAGAATATCATTTGTCTACTTGCGAGCGCTTGGAACTGGTAGGGGCCGGTTCACATACAGTAGACATTATAAGGAAAAAGGATAATAAAAAACATGAATGATTTAAAACCAAAGTTGTTTGAAGTATTAAAAGATTATAATAAAGAACAATTGATGAAGGATATCATTTCCGGAATCATTGTTGCGATTATTGCATTACCACTTTCAATTGCGCTTGCAATTGCTTCCGGAGTAGGGCCTGAGCAAGGTCTTTATACTGCAATCATTGCAGGCTTCTTTATTTCGTTTTTTGGTGGAAGCCGTGTGCAGATTGGAGGCCCAACGGCGGCGTTTGTCGTAATTATATATGGGATTGTTGCCCAGTATGGAACAGACGGGCTGGTTGTAGCGACGATTTTAGCCGGAATTATTCTGGTAATCATGGGATTGTGTAGATTTGGTTCCTTGATCAAATATATTCCATATACAATAACGACAGGGTTTACCTGTGGTATCGCAGTGACCTTATTTGTCGGACAGTTGAAAGATTTCTTCGGTCTTGAGATGGGAGCAGTTCCATCCGAGTTTGTGCAAAAAATCATTGCGTATGCAAATCATATTTCAACAATTAATGTAGTTGCCCTGGGGATTGGCGTACTTGCTGTTGTAATCATGCTTGTGTGGCCGAAGGTGACAGATAAAATTCCGGGTTCTTTAGTTGCTATTATTATAACAACAGCAATCGTATATTTTGCTAATCTTCCGGTCAATACGATAGGAAGTGTTTACGGAGAATTAAATTCTTCATTCCCGGCATTTCATATGCCATCCGTGTCTTTTGAGTTGGTACAGGAGATGCTTTCACCTGCATTTACAATTGCAATTCTGGCTGGAATCGAATCTCTTTTATCAGCAGTTGTTTCAGATGGTATGATAGGAGATAATCATAAGTCGAATGCAGAACTTATCGGACAAGGACTTGGAAATATTTTCTCAGGACTTTTTGGAGGAATTCCTGCTACAGGTGCAATTGCCAGAACAGCGGCAAATGTAAGAAATGGGGGACGTACTCCGATTGCCGGAATTGTACATTGTATCACACTGGCAATTATTTTACTTCTTCTAATGCCGCTTGCAGCATTGATTCCGATGACAACGCTTGCAGCAGTACTTCTTGTTGTAGCAGCAAATATGGCAGACTGGAATTCGTTTTTCAGACTGTGTAAAACAGCACCGAAGAGTGATGTGATTGTGTTAGTTGCAACCTTCTTCCTGACAGTATTCTTTGATCTTGTAGTTGCAATTGAAGTAGGTGTTGTGCTTGCATCCTTGTTATTTATGAAACGTATGGCAGAAACAGCAGATATTAAAACATGGAAATACGTTGATGAGCCGGATATCACACCTGGTGAAGCTGAAAAATTAAGAGATATCCCTCGAAGTATTCGTGTGTTTGAGATTTCAGGACCATTGTTCTTTGCAGCAGCAGACCAGATATTAAGCATTAACAGTGATCACAGAACAAAGGTGATCGTAATTCGAATGAGAAGTGTACCGGCCATTGATGCAAGTGCGATGAAAACGTTGAGAGAGCTTGCAAAACGGGCTGAGAAAAAACATATTACAATTATATTCTCTCATGTAAATGAACAGCCGATGGCAGTTATGGAGAAAGATCATTTTGTAGAAGATGTTGGTAAAGATAATTTCCGTACAAATATCGTTGAAGCATTGGATTATGCAGAGTCTCTTGTAAAATAGCATGAAGAAGGAATAAGGTATAGAATGAATAAAAAGAAAATAGGCCGAATAATAGAATTCTTACTAATTATTCTTTGTATTATGTCGCTTGCGTTTTTGGTGATACAGACATATCAAAAAAAGCAAGAGATGGAGAGTAGGGTAACAGAAATTTCATCAGATTGGTTTTATTATCAAGATGGCAAAAAAATAGAGGTAAATCTGCCCGTAACGATTACGAATTATAAGGAAGATACTCTTAATCTGTATCATGTAGGTATTACCGATGATATGGATTTGAAAACAATTATTACAAAAGGTGCATATTATCGGATCCAGATTAAATTGGGAGCACGATTATTATATGAATATAATGACGAAGTGTTTCCAAGAAATGCTCAGATGCGGCATAAATTAGAATGTCAAACGCAGCTTCCAGATCATGTTGGCGGAAAGAAAATAACATGTGTGTACAAAAATGATGGCAGCAATACTTTTAAGATTGAACCTATATATATTGGATATAGTGATGCAGTTTTGCGTTATCAGCTGATTTCTGAAGGTTTGGTATTGGTGCTTGTGTTTATCATGTTTTTGATCAGTATGGCATCATTAGTAGTTCATATTTATTTAAAATGCAAGAAGGTTGTAGAAACACGATTTTTACATGCAGCGATTTACTTAGTCAGTTGTGGAATATGGTGTCTGACAGATACCTCTCTGCTTCAGAACATGTTTGATTACTCGCTGGCAGTATCTTATGTTTCATTTTACATGTTTATGTTTTTCCCTGTTCCGATGATTCATTTTATTGGGGATACCAGAGGAATGGAGAAATATAGGATTCTGAATTGGTTGAAGTATATTTTCTGGTACAGAGTGTATTGAAACTGCTTCAAGTATTTGAGCTTATCGATATGCTGATAATTACGCATATACTTATTGTAATCGCAATTATAATATTAGAAATATGCTTATATAAAGAATATCAGGAAAAAAGGACGGAAGAAATCAGAACAATTTTATTTGCATTTGTAGTAGTATCTGTAATAGGAATCACTTCATTGCTACTCTACTGGTTATTTGATATTACGAGATATGGTTTCATGTTTGAGCTCGGAAATCTGATTTTTTCCATTATTTTGATGAGTGGATTGTTACATACAGCATTTCACAATATGCAGTTTCGAGTAGAGGCAACGATTTATAATAAACTGGCACGCAGAGACAACTTGACACAGTTGCCGGATATTCAGTATTTTCAAGAGTGGCTGCCAGAACAAAATGTTTCTAAAATCTATATGACAGCAGTTGTTCTGTTTCAATTAAAACGTGTGAATACGGTTTTTGGAACTAGCTTTGGAAATAAAATGCTTCGGAAAGTATCAGAGTACATAAAGAAGCGGGTGGATGTAAATCAGATGTTCCGCGTAGGAGGAAATCAGTTTATTCTTACTGCATATTCAAAATCTGAGGCAAAGCGGATGCAAAAGGAACTGAAAGAATTATTTGACGAAGAGCTTCGGATTGGTGAAGAACAAATTCATGTTCCGGCAATCATATGTGGTGTGGAATATGAACATGGTCAGGAGAGTGAGGTAGTCCTATCATATATTGAATATCTGACGGCGCAGGCAGTAAAAAGTGGTGATACAATCGTGATCCAGGGCAATCAAGAAACCATGGATGGCTTTCAATATGAAAAGGAAATCGAAAGCTTTCTGCCAAAAGCAATCCGTGAGGATTTATTTGAAGTATATTATCAGCCGATATATTCATTAGAAAGACAAAGGTTTGTAGCGGTAGAAGCACTAAGCCGTTTAAGACATCCGAAATTTGGTATGATACCGCCGGATGTATTTATTAGAATTGCAGAAAATACGGGTCAGATTAATGCGTTAAGTTCTCTTCAATTTCGAAGAATCTGCCGTTTTATGAAAGCAAATCCTAAGTTGCGAGAAAAGTTACTAAGTGTGAAATTTAATCTTTCCCCGGCACAGTTTTTGAAAAAGGGATACTGTCATAGTTTGATAGCTATGATCCGCGAATACGATCTTCCGGTTTCATTTTTCCAGTTCGAGATTACGGAGACGGTGGCAACAGAATATAATGAAGAACTTTATCGTTTTGTAAAAGAATTACAGGCAGAAAGAATAGGATTGTGTCTGGATGATTTTGGTTCTGGATATGCAAATCTGAATACTGTATTAAAACTTCCGTTTGCATGTGTTAAGATGGATCGTTCATTACTTCAGGGAATTATGGAAGATGAAAAAGTAGCGAGGTTCTATCGAAATATGTGTGCCATTCTAAAAAATCAGGGATATAATCTGATCGCAGAAGGTGTGGAAGAAAAGAAAGAAGTAGAATTGCTAAACCAGTGGGGAATCGATCTGATTCAGGGATATTATTTCTCCAGACCGGTATGTGAGGAAGAGCTATTGAGACAAATCGTGGACTAAAATGAATGGAGATTAGCATGAAAATTGTATTTTTAGACGTAAAAACAATTGGTGAGGATATTGACCTGTCACAATATGAAACACTGGGAGAAGTTGTCAAGTATGACTTTTCTTCCACAGAAGAAGTGCCGGAGAGGGTGAAGGATGCGGATGTAATTATTCTGAATAAAGTACAGATTAATGAGCAGACAATCGGTAATGCAAAGAATTTAAAATTAGTTTGCGTCACAGCGACCGGTACGAACAATCTGGATAAGGAATATCTGGAAAAACGAGGAATCGCATGGCGGAACGTGGCGGGATATTCTACAGAGACA
>OHAU01002919.1_pt1 | contig 14945 bp, 12 predicted proteins | sample 1577181 | NCBI WGS metagenome assembly OHAU01 (sample SAMEA3541472, study PRJEB24748) | human gut metagenome | biome: human gut; feature: human-associated habitat; material: faeces | place: China | collected 2012
GGCCGCGGCGGCGTCCTTGGCGGCCTGCAGCTCGGCAGCGTCGGCAGCCGTCTTGGCGGCTAGGGCCGCAGTAGCGTCGCTCTTGACCTGCGCGACCTGAGCGGCAGCGGCCTGCTCGGCGGCAGCAACCTTGGCGTCCGCGTCGGCACGGGCGGCCGCGACCTCGGCATCGGCCTCGGCACGCATCTGCGCCAGCTGCGCCGCCGCGGTCTCATGCGCCTCGGCAGCGTCGGCCTCGGCAGCCTTCTTGCCCGCTTCGACATCCTCCAGCGAGCCGCGCAGTTCCTCGGCATCCGCCTCGGCCATCTGAGCGCGCTGCGTCAACGCCAGCTCGCGCGTCTTGGCCTCGTCCAGCTCGTCGGCCAGGTCATCGCGCTCATCGGTCAGCGCATGCGCCTGCACCTTCCAGGACTTGAGCTGCCCCTGGAGCTCCTCAATCTGCTCGCGGGCCTCGGCCAGCGCCTGCTCGGCATCGAGCTGGGCCTGCGTGACCTCCTCCACAAACACACGACGAACCTCAACATCGGGCAGGTCGGGGCTATCGACCTGCACCTCCTTGATCTCTTTAATAAACTTGGGCGCCACCGGCGCGTGTTGCACGCTCTCGAGTTCCTGCAGGTTGCGCTCGTCGTCGGTCAGGCTCTTAAAGACGGTGTAGTTGTTGATGAGGTTGGTGTACATCTGCACCATGTACTCGTCATCGAACGCCAGCGCCTGCTGCTGCACGTCGATGTTGTAGCCGACCTTGTCGTAGCGCTCCATAAACTGCCACAGCTGGTAGCACTTGCGGTAGTTGGGGTCCTTCATGATGAGGTTGGTGCGCTGGATGGGGCTGCGGACCGCACTGCAGCCGTTCATGATCTGGCAGAACGACGCGCCGCGCAGCGCCATGACCAGGCGACGCACGCGGTCGATGCGCATAAAGACGTCCATGTTGTCGGCGTCGTTCTCGGCAAAGCTCTGGCGGTTTTTGACCGTCATCTCGACGTTGTACTCGATCTCTTCGTACGCGTCGTCGATCTTGCTGTGCATCTTAAAGCGGTTGCGGATCTCGTTGCCCGTCGACCAAAAGATGACGTCGGTGCGCTTGTCCACAAACGTCAGCAGGCGCTGAATCAGGTGGTAGATAAAGCGGTTCTCGTACAGGTCGTAGGTCTCAACGGTATTGACATTGAGGATGCGCGTGGGGTGAACTCCGCCGTCGTCGCTCGGCGCCAAAAACTGCGTGTTTTGGCTCAGATGGCGAACGCTGTCGGCGCTGATCTTTTTGGCGAGCGAGACCGGCACCACCTCTTCCTCGGTGGTGATAAAGCGGCGCGGCTTTTCGATGATGGTGTTGATGGCGTCGAGCGAGTCCTCGATCATGCTGATCCATTCCTCGTCCACCACCTTGACGAGCTCCTCGCGCTGCTGTTCGATCGTGGTGCCCGAGGCCTGCGCCATCTCAAACAGATAGCGGAAGTAGCGGCTGTCCTCCTGGATGGGCTCCATCTGCTCGGAGAAGCTGGTATAGAGGTCCTGAATGGTCTCGGACATGGGTTACTCCATAGATTGGATCGATCGGAAAGGGGCGAGGCGACATCACGCCGCCCCGCACTTACAGCATTAGTAGAAGTTCTGGATCCGCTGCAGGTACATGACGGAATCGGGCAGGCCGCCCTCGCCAAAGGTCTTCTCGATGTACTCGATCAGGCCCTTCATCTCGTCGCGCACAAAGCTCACGTTCATGGACTCAAACTTCTTGAGCACCTTGCGGGCGATGATGTAGTCCATGCCGCCCAGCTCGGTGCCGCCGCACGCCACGTACACGGGGATAAAGTCGTACATCTGCTTGATGATACGGTTGCCAAAGGCCAGCTTAAAGCGGGTCTGCAGGTACTGGTCCAGCTTGTGCATCTTCTGGAGCAGCTCCTCGTCGATCACGTACTCGACCTTGGCCTTCTGGAACAGGTACTGCAGGTGGTCGGCCGTCACGTGCACGCGCTCGTGCGGCTCGCACTCAAACGCGTCGGCGCGCTCGTTGAGCTCGATGGGAATCGCGCGGTCGTACACCTTGTCCGTGATGGTAAAGGTGGAGTCGTCGTTGTTGGCCGTGCCGATAAACCACAGGCTATCGGGGATGGTGAGCTTGCCGTCGTGCAGGCCCTTGGGGTCGGCGGCCCACTGGGTGGGGACCAGATCGAGCACCCACTCGTCGTGACTGGGCATCTCGAGCACCGACAGGATCTCGGCAAAGTAGTACTCCACGCGGGCGAGGTTCATCTCGTCGAGCACGATCATGGACGGGTCCTGGCGAAGGCCTGCCTCGTACACGGCGCGGAGGAACTCGGTCTCGTTAAAGCGCTTGGAGAACTCGTTAAAGTAGCCGAGCACCTCGGTGCGGTCGCGGAAGCTCGGCTGCACCGACACGATGGTCGCGGGATTGTCCAGGTAGCGGCTAAAGCTGTAGGGCAGCGACGTCTTACCGGTACCCGAGATGCCCTCCAGGATCAGCAGCTTGGAGGCGGCCATGCCGGCCACAAAGCGGCGGATGATCTCAGGCGTGTAGTAGAGCTTCATCTGGCTGCAGGCGAACGCGCGGAAGCTGTCGACAAAGTCCTCGAGCGAGATGGCATCGTCGTAGGCCGGCGACTCCCAGTCGCGGTACTTAAGGTCCACCAGGGACAGCTTGGGGAAGCGGTTGGCCTGGGCGATTTCTTTTTCCTCGGCAAGGGTCTTGGCCTCGACGGTGGCCTTGGCCATGGCAGCCGCGGCGTCCTTGACGCCCGCGCCGTCGAGCGCGAGCGACGCGTTGCCCGACACCACGGCGGCCGTGGCGCCCTCGCCCGCAGGCGCACCCGCAGCGGTGCCTGTAGCGGCGCCCACCACGTTGCCCACCGTGGGCAGGTGGTCGTCGGCCAGGGCCGAGGCGCCCACGTACGGAATCTGCTTGGTGCCGCCCATGGCATTGACCTTGAGCGCCAGCAGCTTGTTCTTCTCGTCCATGAGGTCGAGCACCTGCTTGTTCAGGCGGCCGATCTCGCGATAGAGCGCCTTGTTGGACGTGTCGTCGCGATGCAGGCGGCGGTTGATGCGGTAGCGGTGGACCAGGATGGCCACGATCAGCACGGGAACCGCGATGAGCATGGCAAACAGAATGATCGCACCGATCTTGCCCACCAGGTTAAACGTGGTGAAGTAGGTCATAAAGATGTTGAAGTACTCAACCCAACCAAATACCAGAAGGTTAAGGATGGAGCTCACAACGGCAACGACGTTGTAGACAACCTTTGCCAGCAGCTCCCAGGCAAATCCCAGAAACTCACTCACCGTCGGTACCCTCCTGCTTGGTCGCGTTCATCGCCGCCTCGGCCTCGGCCTTCAGACGACGGGCTTCCTCGAGCTTGGCCTCGGCCTGGGCGAGCTGCTCGGCGGCGTTATCGGCGGCAACGGTGGCGGCAGCGCCCTTGCCCTCGGCGTCCACGATGGCAGCCGCGGCGGCCAGGCGGTCCTCCTCGGCCATGGCGCGCTTAAGGTTCATGCCCACCACGATGAGGTGATACACCTGGTAGATAAAGAACAGCAGCATGGGCAGCACGATCACAATGAGGAAGCCCATGGAGCTGGACAGGAAGTTCATGACCTTGCCCATCTGCGGCAGCGCAAACACGTACTTGCCCACGATGTCGCCGTCGCTGATGATGTGTGTATCGGCCACGTCGTTGTTATCGCCCTTGGTGGTAAAGCTGCGCATGCCGTTGACCTCGTCGATGGCGGCGATGCGGTGCGTGTTGAGCGCGTACTCGTTGTCGATAATGGTGTGGAACGTCACGATGTCGCCCACCTCGAGCTTAGAGGTGTCGCACTTTTGGATGACGATGAGGTCACCCTTGTTAAACGTGGGCGCCATGGAGTCGGACTGCACGGCAAGCGGGGTGAAGCCGGCGATGTCCGAGACACTGCCGTCCTCGCGCGTAGCGAGCGTGGTAAACGCATACAGGGCCGCCACCAGGATGATGATCCACATGACGACGCTCAGTGCGATGGATGCGGCTTTTTTGACAGATTGCATGATGTCCCTTACTACCGTGTCTGTTTAGGTCGTGCGCGGCCCGATGGCCGCCGTGCGTATCTACTGTTCCTCGATGCCCTCAAAGCGCATCGAAACCGAATAGTTAGCTCCCTTTAGCATATTAGTGCAATTTGGGTCCGTTCCCTCGAGCCATATGCGAACGGTTACCGGCTTGTCCGTATCTTTTATTAGGTCGAACATGTCGCTGGCCGCGTTCGCTGCTCCCGAGTCGAGCCCAAAGACGGTGGCCGCACCAGACGAGCCTCCGCCTCCGTTGGGGTTGTAGACCCAGGTGTGGCCGTCGGCGGTAAAGCTCATGCGCATGGCGCTGGCCATGCCCTGCGTGTCGGAGCTAAACCGCGTGCCGGACGCGCCGCCGTCGCCGTCCTGCCCGGTCAGGCGAACGCGCAGGTCCGTGCTGCTCATAAAGTGCAGCGTGAACTCCAGGTAGGCGCCGGTCGCGGGATCGGCGGTGGAGCCATCCTCGAAGGTAAAGGTCTGGTAATCGCTCGTGGTGACGGGCTTGAGCCTGGATGCATCGATGTCCACGCCCTTTTCGCTGGCGATGCGTGCCGAGATCTGGTCGAAGCCCAAGCTGTGCACGTACTCGTCAAACGCGGCATGCTCGTCCAGGTCAAAGCGCAGCGAGCCGTCGGCGTTAGCATCGATCATGAGCATTCTGGTCTTGGCGCTATCGGCGATGGAGAACCAGGCAAACGTTGCCATGGCTATCGCCACCAGGGCAAACAGCACCAGCACCACGGTGGTGGTGAGCTTGCGGCGCAGGTCGGTGTCGGCGGGGGCGGGGACGTTGGGCTTGCCGGTGGCGGGCGTACAGTTGGCGGCGGGTTGCTTACGCGTCATGGCTACTCACCGTCCAAGGTCGCAAAGAGCGCCAGGTGCAAGGTGCCCGGGTCTTGATGCAGGTAGTCGGCGCTATCGGGGTCGGTGCCCTCGATGTAGTAATAGATATCCAGACGATAGGTCTGGCCCAGCCCCAGCGTGGCAAGCGAGTTTTGTGGGCGCATGGCTGTCTCGCTCGTGTCCAGCGTAAAGGCGGCCGGGTCCTGCGTCACGTTGGTACCGCAAGCGAGCTGGCCGTTTTGCCAGCCCAAAAGCATGCCCTCGGTATAGCCTGCCAGGCCCGCGGGGACGGTCGCGGGATGCTCGTCGCGATGGCCGCCGTCGGAGCTGTCGAGCTCAAAGATGTTGGCGGCAAGTACCTGGTTGCCGCTCGAGATCTTAATGCCCACACGGGCTGCGCGCAGCAGCTCGGCGTTGGCGTCCTGCGGGACCAGCGATTCGGCCAGATACAAGCTGACCTTACCCTTTACTTTGCTGGCGCCCGTTCCGGTAATGGTGGGGCGCAGATCGATCCAGCCGTGGTAGAACGCGGAGCCATTGTCTTTTGCCTGCTCAAATACCGTGGCATCGCCGGCCGAGTTGTTTTGCGCGCAGGCGGCAAAGCCGTTGAGGTCAAAGGTCGAGACTGGGTAGAGCGTCACGGCGCCATTCGCGCTGGAAGTCAGGGAAACGTCGCCCTGCTGCGACCAGCTGCCGCGATCGGCATCGCCCAGCTCTAGCACCAGCTTGGACGTGTCGCTGTGCACGCTCACCGAGTTGGTGTTGACCTTCATGTTGCTGGTAAACCAGGCGTAGGTCGCGGCGCCCAAAGTGGCGGCGAGCGCCACCATAACGAGCGCGATGTAGGCACGCGCGCGACGGGCGTGACGGCGGGCGGCGGTTGCGGGCTCGGTGGGCTCGAAGGCGGCGGTTGCCGCCGTGTTGACGCGCGCCGTCTCTGCCTCACTGCCGTCTAGCTGCATCTGCTTCTTATCTTGCATGCCACTCGCCCCCTTATGCCTTGGCGACGGCAAAGGCAAGCTGCAGCACCACATCGCGGGCCTGGGCCTCGTCGATGCAATTGGCGTCGCAGCCTTCCATGTACACAACGTAGCGAACGCTTGCCACCTCGTTGGCGGCCAGCGTGCAGATAGGTGTGGCACCTGCGCGCGCCGCGGGCGTGTCGCCGGTGCCGTCCATGCTGTAGGCGCTTATGGCGCGTGCGGGATCGGCGGTGTAGGCCCAGCCCGAGGCGCCAGCCGCCACAACCACGCCGTCTTGCGCAGTGGTACGCCTACTGGTGGCGCCCGCGGTGTTGCCCAGGTCGTCGCAGGTAAAGATATGCGTTTGCGTGCCCGACTGGGTTGTAATTACCAGACCCAGGCGCAGCGCGGCCAGCAGCTGCGGGTCGCTCGTCACGCTCATCTGGCCCTGATACAGGTACACGTTGAGCGCGCTATCGCTGCCCTTGAGGTACAGCGTGCCCGAAAGGGCGTAGTCGTCCAGCTGCGCGGTGCAGTCGGCGTAGTCGGTCGTAACGCCGGCGGCGTTTTGGAACGTGCCGCGCCAAAAGCGGGAAAGGTCTGACGTCGAGATGGGATAGAGCGTCTTGTCGGCGGCGGCAAGTGTGGCCGTTGTGTCCCAGGGCCCGTTGGCCGAAAGGCCAATCTGCAGGTCGGAGCTCTCGTCGCTTACCGTGTGCGCCACGGGCGTCACGTTGGTGTAGCGCGAGTTGCTAAACCAGGCATAGGTAGCCGCACTCAGGGCGGCTACCAGCACCAACATCCATGCGGCCGCGGCAACCATGCGACGGCGCGAGCCTAGGATGTCTTTGATGTTCGATGCGCTCATCCCTGGTCCCCTTACGAACGCTTACCGGCAAAGCGCAGCGCCAGCGATTGCAGGCTGGTGGCGGCCAGGTTGTTGGTACAGTCGGGGTCGCAGCCCTCCAGCCACACGTACACGTCCACGCGCACGGGCGTGCTGCGGCTGGCGCCCTTGGCGGCAGCGGGTAGGCTGCAAATCTTGGTCGTGGCCTCCTTGAGACTCACGATGCCGGTGTCTTCGTTGTAGTCGCAGAAGTTTGCGCTGGTCAGCTGGTCAAAATGGACCGTGGCACCGTCGGAGCGGCTGCTGTCGAGCACCAGGTGGTTCTGCTCGTTTTCGCCGGCGTCCTTGCCATCAAGCGTGTTGTAGCGCGCCTGGGGATTGTGCTCGCCCGAGACCTCAAAGACGTACTGGCCCGTAACGGCATCGCCCTGCCCTGGAGCATAGGCGACCAGCCCCACGCGCAGGGCGGTGGAGATGGGGTTTGCCGGATCCTGCTCGGTAAAGTCGATACCCGACAGGTACACGTCGGTTGCGGCCGAGTTGGTGGCCAGGTACAGGGAGGTCTTGTAGTAGTCGGAATGTTCGGCCGTGCCAAACATGCTGGCAAACAGCGAGTCCTGCGTGGTTCCGCCGGTAAAGCCCGTTACCTTTTGAAAGCCGTTGAGCACGTTGTCGGTCGAGACGGGATCGAGCAGGCCCGCAAAGCTCAGGCCGGCGTTGGTCTTGTACTCGCCGTCGTACTCGTTGGAGATAAGGAAGGTCACACCCGTGCCCGCGGCCATCTTGACGTCGGTGATATGGCGGTTGGCGTTGTAGATGTACCAGGCATACGTTACGGCTCCGGCAACAGCAAGGGCTACCAGCAACATGGCGAGCATGCGATTGAACTGTTTTTGCAGCGAACGCGCGTCCGACATGCCCCTCCCCCATTTGCCGCGTTGTAAACTACCTGGACACCATTTGCCCATAATGGAGTTATTTTACGCGAATGTGCAGTTCATCGGGGGTACAAACGCAACTTTCCACGTGCTGTTCGCGCTGCATCGGGGCGGATAGGGTCGCAAATCGCCGCTTTTTAAAAAATAGTTCTTGCCACTGGGTGGGAGCTCCGTTATATTATTCCCTGCGCACTCGCGCACCCTTGATCGGGCGTTTAGCTCAGGGGGAGAGCGCTTCCCTGACACGGAAGAGGTCAGAAGTTCAAATCTTCTAACGCCCACCAAATGTTCGCAGCTCAGAGGCTTCGCCTCTGAGCTGTTTTGTTTTACGCCGCCAAGACAAAAGAACGCCGCTGCAGCCAAACCGCCCAAACAGCCCCGGTGATTGCCCCGATCAGGCGCGGTTGGGTCTCGCAGCCATATATAAATAACCCCCTATAAAGTGAGGTTTAATACTTTTCCCAGAAGTGAACGAGCTTATTTGGACCCCCGGAGCATCCACACTTTTTGACGTTAAAACCGCAGGATTCCAGCAGCAAAACCGCAGGAAACAAGCCCCTAAAAGTGTCGATGTTTCGGGGGTCCATTCTGACTCGTTCACTTCTCGGGAAAAGTATTAAACCTGGATATATGGCCGCTAATTCTAACCCCCTGTTACCGCCCCTACCAATACTGATGCGCATCGATAACGGCTTGCCAGAGCCAAAATCGCTTCGTTTCGGCACGCGCATGGGCAAAATATCGCTGCTCTGCACTCATCGCCTTGTTAAAGATGGGGCGCTTATTCCGATGCAGCTTCCGTCGGATGCGTTCGCACAGCCGAACGAGCTTGTCGTAGTCAATTGCTTGGTCGGTTGTCACCGTAAAATACGCTACTCCCTCAAGCAGTTCCAACTCGTTGCGGCGCTCGGCATCCTTGTGGATCTTCTCGCGGCCGTCATGAATGGCATCGCTGTCGTAGTCGACCATCGCGGTCAGCACCTCTGGCAGCAGCCCGGCCTTTACTTTATCCCTGCCCACCTCGACTTTAGCCGTAAGCGTAATGTCGGGCGTGCGCTCCAACACGCGCAGTTTGCGCTCGCGCCCATCGTTGAGTCCATCGCGAATGAAAGCCTTCTTGTTGAGCTCGGCCTTGCCCAATGCATACCCGCCGTAGCGCGCAGGCAGCGACATAAACATGCACAGCCCCGACTCCCTCGGAGAGCGCGATCCCTCGATCACATACGCAAGCAGCGCCTTTGCCTTCGCGAGACCCCTTACCTTTGGGGACGCCTCGATATACGCCGCAATGAGCTCCTTCGTCGTGAGCCTGCCATCGCGCATGCCCCCATCCCTGCTTGTCACCCCGCCGGGAGCAAGGTTGTCCAGCCGATAGTCCGATGTCATGGCATAGCCGGCATAGATGGCCTCGGCTGCAGAGCCGTCGTGCGCAGCCTGCACAAACGCCAGCTCGGGAGCGCACACGTACGCATCCAGGCCGCCCATCCAGTGGCCCAGCGAGATAAACGAACCCGCCGGGAGCTCGTTGGTGCAGAGATGCGTCTTAACATGTTTGCTCCGCCGACGGTCGGCGCGCGACGGCACCAGCAAATCCAGCGTTTCGACCCCTAAATCATAGCGATCGATAAACTCCTGCGCCTCTTGGTCCAAGAGCGCGCAGGCGCCCGCAATCGACACGACCTCTGGTTCCGAATCCCCAAATCGAGGGTTCGGAATGTGCGCCAAAAGCGCCAACGCAGCGTTATGTGAAACGATAAAGTAGCTCATGGCGCGAAGATAACACGCGCGTCGGCGGCCGCCGGCGGTCCTGGTAAGTTTTCGGCAAACGACCGGCGGTTTTTTGCCGCAGCGCGTCCAAAGTGTTCATTCGTCGACGTCTAGCTGCAAATCCGTCAAGCTTTTGGCAAGGTTGCCGCTCAACTGACCAAAAGCTGACCATTTACTTGCCCATTTACTTGACGGCACGACCTCGCCAAAATGCTCCGCGACTTCTCGGACGGTCGAAATGCTCGTTTAGCGACCACACACCCAGCGCTGGGGTATCCTTGGAGCACATGCACCGCAAGTCGCACAAAGGAGCCGCCATGCGCACCGAGCTCGATGTTCCCTTTTCGCACAAAGACCAGGCCAAGGCCCTGGGCGCCAAGTGGGACCGGGTCAAGAAGATCTGGTACGTGCCCGACGGCATCAACCCCGAGCCCTTTGCCGCGTGGCTGCCCGGCGTTGATCGCTCCGACCCCAGCGCGCCCTACATCTACCTGGTGCTGGGCAAGCGCGAATGTTGGAAGTGTCACGAGCAGACGACGGTCGCAGCCTTTGGCATTCCGTATCGGGTGGCCGAGGACTCGGGCAGCAAGGCTGCGCCCGGCGCAATACCCGCTGTGGACGACGCGGGCCACATCGCGATCGACACCGCCCGCGCCAACGCCATAGCCATCGTCCCCGCGCTGGGCTGCGTGCCGGCCGAAATTCGCGACTACCTGCGCGAGCGCTGCGGCTACAAGCCCGTAACGTCGCGCACCACCAAGACCGTATCGCTCGCTAGCACCTGCACCGCCTGCGGCGCGCTGCAAGGCAGCCATTACCTGTTCGAGGAGCCCACGTCGCCGTTTGCACTCACGGCCATCAACAAGCTGCCCGCGCTGGAGTTCGTGCGCGTGGAAGTCGCCGGCGTCTACGGCATCCCCGACAGTCAGGACAACTTTGACCAGGCGCTCTTCACCTGGGCACGTGACCACCACACCCAGTTCCACAAAACCCTGTGCGAGGGGATTTACCTGTGGGGCATCTTATAAGGCAGAAACGCCCGAGCGTGGAAAATCTCCCGTTTTTGACAGCTTTTCAGCCCAAAATCGTCCGATAATCCACGCTCAATTTTCAATCGTCCAACAATCCTCGCTCATCAGCAGGCAACTAGACATCCGCCTCGTCATAGGTAATGGTGCATCCGCAGGTTGGGCATTGCTGAGGATAGACCGGAAGACGTAGGCCCGTCCGAGCCCGCGGGTCGGCAGCGTGCTTGTCGCGGGTGTCGATGAAGCTGATGTCTAGGCATGGGAGGTCTGCACCGCAGCGGGAACAGGGCAAACAGATTTGGCTGCAACTAGCCTCGACGAGCGGAAACAAGCTCCGGTCCATTAACGCTCGCGGTAGGTTTCCGTACACGCCTCGCGCGATATCGCTTCGCCATCCCATGGTCTCCCCTTTCCCGTTTTAACCGTTGAGGAGAGGATGGCAGGATCGTGCAGCTCTCGATGCGGCGCAGCGCGATCCGATCAATCGACATGATTGGGTTGCGACGGGCCGCACCTAACTAATACGGAGCAACGGCTTCCGCCCGACGTCGCGATTCCGAGAAATCGAACTCGGCTCGATGCGCCTCGAGGAATCGAGCGTTGGGTCGCAAGCGATGCTCGTCCGGCTCGCGCAGCACCGAGCCTGCAAACGTCGCATATTCCGTATGTCGCAGAAGGTACGACCCGCAAAGTTGATAGTCGCCGCGTACCAGCTCAAACGAAATCAGATGAGCGTCGAACAGCGAGTGCAGGTCGCGGCGCAGCAGGATACCGTTGCTGACAACCTGCGACTTGGGACCCGAGTAGTTCTCGATATGCGCAGCTTCGAGCGCTTCGTCGACATTGCAACCCGAGACGGCGCATCGACCGGTATAGGCCTCAAAGAGCTGCGTGCGGAAACGCTGCTGGCCGATTCGCTCGCGACGCAGCGCATAGCGAACCTTTTCATCGTCGCTCGCCGGAGCGCCGGAAAACTCCGCCGCAATCGGAGCGTCCTTCATGTAGCTCATATCGGGGAAGAAACGCGCGTCGGGTCCACCCTTGTGAACGGGGCCATGCAGCACAAACCAGCTGTTCTCCGGCTCGTAACGCTCAACGAACGCTAGGCCCAGCACCTTGTAGCCAGCGCTCGTTGCAAAGAACACGCCAACGGGAACGCCGCACTCCATGCAGTTGATCATCTTTTGGTTGTAGTCCTGGTCGCGCCAGTTTTCGACCGAAGCACTTTGCGACGAGTACTTGAGCACCCAGGTGCCATCCTCAAGATAGAGCGGCGGAACATCGGGGTAGGCGCCGCGCTTTGAGTTGTGCACCGAAAGGGCGAAGGTCTTCTCACGCGGATGCTTAACGCGCCGGCGACCAGGCCAAAAGATGCCCGAGTCGCGCGACACCGGAAAGAGTTCGGAATCAATCGTCAGACGAAAGGGATATTGAGGGCTATCGGCATTGGTGCGATGCGGAAGCTTGTCCCACAAGCCGCCACGCTGCTCCTCGCGCAAGAACCACTCCCAAGCCTGGACATATTCGGACGGCACAAAGCTGCAAGCGCGGTCGAAACTCGGCCGAGCAATCAGCGGAACACTAGAAGCGATGCCGTCCATAAGGAACCTCCAGGAAGAACAGTTCCTCACATTATCGCCTACGAAATGATGACGCTAAACGAAAAAGGACCCACTTCCTTCGAAGCAGGCCCTTGACCATCTGCATTTAAGCGAACATCGGCATTACGACGTTGCAACACCGGCGAGCTTGACTGTCACATCGTATGTTGCAAGGTCCTCAGCTGCGGCGTTGTTAACGCAGTCAGCATCGGTTCCTTCCATCCAAATATAAATTCGGACCGCTATGCCATCATAGCCAACGCGACTTGCGATCTGGTGCGTACCGGCGTCAACCTGATAATCGTCTCCAACCTTGTTTGCAAGCCAGCCGGCGCAATTGCCTGCTTCAATATGTTGGTAGGAAGGCACTTGAGGTCCGCTAACCGCGTCCTTTACACAAGACCATCCAGCAATGGCGTTTTTATCGTTACCCTTCTCGGTAGTAGAAACTGCAGCGGGAGCGTACACGACCTTTAGAGTTTCATCACCGGTCGGGTTTCCATTAGCATCAATTGCCTGAGTAGTGATACCGACTCGTAAAGAATTCGGGATGGTATCGGTCGTTGGTGCCCCATGGGCGGTAACAACTACGGGCTCTCCGTCAGATCCTTCAAGATACACGTCGGCTATACCTGACTCTGTAATGGTGTAGACAATAAACTCGCTCTTGAGATAGGCGTAGTGGGTCTCGCCACCGGCCTCGTATTCTCCGGGCTTTCCATCCTGTTTAAACTTAATCTGCGAGTAAGAGGTCACTCTACCGTCTGATCCCCAGCCTTGGCAGACAAACCAGTTCTTAAGATCGTCCGTAGAAGACGGCGTTATCTTTCCGCCCTGTATTGCAGCCGCGAGCGACGTCTGTTCGCCACCGTGCTGGGCACCGTTCTTGAGCTCATCGATCTGAAGGATGAAACCATTAGTCGTTGCGCTAATGGTTGAAGATGTCGCCTTCACCGTGTTATTTGCGACATACCAAGCATAGGTTGCAGACGAGAGAGCAACAGCGGACATAAGCACCGCACAGGCAGCACCCATGAGCTGTTTTTTAAGCTGTTTTACGCTCTGGCTCATTCGATAGACCTATCTAGTAGAAATGCCGGGGGCCGACGGTTCGGCCCCCGGCATTCTGAAATCTCAAAAACGACGAAGTCGGCGATAGCTAGTTAGAAGTACCCTTGTACTCCTTGGGCGTAGCCTCAAAGGTGATCGTCACGCCATTGTCGCCAGCAGTGGTCTTGATCTTCTCAAGGTTGTTGGAATAGACGTTAGCGTCGTCACCATCGTAGTACAGGTAGACCTTAATCGTAGCGTCAGCATCAGATTTGATTACCTGATCAGTTGCAAGCAGATCGCTAGCCGTCCTGTCATCATTAGAGGAGCTGAGTTGAATACCGTCCTTACTCCAGACCTCCCACTTCTCACCGCAAACAACAAGAACGCGAAGGGCATTGCCAAGGTTCTTATTTTCCGTCGTTGTAGGGGTAGTAACAGTCACGCCCGTGATATGCAGGTTCGTGAACTCACCATCGTAGGTGCCGGTACCCACATAGAAAGTATTCTCAACCGCATATTTAGCTTCCACGGCTTTGGCGGCAGTTCCGTCACCAATCTTGAACTCGGTACCCTCCTTCATCGTCGAAGCGTCAGCGGTAGACGCATAGGCAGACTTCCAAACGGCCTTGCCATCCTGGCTCTTCTCAGTCTTAGCAGGATAGAGCTCCTTCTTTTCGACCCCAGAAGTAACAGCACTAGTGGAGGTCTTAGACGTCTTCGCCTTATCAATCACGAGGTATGCAGAGTTGGACTGGGCGGCGATGTTAGACGTCGTCGCCTTAACCGAGTTGTTGCTGACAAACCATGCGAAGGTGGCGGAACCGAGGGCTACGGCTGCTACCAGCACCATGGCGATGGCGGCGCCCATCTGTTTCTTTAATGCCTTGGTATCCATGCGGACCCCTTTCTTTCCCCATTCATCCCAGATGACCCTCGAGAAGCCCGGAAGGGGAACCCGCGCTTTCGTGTTGGATGTTGCTTGCCCATCCTTAAAATTTGGATTTGAGAATACCATATTTCTTACGATTTCCTTATGAGTTTTCGAGGGCTTGCATTCCGGCAGATTCATGGGTCTACCTTGGGCTGGGTACGGAACTGTGCAAACGCTGTTTACCTTATCTAGCCACGCGCTTCCGCAAAGTCATAAGCCTCTCTTAAGGTTTGCGACCGCAGCGCCATGCCATCGCACATTTACACCCCGCCGAGCTTCGCCCTTAGCCCTTCCCCACTCGCTATACTGGTGCAGAACGTGTCATTTTTGCCTGCTTGCGGGCTATTTGCTGGGAGGGCCCCATGGCTGCCGCCAATCAACCCAAGGGAAGCGTTTCTGCCGGATCGATCAAACCGGTGACGCGCAAGGCCGTTCGCTGCCAGCGCGAAGTCGCCTGGTTGGTCACGCAGGCGGCCGGCAAGCTCGTCGCCACCACCGACGACGTCAACGCGCCCACGCCCAGCTTTGTGCTGGCGGCGGCGCTGTCGTACACCCGCGAGCAAGAGCAGGCCGCCCAGGATGGCGGACACGCGATTGACTATGAGGCCGTCATGGGTCCCGACCTCGCAAGCTTTTGTGCGGCCGCGGGGCTGCCCACAGCGCCCAACGCGCTTTCGGACGCGGGCTACATGTTCACCCTCTCGGGCGCGGACCTCATCCGCGATGTTTACGCCTACTGTAGCTACCTGGGCGAACGCATGGGAGACGCAGCGCAGGTCAAACCAGGCTACGCGATCAAGCTCGCGCTGCGGCTGTTCTTGCTGGATGCCGCCGCAGGCAACGGCGCCACTTCCACAGACAACGCCTCGGCATAGCAAAAGCGCCGGGCCGGGAAACAATCCC
>OHAU01002923.1_pt1 | contig 14920 bp, 8 predicted proteins | sample 1577181 | NCBI WGS metagenome assembly OHAU01 (sample SAMEA3541472, study PRJEB24748) | human gut metagenome | biome: human gut; feature: human-associated habitat; material: faeces | place: China | collected 2012
ACCTATGACCCTCTGCTTGTAAGGCAGATGCTCTCCCAGCTGAGCTAAGCTTCCACTTGCTTGTCTTTCCGGTGTTTTTTGTGTTTTCCTCACCGGCGACTATTACAGTATATCACATTGCAAGGGGTTTGTCAAGCGTTTTTTTCAAAAAAATCGAAAAAACGCACACTTTGTTATGTCTGTACAGTTTCAACATTGTTCTATTGTGTGATATGCACATGAAAACCGTCTAATTTCTGCCATTTTCGCCGCTGCGACGGAACAGCCGCAGTACTTCCAGCCGCAACGCCCCATGTTCGGGAGCCGACAGATCCGCATCTTTTTCCAGAATTTTTTTTGCCGTTTCCTGCACTTCATGGAGCAGCTGGGTGTCATGGGACAGGTCGGCGATCTGTAACGGCGGCAGACCGTGCTGCCGCTGCCCGAAAAAGTCCCCCGGCCCCCGCAGCTGTAAATCCGCCTCCGCGATCTGAAAGCCGTCGTTGGTACGGCTCATGATCTGCATGCGGGTGCGGCAGTCCTCCGTCACGTGGTCGGTCATGAGGATACAGTAACTCTGTGCACTGCCCCGTCCCACGCGGCCCCGCAGCTGGTGCAGCTGGGACAAGCCGAACCGTTCAGCGTTTTCGATCAGCAAAATGGTAGCGTTTGGCACATCAACGCCGACTTCAATCACGGTAGTGCTGACCAGCAGATCCAGTTCATGGTTCCGGAACGCCGTCATCACGCTGTCCTTCTCTGCCGGCTTCATTCTGCCGTGAAGCAGTCCCACCCGATAGGCAGAGAATGCTCCCGCCTGTATGGACTCTGCATAGCTGGAAACTGCTTGTAATTCGCTCTCGTCCCGATCGTCGATCATGGGGCAAACAATATAGCCCTGATGCCCCTGTTCCAGCTGCTGCCGGATAAAGCTGTACGCCCGCTGCCGCAGCTTTCCGGTGACTGCAAAAGTCTGCACCGGCAGCCGTCCGCGGGGCAGTTCTTTCAGGACAGAAATGTCCAGATCGCCGTAGATCATCAGAGCCAGTGTGCGGGGAATCGGCGTCGCCGACATGACCAGCTTGTGAGGAAAGCCGCCCTTGTCCGCCAGCAGCGTCCGCTGTGCCACGCCGAAGCGGTGCTGCTCGTCCGTAATTACCAGCCCCAGCCGTGCAAAGGAAACCTCTTTCTGAAAAATCGCATGGGTGCCCACCACCAGCGTCATGCTGCCGTCCGCCAGTGCTTCGTAAATCTCCCGCCGTTCCTTGGCACGGACAGAGCCGGTGAGCAGCCCCACAGACACGCCAAGCGGCTCCAGAAACTGCTGCATGGTGTGATAGTGCTGCACCGCCAGAATTTCCGTCGGAGCCATCAGAGCACACTGCATGCCGTTCCGGGCAGCAAAATAGCACGCCGCCGCCGCAACCGCAGTTTTCCCGCTGCCCACATCGCCCTGTAACAGGCGGTTCATGGGAGCATCGCCGCACAGGTCGGCTGTAATTTCCTCCACTGCATGCTTCTGTCCTGCCGTCATGGTAAACGGCAACGCCCCGTAAAACGGCTCCAGATCGGTATCCTGCCGCATGGGATAGGCAGACCGCCGCCGGTTGTCCGCACGGCGTATCAGCATGCCCAGCTGCAATTGCAGCAGTTCGTCAAAGGCAAGCCGCCGGCGAGCCGTTTCCATCAGTGCCGGATTGGCAGGAAAATGCACCTGTTCCAGTGCCGCCGTCAGGGGCAGCAGTCCGTGTTCCAGACGCATCTCCTCCGGCATCCAGTCGAAAGGCTGCTGCCGCATCAGTTCGATCGCCTGCTTGACTGCCCGCACCAGAATCGGCATGGTAATGCCGCTGGTCAGAGGATAGGACGGGTAGATCAGTTCCTTGCTGTCGTCCGCCAGTACGTGAGGTGCAGAAATTTCCCGCCGCAGCAGTCCGCCCTGCAATTTGCCGGACATGCGGTACCAGCTTCCCGTGTGCAGAGCCTGAAAGCCGTAGGGGTTGTTGTATAAGATCACTGTCACATCATTCAGCCCGTCCGTGGCAACCGCCTTGAAAATGGTCATGCCCTTGCGGATAAACTGCGGGGCAAGCTTGTGCACGATCTGCACCCGAATCACACAGGGTTCTCCTGTAGGTGCCGCCGCAACGGGGACAGGGTGGCTGTAGTCCAGATACCCCCGCGGCACATGGTACAGCAAATCATATGGAGTACGGATCCCCAGCTTTTCCAGAGCCTCCGCTCGCTTGGTGCCAATGCCTTTCAGGTTGGCAACCGGCTGAAACAATGCGTCCATGAAACAATTCCTCCTTTCTGAAAAAATGTTGTTCGAGGGAACACTGCCTCTTTCGCTCTATTATAGCACAGTTTCCTGCAAAAGGCAACAAAAAGCTTCTCCGCCAACGCGAAGAAGCTTTTTTCAAAAAATCTCAAAGAGGGATATTTGTCTTATTTGTTGTTGTAGCCGTCAATGACTTCATCGATCACAGAGGACCACTCGTCACGCAGTACAGCCCAGGAGTCCTTGTCGCCGTTCAGCAGTGCAGAGGTCAGGTTGTTCATGACACCTCTGGTTTCGTAGGTGTATTCGCCGTCGCCGTACATTCTGCTGCCCATGCCGTAGCCGAAGTCGAATACCGGTGTGATGTTCTTCGGATCCTTGTAATCCTGCAACGCATCATACTGTTCCTCAGTCACATAGGACTTCAGCTTGCCCTGTGCGTTGACTTCCGGAATGATCGCCTTTTCCTTGGCAGCGTCCTTGTATTCGTCGATCATAGCCGCCAGACGCTCACACTTGATATACGCAGCAACTGCATCGCCCTTGTCAGAATTCTTGACCAGCATCTTTGCACCGAAGTTGCAGTTCAGATAGTATTCATCGCTGCCCGGCTGCTTCGGGAACGGTACGATCATCAGATCGTTTTCTTCCACAAAGCCGTCATCTTCATAGTCCGGATTCGGATCCGCCTTGACATTCGATGCACCCAGTGCCCAGTCTGCCATGCCGAAGAACAGCGTGGAGCCGTCGTCCGGCAGATAGCCGTACCATGTGGGATCATACAGACCAAGGCTCATGATTTCTTCCATTACACCCTCGGCTTCTTCAATTGCCGGATTGCTGATGTTGTTGGAGAACTTAGAGCCGTCATACTTGACAAATGTTTCACCGGTAGACTGCACCATTGCCTGACCAAACCAGCCGTTGATGCCGTAGCGGGTTTCGCCGTCCTTGGCATTGGAAACGAACGTTTTCATCATGTCCATGAAAGCGTCCCAGTCCCACTTGTCCTTCTTGTACAGCTCGTATGGATCGTCCAGACCGTTCTCCTCACACAGGGAACGGTTATAGGTGATCAGCAGCGGATCAGACAGGCAGTATGGTACTACATAATGCTTGTCCTTATACTTGAACATTTCGATAACGTCCGACATATCCGACCAGATGTCGTCGCTCAGATCCAGATAGTCGTCCAGCGGCTGATACTGTTCCTTGGTCACGCCGTTGGGCACAGCGTCCCACTCATAGGGAAACATGTCCACCGGATCGCCGCCCAGAATACGGCTTGCCAGTGTGTCAAACTTGGTGTCAGAGGTACAGGAAACATACTCCACCTTTGCACCATATTTGTCCTCGAACAGCGACAGGGCAACGCTTCTGTCCTGATTGTTCTTCGGGTTGATGTCATAGTCTGCCAGCCAGTAAATGGTCTGTCCCTTGATGTCCGGATCATTCTTGACCATATCGTCTACCAGAGAAGCATCAATGGCAACGTCGTCCTTTTCCTTATAGGCAGATTCTGCCTCGGAGGAAGAAGCACTCTTGGAATCGTCCGAACCGCCGCCGCAGGCACCCAGTGCTCCCACCATTGTCAAAGCCATCAGTGCCGCCAGCATACGTTTTAAAGTTCTCATTCTTGTAAAAAACTCCCTTCCAAATTATATCGCACAAAAAACGATTCGTGTCACGAATCTAGCACTTGTATTATAGCATAAAATTTGAGAAAGGTCAAGCATTTCAGACGGTCAACTTGCACAAATTGTGGGAAATATTTTTGGAAATCCCACAGAACATGCCCGCACAAATTGCCGGTTGCAGAATTTTCAAATATATAGTATAATAGAACCTATGCAGAAAATACAAGGAGGCAACATATGAAAACAGTACAGATCTTCACAGACGGAGCATGCAGCGGCAACCCCGGACCGGGCGGCTGGGGAGCGATCCTGCGGTACGGCACTGCGGAAAAGGAACTCTCCGGCGGCGAACACGAAACCACCAACAACCGCATGGAACTGACCGGTGTCATCGAAGCCCTGTCCGCCCTGAAAGAACCGTGCAACGTTCTGCTGACTACGGACAGCAAATACGTGGTGGACAGCATCACCAATGGCTGGGTCTACGGCTGGCAGAAACGGGGCTGGGTCAAGTCGGACAAGAAGCCTGCACTGAATGTGGACTTGTGGAAACAGCTGCTCCCGCTGCTGGAAAAGCATCAGGTCACATTCCACTGGGTCAAGGGACACGCCGGTCACCCCGAAAACGAACGCTGCGACCAGCTGGCAGTGATACAGCGTGACCGGAATGCGTGAAGTGGAATAAGCCTCCCTTGAAAAGGGAGACGGACCAGCAAAGCTGGTGGAGGGATTCTGATGAAATTTTCCTAAGGCAATACCGCACAAACGGAAAAGTCCCCACTCTTTCGAGTGAGGACTTTTCCTGTATTATAGGGGTAAAAATGAAAAAATGAGATTGTCAAAAATAAGATTTGCCAGAAGCAGAATTACTTCTTCTTTCTGGTGATTGTGTATGCACCAACGCCCAAAGCTGCGGTTGCTACTGCACCCAGTGCGACTGCGGCAATGCCAAAGTCACCAGTCTGAGAAGTCTTTGCATTGTTGGTACCGCTCTTGGAGTTGTTGGAACTGGAAGAACCACCGGAACTGCTGTTGGAAGAACCACCATTGCTGCCGTTGGAAGAACCGCCGTTGCTACCTGCTGCGGTAGTTGTTGCCGGAGTACCATCAGCGTTTGTTGCTGCTGTGGTAGTACCGTCTGTGCCGTTACCGCCGTTTGCAGCGGTAGTGGTAGTAGTAGTGTTATTGCCGCTGTTGTCAGACGGAGCAGTTGTGCCCTCGCCGTTACCGCCGTTGGAGATACCGCTGACTTTGAAGTTTACAACGATCTTATCACCGGCAGCCAAACCGCCGTCCGGAGAAACATGCTCACCGGTACCAATGTCATTTACCTGCGGCTTTGTCCATACATTCATAATATTTACACGAATGCTGGTGCCGTCATCTGCGGTACGCAGTGCACCCTCAGACGGACCCGCATATGCCAACGGTGTAGAACCGCCGCCAACATGCTGAATTTCAATAGAATCGATTTCCACCTTTGCGGTGCAGCCCTCCGGCAGACCGCCGGTCGGGGTAGACGCTCCCTCCGGAGCAAAAGAAAATGCATTAATATTGGTAGAAAGAATCATAGCTTCAATGGTTTCCGAACCGTTCACCATGGTAACATCTACAGAATAGCTGCCGTCGCCGGTAATTGTTGCTTCCGTTGCTTCGGTAATAGAATTCTTCTTTGCAACTACAGCCGGATCATCTGTGGAAGAAACCCACTTGGAATCCCCGCCTGCCTGAATTGCCAGAAAAGCATTATACGGTGCTTCATCCTTTGCCTTCAGATCAGCAGATGCTGTCAGAGATGCAAAAGACAATACCGCAACCGCAGATGCTGCAACAGCTGCCATGATCTTCTTCATAAACTTCATTGTAAGCTCCTCCTTATTCACGCACTGCCACGCAATGCGTCTCACATTCTTTCAGTATTATAGCACATTTCAAAAAAACTGTCTATGCACATTTTGACTAAATTTCAAGAGGAAATCCGTCAACTTCGACAAAAACCGCACAAAATTGCACTGCGGCAGTATTATTTCGCACCGCTTTTCCCAGCTTTTTCTAAAACGTCCAAGACTTCGCGGAACAATTCCAGCGGCGGTTCTCCCGCCAGTTCCACGCCGAGATAGGGCTTCCCCACGCTGCCGAACTGCACCCGTCCCCGATACTTCCGGGACAGTGCCCCGATCATTTCCGCCGTGGGGTGCTCCATGTAGAACAGCATGCTGCCGCCACGCTGGTTGATCTCTGTGATTCCCAGCTGTGCCGCCGTATTCCGCAGACGGGACACAGTAATCAGCCCCTGCACCGATTTCGGCGGTTCGCCGTACCGGTCGATCAGTTCGTCCAGCAGGTCCATTTCGTCCTCCTGATTCCGCACGCCGGCGATCTTCCGGTACATATCCAGCCGCTGGCTCAGGCTCTCCATGTAGCTTTCCGGAATATGGGCATCGATCTGAATATCCACGGTGCACTCTGCCGTTTCCTGTATCGGCTCGCCCCTGGCTTCCGCCACAGCTTCGCCCAGCAGCCGCAGGTACATGTCATAGCCCACGGATTCCATGTGTCCGTGCTGTCTGCCGCCCAGCAGACTGCCTGCTCCGCGAATTTCCAAGTCCCGCAGGGCAATGTGAAAACCGCTGCCGAACTGGGTAAATTCCCGCATTGCCGCCAGCCGCCGCGTGGATTCCTCCCGCAGCACCTTGTCCCGCTGAAACGTGAAATAGGCATAGGCACGGCGGTTGGAACGTCCGACACGTCCCCGCAGCTGATACAGCTGGGACAGTCCGAAGCAGTCGGCATTTTCAATAATGAGAGTGTTCACATTCGGCACGTCCACGCCGGTTTCGATAATGGTCGTGCAGACCAGAATATCCGCCTCATGTTCCACCAGCTTCCGCCAGATCTCCGACATTTCCGCCTCGCCCATTCGCCCGTGTGCCACCAGAATCCGTGCGTCCGGCAGATACCGCTGCAGCTTCGCCGCGGTGAACTCAATGGTGTCAATGCGGTTGTGGATATAGTACACCTGTCCGCCCCGTTTCAGTTCCCGCTGAATCGCCTGTACCAGCACCGGCTCGCTGTACTCCATGACATAGGTCTGCACCGGATAGCGATCCTGCGGCGGCTGGGAGATGACGGACATATCCCGTATGCCGCTCATTGCCATATTTAATGTGCGGGGAATGGGCGTTGCCGACAAGGTCAGCATATCCACGCCGGCAAACATGTGCTTGAACTTTTCCTTGTGTGCCACGCCGAACCGCTGTTCCTCGTCCACGATCGCCAGCCCCAGCGAACGGAATTCCACGTCTTTCTGCACAATGCGGTGGGTGCCGATGATGACATCCGCCTTGCCGCTTCTGATCTCTTTCAGAATTTCCTTCTGCCGCTTCTGAGGAACGAAGCGGGACAGCATCACCACGTTCACCGGAAAATGTTCAAACCGGCGGACTGCCGTCTGATAATGCTGCATGGCGAGCACAGTAGTCGGCACCAGAATGGCACACTGTTTCCCGCTCATGACGCATTTCATTGCCGCACGGAGAGCCACCTCTGTTTTTCCGAAGCCCACGTCGCCGCAGAGCAGCCGTTCCATGGGGCGTTCCTGCTCCATGTCGTGCTTGATCTCGTCGATGCATGCCAGCTGATCTTCCGTTTCCACATAGGGGAACCGAGCCTCAAAGTCATGCTGTTCCGGACTGTCCGGCTCAAAGGCAAAGCCCCTGGTCTTTTCCCGCTTGGCATACAGTGCCAGCAGTTCGTCCGCCATATCTTTCACCGCACGGCGGACGTTGCTGCGTGTCTTTTGCCACTCCGGCGAGGACAGCCGGCTGAGTTTTACGTTGGAATCTTCCCGCGGACCGATGTATTTCGTCACCATGTCCAGCTGTGTGACCGGCACATACAAGTTTTCCTTGCCGGCATACTGAATGGTGATGTAGTCCTTGGTCACGCCCTCCAATTCCAGTTTGCGGATTCCCAGAAACCGGCCGATACCGTGCAGGGCATGCACCACCAGATCGCCGGGGACAATGTCCGCCAGTGTCCGGATCTCCTCACCGCGGCGGTGCTGTTTCCGCCGCCGTGTGCCGGCGTGGAGTGCTCTGCCCTGTGTGATGAGAGCCGTTTTGGTTTCCGGATAGGCGAAGCCGCCGGACAGGCTGCCGGTGCGGAGATAGACCACGCCCGCACGCCACACGCTGTCCGGTTCCGCCAGTTCGCAGCGGATCCCGCTTTCCTGCAAGTCCTGCTGCAAGATCGGCAGCGTTTTTTCACTGCCGGCACAGAGCATGGTGCAGTAGCCCTGACTGCTGTACTCCTGCAAGTCCTCAGTCAGCTGCCGCAGTTCCCCGCCCCACGGGGCGTTCTGGACTGCCTGCACACTGAGCAGCTTCTGAAATTCCACATGTTCGCCGCCCTGTAAGAAATTACTGCAATACACCTGAAAGCGTTTGTCCAGCTTCGCCGCCGTTTCCGCAGGGTCCTGATAATAGCCCTCCAGACCGCGGCAAAGGCTACCCTCCTCCAGCAGCAGCTTGCAGTCCTCCTGATACTGTGCCATCAGCCCACGCTGGCTCTCCACAATGGCACCGTATTCGCTCCAGCAGACGATCTCCATGCCGTAATCATACAGCATCGGCGGCTGCTCCCACAGCAGCGGGGCGTACTTATCCAGATGCACCGGAATCATGCCGGCTTCCAGATGATCGGCATCGGCATAAAGCTTTTCCCGCACCAGATCGGCACGGCGAATGCGGAGCGACTTTCCCAGCATACGAATTTTCTTCGCCAGTTCCGCAGGGTCGCAGAGGGTTTCCCGTGCCGGCGGCACCAGTACCTCGTCCAGCGGGTCTGTCCGCCGCTGGGTTTCCGGATCGAAATAGTGCATGGTGTCAATGGTATCGTCCCAGAATTCCAGCCGCACCGGAGCCGAAAGCTGCACCGGAAAGATGTCCACAATATCGCCGCGGACGGAGAACTGTCCCTGACCGGAAACGCTGTCCCCGCGGACATAGCCGCAGTCCGTCAGCTTTCTGGTCAGTTCCGACAGGTCTGCCGTGCCGTCCCGCTGTAACAATATGGTGTGTTCCCGCAGCTGTTCCGGCGAAAGGGTGGGCTGGAGCAGAGCCTCGATGCTGGCGGCAACCACCTTGCACTGCCCGTTCTGCAACGCAGCCAGTGCTCCGATCCTGGCGTGTTCATAGGCAGTGGTGATGCCCTCTACCGGTGTCAGAATCACTTCTTTCGCCGGAAATACCCATGCCGCAGTTTCTTCCAGCATGGTGTTGACATCATCACAGAGCCGGCGTGCCTCTGCTTCGTCGGCAGTGATGACCAGAACCGGTGCCGAGGTCTGGCTCAATGCCGCCAGCAGGTGTGCCTTGTGAATCTGGGAAACGCCGGTAAAGGACACCGGTGTCACACCCTCCTGCCTTGCCCGCATCAGTTCCTGATATGCCGACAGCTGTTCCATTGTTGCGGTAAAAAACTGCATGGCTGATTCCCCTGCCTTTCGTTTCTAAGAAAACACGGATTAGTGACTGTACAGAGATTAGTGACTGTACAGATTCATTGCGGTGTTCATGTCGCCGCCCACGATCTTCACGGCAGCATCTGCGGCGTGTTCCAGTGCCGGCTGCAGGGCAGTCATATCCTCCTCGCTGAACTTGGACAGCACCCAGTCCGCCAGATCATACTGGGGATTCGGCTTCGCCCCCACGCCTACGCGGATACGGGGAAATTCCTCCGTGCCCAGCTGTGCGATAATGCTCTTGATGCCGTTGTGTCCGCCGGCACTGCCCTTTCGCCGCAACCGCAGCTTTCCCGGCGGCAGGGAGATGTCATCATAAATGACCAGCACCTGCTCCGGCGGGATCTTGTAGAAGTTCGCCGCCGCCGCAATGGCATCGCCGCTGAGGTTCATGTATGTCGTCGGCTGCATCAGCAGGCAGCGTACTTCCCCCAGCATCGCCTCGCAGCAGTTGGACTGAAACTTCATCTGGTTCAGTTTTACGCCGCCGCACTGTTTCGCCAGTTCTTCCACCGCCAGAAAGCCGGCATTGTGGCGGGTGTGTTCGTATTCCAGCCCGGGGTTTCCCAGACCGGCAACGATCCAAGTCAGCTTGCCGTGCACTCTGCCGGCGGAACCTGACTCAATCTGCTGAAATAAATCAAAAATGCCCATTTTTCCTATAACCTGCTTCATGCGGCACCAGAGCCTTCCGATGCCGCATGAATCCTTTCGCTAATACTGCTTTCCGTTTTTTGTCAGCAGGCACAGCATGCTGTGCCCTGTCCTCTAGGCAATACCACACAAAAATTTGCAAGCAGATGGCGTGCAAAGTCGCCAGACGCTCTTTGTGCGGTATTGCCTCTATTATAACGGATCAAAGCGTTCTTTTTCAAGGGGGATTTTATGAAAATTACTTCTTGCCGCCGTCCTCGGGGAACAGCTTGCTTTTCAGCTTCTTCAGGCTGTAGCCTTCCTTGACTTTGAGATCTGCACGTTCTACCGCCAATGCGTAATCCGGCACGTCCTTTGTGACCGTAGAACCTGCGGCAGTATAAGCACCCTTACCCAGTTCTACCGGTGCGATCAGGTTGGTGTTGCAGCCGATAAAGCAGTTGTCGCCGATCACACAACGCTGCTTCTTCAAGCCGTCATAGTTGACGGTGACAGTACCGCAGCCGAAGTTGACTTTCTTGCCCACGTCGCTGTCGCCTACGTATGTCAGGTGAGCAATGGCAGTCTGCTCGCCCACGGTGGAGTTCTTGACTTCCACGAAATCGCCGATCTTGACACCGTTTTTCAGGTGTGAATTCGGACGGATATGGACAAACGGACCTGCCTTTACAGCATCTTCGATCTCGGACTCGAATGCCTGCACATAGTTCAGTGTCACGTGGTCACCGATGTTGCAGTTTTCGATGAGGCAGTTCGGACCAATGGTACACTTAGCACCGATCTTGGTCTTGCCTCTTAAAATGGTACCCGGCAGAATGGTGGTTTCTGCACCGATCTCCACATCGTTGCCGATGATGATGCCGTCGGTGTTGACAAAGTTGACACCGTTTTCCATGTGCTTCTCCAGAACCCGTTCCTGTGCCACTTTGTTCAGATGCAGCAGGTCTTTTCTGGTGTTGGCACCCAGGATCACGTCCGGATTCTCGCTGCGGTATGCACTGGCTTTCCAGCCCCGTTCCAGTGCCAGTCCCACGGTATCGGTGAGGTAATACTCGCCCTGTGCGTTGGACTGAGACAGATTCCCCAGCAGTTCCAGCAGAGCCTTGGTCTTGAACCAGTACGCACCGGAGTTCACCTCGTGGATCTCCCGCTGTGCATCTGTGGCATCTTTTTCCTCTACGATCGCCGCAATGCCGGTTTCGCTGCGGAGAATTCTGCCGTAGCCGGTGGGCTGTTCCAAAGTGGCAGTGATGACTGTCACAGCATTTTCCTGTGCCTCGTGCAGCTTCAGGGCGTTGGCAATGGTTTCGCTGTCCATAAACGGGGCATCACCGCAGAGCACCAGTGTGTTGCCGTCGGTGAATTCCTGCATGAATTTTTCTGCCTGCATCACTGCATGACCGGTGCCCAGCTGTTCCGCCTGCAAAGCCGTCCGATAGCGGTTGCCCAGATACAGTTCCACGTACTGTGCCTTATAGCCGGTTACCACGCAGATGCGGCTCAAGCCTGCACCCTCGCATGCACGGATCACCCAGCCCAGCATCGGCACGTCCAGTACCTGCAGCATCGGCTTCGGGATCGCAGCTTTCATACGTTTGCCGTGTCCGCCGGCAAGAATAACAACCTGATTCATGTTTTATGTCCTCCTGTAATACCCCGCTCCGGAAATTTCCGGAGCAGAGCGATTTTGCATCATTGCATGGATTGGGTGCTCCTCCGGACAGCCGTCCGAAAAAACCCCTTTTTACATTATGACAAAATCTTGAAAGGATTGCAAGTCTTTTTTCAAAAAAAATTCGTGTATTGTGATTTTTGTATAACTTGCCACAAAAATGGGCGTAATTTTTTCTTGAAAAGTGTATAGTATTTTCATGAGAAGTATGCTATAATAATAATGAGCCGGTTGAGAAAGGGAAATTTGCCAGATTTCCCCGAATGCAATCACGTAGCCGGACATTCAATCGAAATCAAAAATTGGAGGTATTTACCAATGGCAAACAAATGGGTTTATATGTTTAGCGAAGGCGACATGACCATGCGGAATCTCCTCGGCGGTAAGGGTGCAAACCTGGCTGAGATGACCAGCATCGGTCTGCCGGTACCGCAGGGTTTCACCATCACAACTGAGGCCTGCACACAGTACTATGAGGACGGCCGCAAGATCAACGACGAGATCATGGCTCAGGTCATGGACGGCGTTAAGAAGATGGAAGAGATCAACGGCAAGAAGTTCGGCGATCTGAACAATCCGCTGCTGGTTTCCGTTCGTTCCGGTGCACGTGCTTCTATGCCGGGTATGATGGACACCATCCTGAACCTCGGTCTGAACGACGACGTTGTTGCTGCAATGATCAAGGGCAATCCGGATCCGGCTTTCGAACGTTTCGTATATGACTCCTACAGACGTTTCATTCAGATGTTCTCTGACGTTGTTATGGAAGTCGGCAAGAAGTACTTCGAACAGCTCATCGACAAGATGAAGGAAGAAAAGGGTGTAAAGTTCGACGTAGAGCTGACCGCTGCTGATCTGAAGACTCTGGCTGAACAGTTCAAGGCTGAGTACAAGAACCAGCTGGGCACAGACTTCCCGTCTGATCCGGTAGAACAGCTGAAGCTGGCTATCGAAGCTGTATTCCGCAGCTGGGACAACCCGCGTGCAAACGTATATCGCCGTGACAACGATATTCCGTACAGCTGGGGTACCGCAGTTAACGTAATGCCGATGGTATTCGGTAACCTGAACAACGAGTCTGGTACTGGTGTAGCATTCACCCGTGACCCGGCTACCGGTGAAAAGAAGCTGATGGGCGAATTCCTGATCAACGCACAGGGCGAAGACGTTGTTGCCGGCGTTCGTACTCCGATGCCGATCGCTCAGATGGCACAGGAATTCCCGGAAGCTTACGATGAATTCATCAAGGTTTGTGATACCCTGGAAAACCACTATCACGACATGCAGGATATGGAATTCACTGTCGAGAACAAGAAGCTGTACATGCTGCAGTGCCGTAACGGTAAGAGAACCGCACAGGCTGCTCTGCAGATCGCTTGCGACCTCGTAGATGAAGGACATAAGACAGAAGAAGAAGCAGTTCTGATGATCGATCCGAGAAACCTGGACACCCTGCTGCACCCGCAGTTCGATGCCAAGGCTCTGAAGGCTGCTACTCCGATGGGCAAGGGTCTGGGTGCTTCCCCGGGTGCTGCCTGCGGTAAGGTCGTATTCACTGCTGACGATGCAGAAACCTGGAACGCAAAGGGCGAAAAGGTTATTCTGGTTCGTCTGGAAACCTCTCCGGAAGACATCACCGGCATGAAGGCATCTCAGGGTATCCTGACTGTCCGCGGCGGTATGACTTCTCACGCTGCCGTTGTTGCTCGTGGTATGGGTACCTGCTGTGTATCCGGCTGCGGCGACATCAAGATGAACGAAGAAGACAAGCAGTTCGAACTGGCTGGAAAGACCTTCCACGAGGGCGACTACATTTCTATCGACGGTTCTACCGGTAACATCTATGACGGCATTATCCCGACTGTTGACGCTTCCATCGCCGGCACATTCGGCCGCGTTATGGGCTGGGCAGACAAGTACAGAACTCTGAAGGTTCGTACCAACGCTGATACTCCGGCTGACGCAAAGAAGGCTCGCGAACTGGGTGCAGAAGGTATCGGTCTGTGCCGTACCGAGCACATGTTCTTCGAAGCTGACAGAATCGCAGCATTCCGTGAAATGATCTGCTCTGACACTGTTGAAGAAAGAAAGGCTGCTCTGGCAAAGATCGAACCGATGCAGCAGGGCGACTTCGAGGCTCTGTACGAAGCTCTGGAAGGCAATCCGGTTACCATCCGTTTCCTGGATCCGCCGCTCCACGAATTCGTTCCGACCGAAGAAGAAGACATCAAGAAGCTGGCTGATGCTCAGGGCAAGACTGTAGATCAGATCAAGGCTATCATTGCTTCTCTGCACGAATTCAACCCGATGATGGGTCACCGTGGCTGCCGTCTGGCTGTTACTTATCCGGAAATCGCTGAAATGCAGACCAAGGCAATCATCAAGGCTGCTATCAACGTAAAGAAGAATCATCCGGATTGGACCGTTAAGCCGGAGATCATGATCCCGCTGGTCGGCGATGTGAAGGAACTGAAGTTCGTAAAGAAGGTCGTTGTAGAAACTGCTGACGCTGAAATCGCTGCTGCTGGTTCTGACCTGTCTTATGAAGTTGGTACCATGATCGAGATCCCGAGAGCTGCTCTGACTGCTGACGACATCGCAAAGGAAGCTGACTTCTTCTGCTTCGGTACAAACGACCTGACTCAGATGACTTACGGCTTCTCTCGTGACGATGCTGGTAAGTTCCTCGGTGCATACTATGATGCAAAGATCTTCGAGAGCGATCCGTTCGCTAAGCTGGACCAGACTGGTGTTGGTAAGCTGATGAAGATGGCTATCGATCTGGGTAAGCCGGTCAACAGCAAGCTGCACTGCGGTATCTGCGGTGAGCACGGCGGCGACCCGACATCTGTTGAGTTCTGCCACGAAATCGGTCTGGACTATGTTTCCTGCTCTCCGTTCCGTGTGCCGATCGCAAGACTGGCTGCTGCACAGGCTGCAATCAAGAACAAGTAAGTTTGATTCGTTCGTTTATCCACGCAGTCGCCTGACTGCCTGACTCCGGACATGTGCAGGACCTGACGGACAAGTTATGGACAAGTCACTGTCGAAAATGATTCCCGAACAATTTTGATATATCGAAAAGAATCCCTGTACATCGGACGTGATGTACAGGGATTTTTGGCAATACCGCACAAAGATTGTGCGACAGATGCGTCGTCAAATTTTTCGTC
>OHAU01002935.1_pt1 | contig 14862 bp, 18 predicted proteins | sample 1577181 | NCBI WGS metagenome assembly OHAU01 (sample SAMEA3541472, study PRJEB24748) | human gut metagenome | biome: human gut; feature: human-associated habitat; material: faeces | place: China | collected 2012
CTGTTCCCTCGTGCTTTGAAGTATGGCAAACACTCTCTACTTTTGCAGGCAGAAACGTGCGATGAAGTGCAAAACAAAAAAGGAATTGCAAACAAAACAATAATAAAACTATGGGATATTTTATCATTACGGATTCAAATTGGGCAAAGCTGAGGAACGAGATACTCAGCCTTGCCGAGACCTGCCACAAGGCATTCGGGGAACAAAGCAGGTACACCGATTGGCTGCACAACGGTGATGTGTGCAGGCTGCTTAATATCAGTAAGCGTACCTTGCAGCACTATCGTGATACGGGAGTGTTGCCCTTCGCTTAAATCGGGCATAAGTGCTATTACAAGCGCGAGGATGTGGAAAGGTTGCTCCTCTCAAAGACGAATAACTCTAAAAACAGATAGATGTGATGGAAACAGCAAGAGACTTGAACATGGAGACGGATGAGATGCAACTGGTCGTCTCGGCATTGAGAGGTGTAGGCAAACGAATTGTGGAAGTGGCGAATACGCACAAGCCACTCTTTGCAGGCGAACTTTTCCTAACGGGCAAGGAAGTGTGCGAACGGCTGTATATCAGTCCCCGTACCTTGCAGGACTACCGTGACAAAAGGATTATTCCCTACACACAGTTTGCAGGCAAGATACTCTACCGACTCTCCGACATAAACCAACTATTGCAAAAGAACTATCGAAGATAAGGCCTTCGCAAGGGACGTTTCCTGCTAACTTATTCGTCTTTCTCATTAAGAATGAGTAACTTTGTGGCAAATTCAATAATATACAACTTATGAGACAGAAATTCACTTTGATTACATTGGGAGTAAAGGACTTTCAAAAGGCATTGGCTTTCTATGAGGGATTGGGCTGGAAGAAGTCGGAACAGAGCCAGGAAACCTACGCCTTGTTCCCTTTGGGTGGGATAGTCTTGGGGATATACCCACTGCAAGAATTGGAAAAAGATACGACGTTATACCATCAACAGACTGCCTTTTCGGGCATGACAATCAGTTATAACGCCATATCGGAAGAGGAAGTCGATGCCGTGATGCAGGAAGCCCAACGGCTCGGAGCAACCATTGTGAAACCTGCACAGAAAGTGTATTGGGGAGGATACAGCGGCTATTTCAAGGATTTGGACGGCTATGTGTTCGAGGTAGCCTACAACCCTTTTTGGCAGATTGACAGAGACGGAAATCTTGTCTTGTAGTTTGTCAAGTGCAATGACCAAAGAGCAGACAACTAAGGAACTGACGGTGATTCCCGGAATAGGGAAATCGCTTGCAACCGATTTGTGGAATATCGGGATAACCTCCGTTGCAGACTTGAAAGGCAAAGCCCCCGAAGTACTCTTTGCTTTGTCCAACGACTATGCTGGAGTGGTGCAGGACCGTTGCGTACTGTATGCTTTCAGATGTGCCGTTTACTTCGCGCAGACACCGCCAGAGCATAGGGAAAAGGAAAAGCTGAACTGGTGGTTCTGGAAAGACTGAGCCGATCGTACTCCTAAGATTGACATGGTCTTGATCGTATCAAAGGATCTGTGTTTTAAATTTGTCTTGAATTGTTAAAGCACGAAGCCTATCAAGCCCGAATGTTGGCAACAACGGTATAGGGGCACGATTAACACCAGAAAATAATAATACACTTTTTTTTGAAAGCGCAAGTAAGCACAGATAGAAATTAACGTGTGCAGGACAAGGATTATAAGTGAAATTAGGGAATAATCGGCATTCTCTTAGCAGAATGTTCAGATATTCTGCTGGCTTCATCGTAAAATTTAGTATCTTTGTGGCATTACTAACCCTTTAATTCTAAGCGATATGATAAAGTAGGTAATTCAAGCGAAGAAGAATCCGCTGAAGAAAGAAGAAGTGGAGTTTTATCCGCAGGCTGCACCGACCACGCCGGTAACGTTGGCGCAAATCGTAAAGCGGATAGAGAAACGCTCCACCGTGTCGAGTGCTGACGTAAAGGCTGTGTTGGACGCCTTACAATACGAAGTTATCGAGGCCTTGGAGAATGGCAACACCGTGCGACTGGGCGACATCGGTTCGTTTCGTCTCACTATCAAGGCGGAGGGCGCAGCAACGGCCGTCGAAGCCAAGGCAAAGGGCGCGAAACTCATCAGGCAGGTGAACGTGCAGTTTACCAAGAGTACGGCCATGCGTGATTCTTTCGACATCCGAAGTCTCGACTTCGCCCCCGCAGGAAGATATTGTAAACGCAAAATAGCATGATGGCAGCATCGTAATGCCTTAACGAAAAACGTGTTTCCAGCATACGAAAAGGATATTTTCCATGTGTCGGGAACACCGTTTTCAAGGTTTAAAAATACGATTTTGCAACTCGCTGATAATCAATACTTAGCAAAAGGCAAAAATTGTCTTATAAGAGAATTAAAATTGTCCTATAAGACTTTTTGAAAAGTCCTATAAGACAATTTTGAGAATGTACTTCGTACTTCTAAGGGAATTAGGAAATTTGATATTAGCTAAGGCTATAAAGAAAAGAGTGATTATTATACAAAAAAAAGAAGAACATGGTAAATATAGTAAAAAAAACAACGACAGAAATAATTCTTCCTGCTGAAAAAGTTGAATACTTACAAAGAGAACTAACTAATGTAAGAGAAGAACTTATAGGGAATAAATATATTGAAGAAGCAAGACTAGTTTTGAAGGCTGGTGGATTAAGAAGTGCTATTGGATGCTATTGGAATGCAGTAAGTGATGATCTAAGAAGAAAAATAATACATAGAAGTTTGGACTTGTTTAATAAGGAAATGAATAAATCTGCAAAGACTTACGAAGACTTCCAAAATAACATTACTGATTATGATTTAATAGAAGGTGCGTATAAAATAGGTGTTCTTAGTTGGGAAGCAAAAAAAGTCATACATCAAGCAAGAGAAACCCGTAATATATTTGACGGACATCCAGACAGTTCCGATCCAAACCTTTTTAAGGTTCTAAACATGATTGCAGATTGCAACAAATATGTGTTATCACAAGAGTTTCCGATTCCAATAATCAACGTAAACGATTATATCGTTAAAATGGATACGGATACTTATGACAAGCATGAATTAGCTGTTGAACAAGCTTTCATTGATTTACCAGAAGTTTATAAGAAAGAAATGTGTAACAAATTGTTTACATACTACATTGGGGATACAATCTCAACGCGTTTTCGTTCTAACATTGAATTAAGTTTTCCTATTTTGTGGAAAGTAACGCCAAAAGAAATACGACAACAAATAGGACAACGTTTTGATAAAATGTATCTTGAAGGTGATGCAATGAAGAATAAGAAGGGGGTTGATTTATTTAGCTTAATTGACGGCTTAAGATACTTGTCTACGGCAACTAGAAAGTTAATCTATGCCCCCCATATACAAAATCTAGAAAAGAACTTAGATAACTGGGCACAAGAAGCCTTGTCTGTAAGAGAACTTGAATCGTTTGGTTCTGTTATCCCAGACGAATATGTTGAAAGATTAGTAGCAGCTTTAACTCTGACATATGTAGGATATAAAGGTGCAAGTTATAGTTTCAGCAGAACTTCGTTTTATTCTGATGCGGCAGCACCAAGAATTTCAAGGATGTTTGAAAAATTTGACAACAAGTCAGCAGAAGAGTTTGTAAAAACAATAAAGACAAACTCAATCTTGAAATCAAGAATATGTCATGTCGGGCAACTTAGTAGACTTAGAACACTTGGCAATATTCTTCTAAACAAACCAGAAATCACTAGCGACACTAAAATCTTTCTTGAATTACTAGTTGATGAATCTAGAACAAAAGAATTATACAATGAAATAAATAAGTAGAAAGAACTCCTACCAATAAGAGCCTTCAATCAAATGGATTGGTGTGGGAGCATGATTTCGGTAACAGAAGCGACTTAGGTATTGGTATCAGAATCCTTCAAGACTATGGGATAAGGTAAAGGCTCTCTGATATGTGGCACTTGGACAGAGATGCCTCTCTTTCAAGTGCCATTCTTTATCGGATAAATTGATTTGCAGTTTTTTAAAACTGCTCTGTTGTATTGAGTTAGATAAATTCGGATTTACCTGTATCTCTTCATAATGTATTTCAGCCTTGGAGTCTCAATTACTTCATTGATTTTAAACCCAAGTTTCTCATAAATCCTCTTTGCTTTTTGGTTGAAATCAAAGACCGTTAGGGAAATACTTTTAATATTATCATCCTCAAGAATGAAATCTACAAATCTTTTTAGGGCCTCAGTCCCAAAGCCCAATCCTGTTTTTCGGGGATCTATTACAAATCTACCTATGTATATGTTATCCTTGCCAATTCGTACTTCTTGTATCATTCCGATAAATTCCCCTTGGTTGAATATCGAAAACACATTTCCCAAGTCCTTTATTTTATCATAGTCCAGCGGGTAAGAAATTTCGGAACCCATCCATTGCTCCTGAAACTCTTTTCCTTGTTCGTTAGACCATTCACATAAAAGCAAAGCATTGCCTTTATTGATTCCCTTTTCAATTCTAATATCCCTCATCTCGTTAAAAGTCTCGGTTGTATTGCAAAGATATATAAATTGCTTGAAATATAGAACAAGTACCGCCTTGCTTTTCGCCGTAACTTTGCAAACTGTAGTTTGTTGTAGTAATAGCAATCTCTCCTTTCTGACTACACGCCAACCATTTTTCTTTCACCGTATTACTTTTTCTTGTAGTTATGTAGTAAGATAATATCGGTGAAAGAGAAAAGTATATCAATTGATATTGCCATTGCAGTGTAGGAATATCTGCTCCATCACAGGTGAAGGGCGTTGCAGTTCTCGACAGATGTGTTTTCTAAACAGGTGTGCTTCCGCGCTATCCAATTGATAAGATAACGTGAGTTCGACGAATTCAAAACAAAGCAAGCTGTGTATCAATAGTCCTTTGCACATTGATGCACGGCTTCTTTGGAAACAGGCAATAGGCAGCAATAGCCCCTAATAAGTTGACGATGAAATTGTCAAAGCATCTATGTCTGGAGTGTTCCACCTGCGCAATGTTCTTAAGTTCATCATTCACCGTTTCTATAATGGCTCTTTTTCTGAGTAAAAGTCTGTCTGAAACACTCATTAAAACTCCTTTCATGTTACTTTTCAATTTGGTAATAAGTTGTATTCCGTCAACGAAAAGCCTTTGAAAGAGGTTCTTGCTGATGTATCCCTTGTCACCGACCAGCTTACCATATATAAATTCTATGAATGCTTTGTACTCCAAAGGTTTACGGTCATCAATATCTCCCGGCGTTATCATAAAGTTGAGAAGCTCTCCTTTCTCGTTGCAAATCAAGTGCAATTTGAAACCGAAGAACCAACCCATAGAGCATTTTCCTCTTTGGGCTATGCCTTTGAAAACTTTGTGAATATGTATTCTTTGGTTTTTGCAGACACGCAGTGGTGTGCTGTCAACGAAGTTTATGCCCGTACATTTGCCCAACAGTACCTTCTTGATAAACAAGGTTAAGGGTATGGCTACATCCCTTTCCAATTCTACTAAACGGTTATAAGAAACAACTTTTGGAAATAGATGGCGAAGCTGCTTGCATACTTTTTCAAGATAGAAATGTTTAAAGCAGCGATAACCCGAATCGTGGAAAAGAATCATTATCAGCATGACTTCTGCCTTTGACATGGTGGAACTGCGATGATATTTTCTTTTTCCAATAGGTTTTAGCGTATATTTTGCTGTCATAGCATCAAAAAACTTGCAGAAGTCGTCTGCCATACAAAATATTTCTGTAACTTTGTCCTCGGTGAGCATAGCGATTTTTGTTTGTAATTATTTGATTTTTAACACCTTAAAGTTACAACAAATTTCGCTAACCACCAAATTCATAGATACTCATAATTCGTCAAACTCACGTTAAGATAAAGCGATGATGATTGAAAGCGGATAAAGCGGAGCATATCCTCGCAGATGTCCGTTCACGAATACTTCCTGCTCCCCTGTATCCCTTTCGTCGGGTTGCAGGGGAGAGACTTTTAGTAGAAGTTGCAGACGATAATTGAGCTTCCTCCATGTTACACTAAAGAAATCCACCAGTTCACTCTCTGTCATTGCTATTTCACCTTTGCCTTTGCGAGTGATTTGCATATTATCGCCCCACTCGAAATAGCTTCGCTCTCTTTTTGTTTGATGGTGATTGACATTCATACGGTTTCCTCCTTCGTTTCTTTTGTCTGATGTTTCCTTATCAACCTGTCCATGTCCTCCGAAATCTTATTGTCCGTCACCTGTGCGTAGATTTGAGTACTGGATATAGAGGCGTGCCCCATCATCTTGGCAATGCTTTCGATAGGTATTCCTGCACTTAAACTCATCGTGCCGAACGTGTGCCTTGCCATGTGGTAGGACAACCGCTCTCTGATACCGCAAGCCTTACCCACGATGCTCAGGTTCTTGCTCATCACGCTACGGCTACAAGCACAGTGAAAAATAAAGTCGTCACCTCTTTCTTTCACCGTCTGCATTTCTTTCATACTTGGTCGTTCTTTCTTGCATTGATTGATGATGGCTTCCGCTATGGGGTGCAGGGGCACAATAAACTCCACCTTTGTCTTCTGCCTTTCTTTACGGATATATTTCTGTCCGTCGGCTGCCGTTTGAATGTGTCCAAATTGCAAATGTTCCATATCAGCAATAGCCAAGCCCGTAAAGCAGGCAAAGATAAACATCCGTCTTGCTTGTTCTGCTTCCTTATCAATTACTCTCAATGCCATGAGTTTGGCAACATCGCTCTTTTGCAGAAAGCGTATCTTCTGTTCCGCTTTCTCATACTTGACATTCTCAAAAGGATTACAGCGAATGAGTCTCTGGCTGACCGCACGATACATCAATCTACTCAACCAACAAAGGTAACGATTCATGGTAGCTGTTGCCAAACCTCGCTTTTTCAGATAGAAACGGTATTCTTCAAACAAGTCTTCCGTTATAGTGGCTATGGCTATATCCGTCATTCCCCTATCCTTTACAAACTCCGTAAGTAACTTATCTGAATAGAGAAGATTCTGATAAGTCCCCTCTGCCCTTGATTTGCCCACGCACTTTTTAACGGATTGCTGTTCTGTCTTGCTCATGGCAAGAAGTGTTGTCGGTATGGTGGCTACTCCCTGCAAACGGTTTTTAAGTAGTTCCACGCTTACCACTCCGCCATTTATCAGTATCTCCTGATAGGTCTTTTCTACAAGTTCTTTGAACTCGCCGATTCTTTGATTGGTTTTCTTATCGGTTGTCAGTCCTTTCCTGCTGTTCCACTCGGAGGATTTGCACTGCTCACCTGTGGTGATGGTGGTACTTTTTCCGTCTATGGTGATACGGCAGAGAATGGCGGTCTTGCCGTCTGCCTTTATTTTCTGTCTGTTGATGTAAAACAATATCTTGAATGTACTTCTCATAAAAAATCTTGGTTAAATGGTTAAACGTAAATCTTCTGTGAAAGAAAGGAAACGGTTAAACTCCTCAAAGAGTTTCTGCGGTGTAACCTTCGCATAACGTTCGGTCATACTTACGTTCGTATGTCCGAGCATCTTACTCACCGTTTCGATTGGAACGCCCTGCTCTAAGGTGATAAGTGTAGCAAAGGTATGTCTTGCCATGTGCGAGGTAAAGGGAAAAGAAATACCTGCCCGTAGTCGCAAGGCTTTAAGACAGGACTGATAAGTGGGATATTTGATGAAAGGCAGCAGTGTTTCCCTTTCATCGCTGTGCATTTTCTCAATTAAGCGAACAGCTTCAGGCAATAACTTGATACGACAAAGCACACCCGTCTTCTGTCGGTTGAACTTCAACCACAAACTACCTGCATCATCACGGACAAGGTGCTTCTTGCTTAGTTCCATCAAATCACAATAGGCTGCACCGGTATAACAGGCGAAGAGAAACACATCACGAGCAGTTTCCATTTCTTTTTCCAATTCATCAAAGCGGAGTGCTTTGAGTTTGTCCAATGCTTCTTGGTCAAGTGCCTTGGGTGTTTTCTTCTCCCCGCGTTCTATATGGACTTTGTCAAACAGAAGAGTGTCAGCCAACCCCTCACGATAAGCCAGCCTACAGACGGTCTTCAAATCTGCTGCAACTCTGAAAAATGTGCTTTGCTGATGACCGAGTTCACCGAGACAGAATGTCTGCAATTCATAGATAAAGCTTTCTGTAAGCTGCGAGAATGCCAAATCCGAAACATGGTATTTCTTCTGAATGAACTCCTGTAATCGTTTCCGAGTGGAATGATAGGCGGACATAGACTCTTCCTTGATGTCTATACCGATATGACTTTCTTTCTCCTTGATGAGCATATCCAATCTCTCGATGAGCATACATCGTGCCTGCACACAGCCTTGAAACTGTTCCTTTACATCGGTTGCATCAAATGGCTGTCCTTTGGCAATCAACGACTGATAGGCAGATTGAATGGAAAGCAGAAGATTTTCTAACCTGCCGTTAATCTCCACCGCTTCACGGCTCTTGCCATTCATCCGGCTCTCACGTGGATTCCATAAATCGGGGTTGCAGGAAAGTTTACAACAGAACTGCGCAATACTCCTTCCAAGTGTTATCCGCCCCATAATCGGGGCTTTACCTGATTTGTCTATACCGCTCTTTTTAAGGTAGAGCAACACCTTCATTTTCTCTGTTTTCATACGCTTTAATATTTGTGGGTAAAGTTACCCGAATTAAAGCGTTCCTTACTTACGCAGAAAACTGCCGACCAAAGCAACAGCCACACGAGCTAAAATAATTCAGTTACCGAATACTGCACCATCGTTACCTACATCAAAACAGGGTAACACTCTGGTAACTGAACTTCTGCCTAAATCTGCATATTTCTGCCCTTTACAAATAGAGCAGTATTATGCCAATTTGTGTATTTCCTCCTCATTATCAGTTAGTTTACATCAGCTTCGATATTTCTTCATTTTCAGTGATTAGTTACACGTAAAGAAATATTTATTTACGTGTAGAGAAATTATTACTTACGTGTAAATAAATATTTTTCTACACGTAAGTAATTTATAAATGTTCGGCAAAAATTACAAAAGTGCTTAGTATGCGTAAAGGAAAAGAGAAAGAAAAACGCCCTCGAACCTCATACAAGAAGGTGCGAGAGCGTTGGTATATAATCTATTAAACTTCCTTGTCAGTTGCAGAAGTGGCAGAAATGCTACATCTGTATGCTGATTCCTGCAGTTATCCAAGTGCCGGGTTGTGGCACATTGCCATAGTCTACATACGTTCTGTTCAGCAAGTTATTAGCTGCAGCAAAGGCTGTCCACTTGCCCGTATTCCACGAAAGGCGGGTGTCGAGTATGCCATACGTCGCATAGTTGTGTCGCTGGTTGTTCGTGTCGATGTAGCCTCCCATACGGTGGAGTAAACGGTAGTTCAGACCTAAATCGAGGTTTCGCCACAGATTCAGCTGCAAGTTGGCTACCATTTTGTTCTTCACATATTCTAAAACATACTTGCTGGTGATGCCCTTGTGTTCCTTTTCGTTCTGATTAAGGTAGCAATAAGCAAGGCTGAACTGCTTTAGGAAACGCTGTGAAGGCATCAAAGTGCGGCAATCGAAGCTAAGCGAAGCCTCAACGCCTACGACATTGATGCGTCCGAAGTTTACGCTCTTCCACAGCGGACTACCGTTTGCATCGAGTGTACCGTCTGAAATCCAATCGATAAGGTTCTTCTGTTGGTTGTAGAAGATGCTTGTCTTGCCGCTGATGCCACGTGCGTTGTACTTAAAACCTGCTTCCAGTGCCGACAGTTCTTCAGGTTTCAGGTGCTTGTCCGCCTTGTGTCCACCCACAGAATAAAAGAGTTCGGTGAACGATGGCATACGCAGCGAAGTGTTGTACGACGCATACACCTTCCAAGCGTTGCCCATTCGGTAGCTGGCATCTATGCCTGGATAGACGCGCATATTCATATCAGCCTGACTGTTCTTTACAGCTATGACGCCTGCTGAAAGGGTAAAGCGCGAAAGAATTATGTTGTGTTCCAATACAAACTGAAGATTGGTGCGGTTGATGCCGTTTGTATAGTTGCGGTCGGTACCGTGAATGTGGTGCGGACGTTCGAGTTTCTCGCCAAGATTGGTGCTTACGAGTTCCTCGTGGCGCAGTTCTGCCCCGAAAGCCGTGCGTCCCAAGCTCCAGTCGAAATAAGCATTGAGATTCACGCCATATACATCGGTGCGGTGGTAGTTGTACGCATACTTCTGCGGCGCACCACGGAAAAGTTCGAATCTGTCCGTACTGCGATTCCAATAGATGGACGGACGAATGTGGAACTTACCTTGTTTGTTTTCAGCCTGCAAGGCAGTGAATGTTTTAAACGTATGTTCAAACTGGTCGTCGTACTTGGCTGCATAGAACGTATTGGCACCAAAGTCTTTTACGCTCATACCAGCGTGCCACCGAACTGCAATCTGACTGTCGTTATAGTTGCCTTGATAGAAAGCCTTGCTTGTTTTGTAGTCGGCATTCAGCTTGTTAGCCTTGTTCCGCAGATAGCCGTCGCTACGTGTAAACGACCCCGAGAGTTGGTTGTTCCAACGCCCTTGCGCAATGTTTGCACGTGCGCCCGCTGCCAGATAGCCGTAAGAGCCACCTTCTATGCGTGCAGAGAGAGAGGAAGAGGGGGGAGTTTTGGTTACAATGTTTATCGCACCTAATAAAGAAGATGTGCCATAAACGCGTCCTGCTGGACCTTCGAGAACTTCAATGCGTTCGATTTCGCTTATATCGACTGGGAAATCGAAAGTGTTATGGGCTGTTTGGGCGTCGCAAATGTTGATTCCGTTCAGCAAAACCGTAATTTGCTCGGAGTTTCCGCCACGTATGCTCACATCGGTAAGTGCTCCTAAAGCTCCTTTCTGGCGCACGTCTACCCCTACGGCATACTTCAACAGGTCGTTTACACTTTGTACTGGCGCGGCTTGAATGTCTTCACGACTCAGTACAGTTACCATTCTCGCTTGCTGACTGACGGTCAGCGGCGCACGTGTACCTGTTACGCTCACTTCATCGAGCATCACTTGCTTGTTGGTTACTGTTGAATCGCCACTCGTTTGCAAGGCTTCGTTGCTAACGTTGTGTGCCGTTGCGTGTTGAAGAGTAGCAACACTCAGTACACCAATTATCACTTCCTTGCCGAGAACAGCAAAGAGCGAATAGCCGCGATTGGAGAAGTGGGTAAACTTCAGTACACTACGCTTGTTTAAAATTGGTTTGTACATGATGTAATAAATTTATTAATGGTTCGGACTATCTGCTCTTAGTGGGAAGCAGACCGTGCCGAAACCGAGGTGCAAAAGTACATAAAATCGGCAAAACAACCTATAACAACGGTGCTTTATTTTCGTTTTGGTTTCATTCTTTCGCAAAAACAAAAAATAAATGGAAAGATTAGCGGATTGTTTTTCATAATTTATTACTTTTGTATTTTATATTTCCAACAATCGGGTTATTCCAATCTTGTGTGGCAGTATAAGTACAATTAAAAACAGTAAGCTAAATAAAATAACCGTACAATGAAAACATTGATAGACCGCATTCTTAAAGATGGCAAATGCTATGAGGGGGGAATATTGAAGGTAGACAAGTTTATTAACCATCAGTTAGACCCTAACTTGATGAAGCAAATTGCCGTGGAGTTTATCCGCCGCTATGCTTCTACGGAAATAAACAAGATTATAACAGTGGAGGCAAGTGGCATTGCACCTGCCATTATGATGGGTTTCCTGCTCGATTTGCCTGTTGTTTTTGCCAAGAAAAAGAAGCCTTCGACAATGGCGGATATGCTTTCGTCTACCGTTTTCTCGTTCACGAAGCAGCGCGAATACCACGTTTGCATTTCAAAAGAATATCTTACACCAGCCGACAAGGTGCTTTTCGTAGACGATTTCTTGGCTTACGGAAATGCTGCAAAAGGCATTATAGACCTGTGTAAGCAAGCTGGAGCAGAGCTTGTAGGTATGGGTTTCATCATTGAAAAGGCGTTCCAACACGGTCGTGAGATTATTGAAGTAGCGGGAATACGTTGCGAAAGCTTGGCAATTATCGATTCATTGGACAACTGCGAAATAAAACTAAGAAAAGGATAAAACCATGGAACAAACAAAAGAACTTATTTACGGGCTGAACGACCGCCCACCTTTGCGAGAAACTATCTTTGCTGCCGTGCAGCACTTGCTGGCGATTTTCGTTGCCATCATTACACCGCCGCTCATCATTAGTTCGGCATTGGAATTCGATTTGGAAACAACTGGCTTCCTTGTTTCTATGTCTTTGTTCGTATCGGGTATAGCTACTTTCATTCAATGCAAACGTTTCGGCAGTTTAGGTGCAGGCTTATTGTGCATTCAAGGTACATCGTTCTCGTTCATTAGTCCCATTATCGGAGCCGGTATGCTCGGTATGGTGGGCGGAAAGATGAATGTAGGAATGGGATTGAGCTATATATTCGGAGCTTGTATGGTGGCTTCTGTCGTGGAAATGCTGGTCAGCCGTGTGCTTCCGTATATGCGCAAGATTATAACACCTTTGGTTTCGGGCATCGTTGTTACGCTTATTGGTCTGTGTTTAATAAAAGCGGGCATCAATTCGTGCGGTGGCGGTCAGGCAGCGATGAACGCTGGCACGTTCGGTTCTATGCAAAACCTCGGTTTGGCGTTGCTCGTACTTGTCAGCATCGTGGCTTTCAACCGCTCAAGCAATCCGTTCTTGCGTATGGCATCTATTGTCTTGGGCTTGATATTGGGTTCTACGGTGGCTTACTTCTTAGGTTTAATCGACTTTTCACGGTTAGGCGACACGGGCGCATTGAACATTCCCGTACCTTTTAAATACGGTTTGCGTTTCGACATTGGCTCCATTATCGGCTTGGGACTCATTTATTTGGTTACAGCCGTTGAGGCTTACGGAGACATTACCGCCAACTCGCTTATTTCGGGTGAGCCTGTTGAAGGACCAGTGTTTATGAAACGTGCGCAGGGAGGTATCTTGGCAGACGGCTTCAACTCGCTCTTGGCAGCAGTATTCAATAGTTTTCCGAACTCAATCTTTGCGCAAAACAACGGAATGATACAGCTTACAGGCGTTGCCAGCCGCTATGTGGGCTACTTTGTAGCAGGTGCTCTGCTCGTCTTGGGGTTGTTCCCAATAGTAGGACAGTTCTTCTCGCTTATCCCCGACTGCGTGCTCGGTGGTGCAACGCTGCTGATGTTCGGAACAGTAGCTGCTGCGGGAATACGCATTATCGCTGCCACAGCCATCAACCGCAAGGCTGTTTTGGTAATGGCAATCAGCTTTGCAATGGGACTGAGTGTAGAACTCGTGCCGAACATATTGGGTCAGATGCCCGAAGTGATACGCAACATATTCTCAAGCGGCATAACAATGGGTGGCTTAACAGCTATTTTAGCAAATGCCCTCATTCGTATTAAAGAATAAAAAATTAGGGTAAAGTTTTGCGACTTTACCCTAATTTTCTCCTTTTTATTTCTATCTTTGCAGAAGATAATCGCTTCATTAAAACAAAGGAACTATGGCAAAAGAAAATAAAAAACGGAAGTTTACAAGCACTTTAACCTTCAAAATACTTTTGGGGCTATTGCTTCTATTTGTTTTAGGACTTTTCTATAACTTCATTGTCGCTGAAGACGATGTTGTTTCGGAACAGCAAAAGCAAGAGGAACAGCAACGAAAGGCTGCACTCGATACGATAGACGTGGTGGGAGACTACCTTTGGTCGAGCCCCAAAACACGCAAAGAGGATTTGACTATCGATGACGAGAAGACGAAAGCTGAAGCAGAAGTGAAGAAAATAATTGAAGAAGTAAGAGCCAGCGCAGCAAAGAAAACAAAAGAAAACAACAAGGCTGCCAATGCAGCCCCTACCCCTTTGCCTGCTCCTGCTGTCGAACCAGTGCCAGCAAGACCTGCAACTGCCCCACTGGTAGAGAAGATTTCAGCACCTAAAGTAGAGAAAATCGAACAATAATCTTTGTTGTATCGAGTATCTGCCAACCCATATTAAAGAAGGAGGTACGTATGAAAAAGATTGTAATCTTATTATTGTCGGCAGTCGTTCTGTTCGGCTGCGCAACTGTCTATCGCGATTCTGAAGGCAACATTGTGCCACGCGAAAAGATAGAAGTACTGAAGGCAGCAGCCGTGAAAGGGCACTTGACCGAAAAGAGATTTCGCATTTTTGTAGATAAAATCTACCCTATGGGAATGTCGGTACGCACATTAAACGAGGACTACGTGATAGAAGTCAGCCGCGATTCTATCGGTATGGTGCTTCCGTATGTAGGCAGACTTGACCGTGCACCTATTGACGGACGTGTGGGAATAGAAGTTTTATCGCCCATATACAGCTACACGAGCGAACCAATAAAGAACGGCGAGCGTATCTTGATTGAGACACGAGACCAAACAGAAACCTATCTCATTGTTTTAAACATCTACGATGATGGCTCTGCGAACATAAACTTGAAATCGAATATAAGAGCAGCGATAGGTTATTCTGGTATGATGCAACTGAACGATAGGTTTGTTCCGAAACATATAAAATAACCAGTGGCAAGGCTGAAACCTTACAACAGGGCTGCCAATAAGCAGCAAGAATAAGCATAGGGTTTCAGCTTTCCGATTAAAAGGAGTCTTTTAGTTCTCTGCATTATTGCCACTACACACCTTATTATATAGGTGGAAAAGAAGCAAGAAAGGTGTAAATATTTTTCACAAGCACATCTATCGCGTAACCACCTTACTATCAACGTATTGCAAAACCTATTGTTTTGCGTTCTAAAAGCGGCTGTTTTGCACGGTAAAAGCGTAG
>OHAU01002948.1_pt1 | contig 14805 bp, 13 predicted proteins | sample 1577181 | NCBI WGS metagenome assembly OHAU01 (sample SAMEA3541472, study PRJEB24748) | human gut metagenome | biome: human gut; feature: human-associated habitat; material: faeces | place: China | collected 2012
CAGTGAAACGGGTCTCGTTTGAGAGCTTGTCAAAAATCCTTTTTTGACAAGCTCAAGGGCAGGGTCGTTTGACCCTGTCCGCCGTTTTTTTATTTCCCGCATTTGCCGCAGCTGCAGCAGGCCGCGCCGTTTTCCGCCGTGCGGCAGCGGCGCTTGCGATACTCCGTCGGCACCTCGCCGTAGACCTCGCGGAATGCCTCGGTAAAGCGGCTCTGGCTCTCATAGCCGACGGCCTTGGCAATGGCCGCGATGTCGTCCTGCGTCTGCGTCAGGCGTGCAGCGGCCGCCTCCATGCGGTGCTGCTTCATATGCTGCGCGATGGACGAGCCGTAAACGCGCTTGAAGGCGCTTTTCAGCGTCGTTGTATTCATCAGAAACTCGCGCGACAGCGCCTCGATCGTGATGCGCTCGGAAAGATGCTCCGTGAGATAGGTGTGCACGCGGCGGATGATCTCCTCCTGCGAGGCCTGAAAGTCCACGGCCTTCTCCGGGCAGGCGATCTCCATGACGCGCTCAACGATCTCGTGCAGCAGACGGCTCTCCTCCGTGTCTGCCGCGCGGTAATAGACCTCCTTGCCGTCGCGGCGGCTGACGAGCAGGCCGCTCTCCGTCAGGGAGCGCAGATGGTGCGACACGGCCGGGCTGGACATCTCCAGCATGGCGGCCAGATTGATGACGCATGCCTCCTGATGGCTGAGCAGCCAGAAAATGCGCACGCGCGTCGGGTCGCTGAGCTGCTTGAATACCTCGGCGGCAGCCGCAAAATGCGCCACCCGCATGACCTCCTGATGCAGGCTTGCCGCCTGAGACGACGTGCCGTGGTCGTGGGGAAGCTGAAATTCTGCCATAGTCTCTCTCCGTTCTCCGTTTTGGAAATTCCGTTCGCCCGTTCCGAAACAAGCCGGCCAAACCGCTTGCATTTTGGGTCCGCATCCAGTATACTACAGTCACAACGATTAAGCAAGCATTGAATCGTTCCAATACTCATTCCTTCCGGAGCGCCGCTGGCGCGCAAGGAAAATTTTCAGGAGGTTTATCATGAAGAAAACGTATCCGATCGAAGTTGACTGTGCAAACTGCGCGAACCTGATGGAGCAGGCCACGAAGAAAACCGAGGGCATCGCCGACGCGACCGTGAATTTCATGACGCAGAAGATGATCGTGGAGTTCGCCGAGGGCGCTGATCCCAAGGACGTCATGAAGCGCGTTCTCAAGGCCTGCAAGAAGGTCGAGCCGGACTGCGAGATCGAGCTTTGACCCTTCCGGCGGCGCATCGCAAGATACGCCGCCTTTTATTTGGCCAGGGCCTCTGAGTCCTGTTATTTCGAATCAAAAAATCAGAAAGAGAGGTAAACCGAGCATGAACAAAAAGCAGAAAAAAATGCTTATCCGCATCGCGATCACGGCAGTCATGCTCATCGCGCTTGCATTCCTCCCCCTGACCGGCATCTGGCGGCTCCTGGCCTATGTGGCCGCCTACCTCGTCATCGGCTACGATATCCTCCGCAAGGCAGGCATCGGCATCATCCACGGCCGTGCATTTGACGAGTGCTTCCTGATGGCTATCGCCACGCTCGGCGCGTTCTTCCTCGCCGTTTGGACGAAGAGCGGCGACTACGTCGAGGGTATCTCCGTTATGCTGTTCTACCAGATCGGCGAGCTGTTCCAGAGCTACGCCGTCGGCAAGAGCCGCCGCAACATCAGTGCGCTGATGGACATCCGTCCCGATTACGCCAACATCGAAAAGGACGGCAAGCTCGAGCAGGTCGACCCGGATGAGGTCACCGTCGGCAGCATCATCGTCGTGCAGCCCGGCGAAAAGGTCCCGCTGGACGGCGTCGTCGTCAGCGGCAATTCCACCCTGAACACCAGCGCCCTGACGGGGGAGAGTCTTCCCCGCGATGTTGCCGAGGGCGACGAGATCATCAGCGGCTGCATCAATATGAGCGGTGTGCTGAAGATCCGCACGACAAAGGCCTTCGGCGAATCCACCGTCTCGAAAATTCTCGACCTTGTGGAGAACGCCAGCTCCCGCAAGTCCCGCTCCGAAGCGTTCATCTCCCGCTTTGCCCGCATCTACACGCCTGCCGTATGCATCGGCGCGGTGCTGCTGGGCGTTGCCGTTCCGCTGCTGCGCATGGCCTTCGGCGCAAGCGCCCAGTGGGTCGACTGGGTCTACCGCGCGCTGACGTTCCTCGTCGTGAGCTGCCCGTGCGCCCTTGTCATCAGCATTCCCCTGAGCTTCTTCGCCGGCATCGGCGGCGCAAGCAAGGAGGGCATCCTCATCAAGGGCTCAAACTATCTGGAAGCCCTTGCCGCAACGAAGGTCGTCGTGTTTGACAAGACCGGCACCCTGACGCAGGGCGTGTTTGAGGTCACGGCCGTCCACCACAACGAGCTGGACGCCGATAAGGTGCTGGAATATGCCGCGCTGGCCGAATGCGCCTCCTCTCACCCCATCAGCAAAAGTCTGCAGAAGGCCTATGGAAAGCCGATCGACCGCAGCCGTGTTACGAATATCGAGGAGATCAGCGGCCACGGCATCACGGCGACCGTTGACGGCCACAGCGTCGCCGCAGGCAACGCCAAGCTCATGCAGAAGCTCGGCATCGAATACCACGACTGCCACTGCGTCGGCACGATCATCCATATGGCCATCGACGGCGTCTACGCCGGGCACATCGTCATCTCCGATATCATCAAGCCGCACTCCGCCGAGGCCATTGCCCGCCTCAAGAAGTCCGGCGTCTCCAAGACCGTCATGCTCACGGGCGACGCGCGCCGCGTAGCCGAGCAGGTCGCAGGCGAGCTGGGCGTCGACGAGGTCCGCAGCGAGCTTCTGCCGGGCGACAAGGTCGCCGAGGTCGAAAAGCTGCTGGCAGAAAAGGCCCCGAAGGACAATCTCGCCTTTGTCGGCGACGGCATCAACGACGCGCCCGTCCTGACCCGCGCGGACATCGGCATCGCCATGGGTGCCATGGGCAGCGACGCCGCCATCGAAGCCGCGGACGTTGTGCTGATGGACGACGATCCCCTGCAGATCGCCAAGGCCATCCGCATCTCGCGCAAGTGCATCGGCATCGTTCGGCAGAACATCGTGTTCTCCCTCATCGTGAAATTTGCCTGCCTTGCCCTGACGGCCGCCGGTATCACGAACATGTGGGCCGCCATCTTCGCCGACGTCGGCGTGATGATCCTCGCCGTGCTCAACGCCATCCGCGCCCTGCGCGTCCACAATCTCTGAGTTGGAATGATCCCGAAAAAATTCCGGGCCTGCTGCTTTTTTTGGCAGCAGGTCCGGATGCTTTTTACCGGTTATTTTAAGGCAGCGCCGTCGTGAAACGCGCGGCCGACGACCGCGCCGAGGCGGACATAGGTCTTGTTGAACGAATCATAGGTGATCGGCGCGACCTTGTCCACGTCGACCTTGCCCTCCGGCGTGAGGTAGGCCTCGTCCACGCTGACGTTCACGATCTCGCCAACGAGGCGGCAGCTCTCCGGATCATAGCTCACAACGCGGCAGGAAACGGCGATGGGCAGCTCATCGATGCACGGCGCGTCGACAAATTCGGACTTCGTGGCGTGGAAGCCGGCGCGGGCAAACTTGTCCGGCACCTGATCGCCGGACACCAGCCCGACATAGTCGCAGGCAACAACCTGCTCCGCCGTGCCCATGCTGACGGTAAACGCGCCGCGGGCCAGCAGGTCCTTCACCGTGCGGTGCGACGGACTGACGCAGAACGAAAGCTCCTTATCGTCGCTGATGCCGCCCCAGGCGGCGTTCATGGCGCAGGGCGTGCCGTCCTCGCCATAGGCAGCCAGAATGAACACCGGCTGCGGATAAATGCTTGCATGTGCGCCAAAATTCTTTCTCATAAAGAAAAGCACTCCTTCTAAATATCAAAATTCGCAAAGCAGGCAGAAGCTGCTCCGGCGGCAGGTCAGCAGGCCGTCCCGCTGCATTTTGGACAGCTCATTGGACAGCGCGCTGCGTTCCACATTCAGATAATCGGCAAGCTGCTGGCGGTCGAACGGGATCGTAAAGCTGCGGCTCCCCGCCCGCCGCGCCTGCTCGCCAAGGTAGGACAGCAGCCGCGCACGAATAGTGCGCGGGCCGGTGTGCAGGCTGCGCCGGGAAAGCGCCAGATTTTTATGCGCCAGCGTCCGGACGAGATTGCGAATGATGCGGCTGTGGTGCTCGCAGGTGCTCGTGCACTGCGTCAGGATGCGCTTTGCATCAAGAAACAGCACCTCGCAGGCCTCACTGGCCACAACGTCGACAAGCAGCGGCTCGTCCGGTGCACAGGCATAGGCCTCCGCAAACAGGTCGCCGGGCTCCGCGCGCCCGAGCAGCGTGACCGCGCCCTGCATGTCCGTGTGCTCGATCAGGACGCTCCCGGTGAGCACCAGTCCCATATATCGCGTAGGCTCCCCCGCCCGCAGGATCCGTTCCCCGCGCGCAAAACGCCGGGGCGACGCGCCGAGGCAGGGCAGCATGGCCGCGATCTCCTCCGATGTTGCCCCGCGGAACAGCGGCGAGGCCAGCAACGCAGCATCCTTCATTCTTTCTTCCTCTGTTGGTATTCCAACATACTTTCTCTTGGATTTGGGGTATGCTATCTGGTAACAGGGTCATGCAAACGCGCGGCCGGAAGGAGGATCATTATGGCTATTCTGAAAAACATCGCGCAGGAGCAGGTGCTCCCGCTTGCACAGCAGGTCGAGGCCGAGGCCGGGCAGATCGTCAGCAAGACGCTTGCCCAGAATGACGCCGTCAGCATCACGCTGTTCGCCTTCTCCAAGGGCGAGGAGATCAGTACACACGCCTCCGGCGGCGACGCAATGGTGCTCGTGCTCGAGGGCCGCGGCCGCTTTACCATCGACGGCAGAGAGCATTTCTGCTCCGCGGGCGAGAGCATCGTCATGCCCGCCGGGAAGCCCCACGCGGTCTATGCCGCCGAGGACTTCAAGATGCTGCTGACCGTCGTGTTCCCGCAGAACTAAACCCGCACCCCGCCGAACGTATAGTCGTAGAGGCCGCTCCACGGCAGCTCCCCGCGGATGCAGGGCAGATATTCCGTGATAAGCGTGACCGCCTGCGGCACGGCCTCGTCAAACAGGCGCTGCAGGACCGCATTGCTCTCGGTACACTTCGGGTTCGGTTCATAGTTCACGATCATGCCGTGCAGACCGTGATACGCGCCGGCAAGGTGCATGCCGGCATACAGCGCCGTGCGCTTGGCACGGCCCGGCGCAAGGAACAGCGCGTTGCCCCACAGGAACGTCCGGATCGCCTGCTCCGTCTGCCGGGGCGTCAGCTCATCCGGCAGCAGCTCCGCCATCACGGCCGCGCTGCGCGCCGAGGCATGCAGGTGGCCCGTCAGGCTCGTGCGGATCGGGTCCAGCCCGGCCTGCACCAGCAGGCTGCGGTCAAATTCGACCTCGATCTCCGTGTGAGCCACGCCGCTGCGCACGATCTGCTCGGCAATGTAGCCGTGGCAGGCGCGGTCCAGCGCAAAGTGGCACAAAAATCCATAGAGATACGCCGTTTCCGGCGCCGGAAACTCCAGTGCGGCCAGCTTCTCCCCTGTGGGGCGGAAGAAGGCCGCGCCGCTTTGTTTGTGCATCCGGTGGCCGAGGCGGCTGACGCGCCCGAGCAGCGGATGATCAAAAAACAGAATATCGGGGCCGTGCAGCCCGATGGAAAACAGCGCCTGCTCCGGCCGGAGCAGCGACTGCATTTCCTGCGGCAGCGCCGCAAGCACCTCCCTGCCGAAGCAGAAGTGTGCATAAGTTGATGGCATGACGTCCACCTCGAAATCTGGAATCTGTGCATAGCATACCACATTCCGGCAGTTTTGAAAAGCGTTTTTCGTGCAGGGCCCCTGTTTGTTTTCAAATCCTTCACAGTTCTGACATTTGATTTTCACGCCGCTTTATGATATACTTACTATTTAGAAAAACACATGTGAGGGTACCCGTTATGAAACACTGCTATCGGGCGGGCATCGACATCGGCTCAACCACCGCAAAGCTCGTTATTCTGGACGAACGCGGCGTCCTGTGCTATGGCGATTACCGCCGCCACTGTGCGCACACGCAGGAAACACTTGCCGAGCTGCTGGAGGACGCCTGTGCAAAGCTCGGTCCCTGCGACCTGCGCCTGAAGATCACCGGCTCCGGCGCCATCAACCTCGGCAAGGCCCTGAACATCGGCTTTGTGCAGGAGGTCGTTGCCGTGGCCTCCAGCCTGCAGGCCATTGCCCCGCAGACGGACGTCGCCATTGAGCTGGGCGGTGAGGATGCGAAGATCATCTACTTCCGCGGCGGGCTGGAGGAGCGCATGAACGGCGTCTGCGCAGGCGGCACCGGCTCGTTCATCGACCAGATGGCCGCGCTCCTGCAAACGGATGCCGAGGGACTGAACCGCGCCGCTGCCGACTATCATGTGCTCTACCCCATCGCCGCGCGCTGCGGCGTGTTCGCCAAGTCGGACATCCAGCCGCTCATCAACGAGGGCGCAACGCTGCCCGATCTGGCGGCCTCCATTTTTCAGGCCGTCGTCAATCAGACCATCTCCGGCCTTGCCTGCGGCAAGCCCATCCGCGGCTGCGTCGCTTTTCTCGGCGGCCCGCTGCACTTCCTGCCGGAGCTCAAAAAGGCCTTCATCCGCACGCTGCACCTGACGCCGGAGAATATCGTCGATCCCGACAACTCCCATCTGTTTGCCGCCATGGGCGCTGCCCTCGAGGCGGGCGATGCCGAGCCGGCAGATGCCGCAGCGCTTGCCGCAAAGCTGCGCTCCGGCGTACAGATGGCCTTCGAACTCAAGCGTCTGCCGCCGCTGTTTGCGGACCGCGCAGAATATGACGCCTTCCGCGCTCGCCATGACCGCGCGCAGGTTCATAAGGCAGCGCTTCATCCCGGCCGGTGCTTCCTCGGTATCGACGCAGGCTCCACCACGACGAAGCTTGCCCTCATCGATGAGGACGGCGCGCTGCTGTGGTCGTTTTACGCCAACAATCAGGGCTCGCCGGTGCAGACGGCGATTCACGCCATGCGTATGCTGGGAGCGCAGCTCCCGCCGGGCGTGGAGATCGCGCGCTCCTGCTCGACCGGCTACGGCGAGACGCTGCTGAAGTCCGCCTTCCTGCTCGATGACGGCGAGGTCGAGACCATCGCGCACTATGAGGCCGCTGCCTTCTTCGACCCGGACGTCGACTGCATTCTGGACATCGGCGGGCAGGATATGAAGTGCATCCGCATTCGCAATCACTCCGTGGATTCCATTCTGCTCAATGAGGCCTGCTCGTCCGGCTGCGGCTCATTTATCGAAAATTTCGCCAATTCCCTCGGCTACACCGCCGCGGTTTTCGCGCAGGAGGCGCTGTTTGCCGCCCATCCCATCGATCTTGGCACGCGCTGCACCGTGTTCATGAACTCCAACGTCAAGCAGGCGCAGAAGGAGGGCGCGACCGTGCAGGATATCTCCGCTGGTCTCGCCTACTCCGTCATCAAAAATGCGCTGTATAAGGTCATCAAGCTCGCCGATGCCCGCGACATGGGCCGCCATATCGTCGTGCAGGGCGGCACGTTCTACAATCAGGCCGTGCTGCGCGCCTTTGAGCGCATCGCAGGCGTCGAGGCCACCTGCCCGGATATCGCAGGCATCATGGGCGCGTTCGGCGCGGCCCTGATCGCCCGCGACCGCTGGACGGGGCAGCGATCGGCCATGCTCCCCATCGCGGACATTCTGAAGCTGCAATATACGACGCAGACCACGCGCTGCTCCGGCTGCGGCAACCGCTGCATGCTGACCATCAATGAATTCTCGAACGGCCAGCGCCACGTCACCGGCAACCGCTGCGAAAAGGGCCTCGGCGGCACGCCGAAGGAGAACCGTGCGCCGAATGTCATGGCCTATAAGCTCAAGCGCATGTTTGACTATCCCCCGCTGCCGGAGAAGGACGCGCCGCGCGGCCGCATCGGTATCCCGCGCGTGCTGAATCTCTATGAGAATTACCCGTTCTGGGCAACATTCTTCCGCCAGCTCGGCTTTTCTGTCCTGCTCTCGCCCCGCTCGACGCGTAAAATTTATGAGCTGGGCATGGAGTCCATCCCCTCAGAGTCGGAGTGCTATCCCGCAAAGCTGGCCCACGGCCATGTGCAGTGGCTCATCGACCACGGTGTCAGGACCATCTTCCACCCGTGCGTGTTCTATGAGCATCAGGAGACGCCCGGCGCACAGAACCACTTCAACTGTCCCATCGTCGTCTCCTACCCCGAAAATCTTAAAAATAACGTCGACGCCATCGGCGAGGACGGTGTGACCTATCTGCGCCCCTTCCTCGCCTTTACGGACGAGAAGACCGCCGCGAAGCGCCTGGCTGACTTCTGCAAAGAGACGTGGGGCATTTCCGCCTCGGAGACCCGTGCCGCCGTCCATGCCGCATGGCTCGAGCAGCAGCACGCAAAGGCCGACATCCGCGCGCAAGGCGCGGCGGCGCTCGCGTGGCTCGAGCAGAATCACGGCCGCGGCATCGTGCTGGCGGGCCGCCCGTACCACGTCGATCCGGAGATCAATCACGGCATCCCGGAGCTCATCGCCTCCTACGATCTGGCCGTGCTGACCGAGGATTCTCTTCCCATCGACTTCACGCCTGCCCGGCCGCTGCGTGCAAACGACCAGTGGGTCTATCATTCCCGCCTCTATACGGCGGCGGAGTTCGTCCGCACCCGGCCGGAGCTCGAGCTCGTCCAGCTCAACTCCTTCGGCTGCGGGCTCGACGCCGTCACGACCGACCAGGTCGCGGAGATTCTGGAGAAGAGCAACCGTCTCTACACCGTTCTGAAGATCGACGAGGTCTCGAATCTCGGCGCGGCGCGCATCCGCATCCGCAGCCTCATCGCCGCCATGGACCTGCGCGCCCGGCAGGGCATCCTCCCCACGGCAGGTCCCGTCCGCTATGAGCGTGCCGTCTTCACGGAGCAGATGCGCCGCGAGCACTGGACCATCCTCGCGCCGCAGATGTCCCCCATCCACTTTGATCTGCTCGGCCCGACGTTCCGCAAATACGGCTATCACATCGAAATTCTCGGCAACGACAACCGCAGCGCCATCGACACGGGCCTGAAATACGTCAATAACGACGCCTGCTTCCCCTCCATCACGGTCGTCGGCCAGATCATGAGCGCCATTCTGTCCGGAAAATACGACACAGATCATCTCGCCGTCGCCATGACGCAGACCGGCGGCTGCTGCCGCGCCAGCAACTACGTCGGCTTCATTCGCCGCGCGCTGGAAAAGGCCGGGCTCAGCCACATCCCCGTCATCTCCATCAATGCCAACGGCATGGAAAAGAATCCGGGCTTCCGTGCCTCTCCCGGCCTGCTGATGGATGCATTCCGCTCGCTCGTCTATGGCGACCTGCTCATGCGCTGCCTGTACCGCGTGCGGCCGTATGAAAAAGTCCCCGGCAGCGCAAACGCCCTGCACGCCAAATGGCGCGACCGCTGCGTCGCCTCGCTCACCGGCAGTCACGCCGGGCGGGACTACCGCCGCCTCTGCCGCGAGATCGTCGAGGATTTCGATGCGCTCCCGCTGGACGAGACGCTCCGCAAGCCGCGCATCGGCGTCGTGGGCGAAATTCTCGTCAAATACATGCCGCTTGCCAACAACCACCTCGTCGACCTGCTCGAGCGCGAGGGTGCGGAGGCCGTCGTGCCGGACCTCATGGACTTCATGAATTACTGCGTCTACAACGGCGGCTACAAGCACGAGTTCCTCGGCGGGAGCCTGGGCGGCGCGCTTGTCGGCCAGCTCGGCGTCAAGGCCATTCGTTACCTGCGCCGCCCGGTGCTCGACGCGCTGCAGGCCAGCCGCCGCTTTGAACCGCCTATGGAGATCGCGGACGTCGCCGAGCTGGCAAAGCCCTTCCTCTCCCTTGGCAACCAGTACGGCGAGGGCTGGTTCCTCACCGGCGAAATGGTCGAGCTCGTCCGCAGCGGTGTACCGAACATCGTCTGCATTCAGCCCTTCGCCTGCCTGCCGAACCACGTCGTCGGCAAGGGCGTCATCAAGTCCCTGCGCCGCGCCTATCCCGAGGCCAATATCGTCGCCGTGGACTATGACCCCGGCGCATCCGAGGTCAACCAGCTCAACCGCATCAAGCTCATGCTCTCTACCGCGCGCAAAAATCTGAACGCCCGGCCCGCCGACCCGCAGCCCGCTGCCGTCGTCTGACCGTCCCCGCGAAAAATCCGAAAAAAGCCAAAATAGTGCTTGCAAATTTCGTCCGGATGTGCTATGATATCTAGGCAAAATGAAATCCGGGTGTAGCGAAGTTTGGTATCGCGCTTGAATGGGGTTCAAGAGGCCGCTGGTTCGAATCCAGTCACTCGGACCATAAGTCCACCGTAATTTTGATAGAATTACGGTGGATTTTTCTATACCCGAAAACCGCTTGGAATCAGGCTTTTTGGCTGTTCGGGCTCATAAACGAACCCCGCTGCAGGCAATTCTGCGGCGGGGTTTTGCGCTTTATACGGGTTTTGTGGCTTTTTTGTCGTTGTAATCGTTAAACGGCTGGGGTAATCGTTGAATTACTGGAGTATTCGTTAAACTACCGAGGTAATCGTTAAACAGCCGAGTTCTGATAATACTCCTTATGAGAAAATCGGCACCTTTGAAGATAACAGAGGGGTTCTTTTCACGCTTGATCTTCTTCTCTTTGATGAGCCGTTCTTTCTCCGCACGGATGCGCTCCAACAGGACGCTGGCGGGCTCGTCATTCGGGTCCTGCGGCACGAGCTTGCCCTGAACAGCCATCTGGAGAATGGAGTTTTTCAGTTGCTGCGCAGTCATTCTTCGCCCTCCTCCGTAATGTCAATGCCAAGGATATCGGTGATCTGGGCAAGGATGCGGTCAATGTCAGCGTTCAGGCTGGCCCGCTTCTCCTGGTACTGCTGAATCAGTTCCTTCGGCGGCAGGATTTCCTCCTCTTCGTGAGGATAGCCGCAGAGGTCGATGTTATAGCTCCGTGCTTTCAGCTCCTCGACGGTGTACTTCTTCGCCTTATCAAAGCCGTCGATGGTGATTTCCTCACGGTTGTCCCACCACTCAACAGCCGGGGCAAAGTGCTCCAGCTTCATGGGCTTCGTCTTGGAGAAGTTCTTGTACCCCTCCGGCATATCCAAACGGTAGAACCAAGTCTCCGTCGTGGGATGCGTCCGGTCGAAGAACAGAATATTTGTCGTAATAGAGGTATACGGCGCAAAAACGCTGTGCGGCATACGAATGACCGTATGGAGGTTAAACTCGGACAGCAGCTTTTCTTTGATCGCCATTTTGGCATTATCTGTGCCGAACAGGAAGCCGTCAGGCAAAATGATAGCGCAGCGACCGTTCTGCTTCAGCCGATACATGATGACCGACATAAAGAGGTCGGCGGTTTCGCTGCTGCGAAGGTCAGCCGGGAAATTCTGCTTCACGCCCTCTTTTTCGTTGCCGCCATAAGGAGGATTCATCAGAATGACATCGAAGCGGTCACTCTCTTTGTACTCACGCACATTCTTTTCCAGACTGTTGCCATGAATGATGCGAGGATTGTCGATGTCGTGGAGCAGCATATTCGTGGCGCACAGAAGGAACGGCAGCGCCTTCTTTTCAATGCCATAGATGGAGTTGCTGTAAACCGTTCTGTCCTCGACTGTCTGCACTTGGGCATCCAGCACCTTCAGCGCAGAGGTGAGGAAGCCGCCTGTACCGCAGGCGAAGTCCGCAATAGACTCGCCGAGCTTTGGCTTGATCATCTGCACCATAAAAGGATGAAGCTCGATCCGAAGGTCTATTACAAGATTGACGGCGGACAGCTCTGCCTCTGGCTTACGCCGGTCTATGACCTCTACACGAAGTACCGCAAGGACTACGCCATTGTCGGTGAGGTGCTGACATACGCACAGTTTAAGAAACAACTGCAGCACTCCGAGTATTTTATCGCCAGCAATCAGCAGAAACGCATCGGCACGGAGAACCACAAGTGTTGGATCATCGACTACGAGCTTTTGCGGAAAAACTGCGATGTGACAGGCCTTGAGGTCACAGAAATTGAACCGCTCACAGTGTAACTTGTAACCTCTGTAACCTCTCTATTATAGAGAGATACGCGGGAAAGTTTGGACGAAGAAACCATCAAGCAGGTTTTTATCAAGGCTTTGAACATTCTCGGAAAAGAACGCGACCTCATCATTGTTGGCTTTGAAGAAATCAAGGATTCCGCTTTCCTGACTGATGAGCTTGAAGCGGAGGCAGGTCGGCTGAACGGCGAGATGAACGCGGTCGCTGAACTGATGCAGAAGTGCATTGACGAAAATGCCCGTGTCGCACAAGACCAGGAAGAATACGGAAAACGCTACGATGCTCTGGTACAGAAATTCGATGCGGCGAAGGCAAAGCTGGACGAGACACAGGCTGAAATAACCAAGCGGCAGGCACAGCGGCAGATGATGGAGAACTTCATGAAAGTGCTGCAGTCACTGCCGGAGCAGGTCGATTACTTTGACGAAGGCACCTGGTACGCCATGTGCGACTTCATTACAGTTTACAACAAGGATGACATCCGGGTTACCTTCCATAACGGATTGGAAATCCGAGTGTAAAGATTACTCCCCACAACGGCTCACTTGAACCGATGTGGGGAGCTTTTCTGTCTTACTTTGTAATAGCCGAAAAATCGGGCTCACCTTTTGTTATGATGCTGAAAATCAAATCTGTCGTTTCTTGACTTACCGCATCTGCATCACTTTTGTCTCCATAACACTCCACAAACACATTCGTATTTCCAATGGAGAACGAAGCGAAGAATATTGCGGATTGCTCACCTCTGCTGTTGGGATTGGTAATAAAATATCCCGTAGTGACAGGAATTCCGTTTACCGATGAGCTGCTTTCGTTTCCTTCCAGAACCACATCGCTTATTGGAAAATTATCCTGGGCAAATATGATTGTCGCATCACCGAGTTTTCCTTCGACTTGGAGCAGATCCCCGTTTTCCTCTCGGAAAGTTCCGATGGCTGATCTTCGTTCAGTGGTTTCAGGAAGTATGGAGTCCAATTCTGCATCTGTCAGTTCACGCGATGAAACGGGATAGCCGACATGAATACTTGCCACGTTGGTCCTTCCGATGTGATAGACAATGGAGTCACCGCTTGCAAGATTAACAGTATAACCTTTAGAACCAAACCATCCCATATTGCTGCCAACAATTCCTGTTACTGCGACTATGGCTACCAGGCAAGCGGCAACTGGAATCAGGAACTTTTTGAAATTCTTTCTCTGTGACATATAGTTCACCTTATCCTTTCTGTCATGAACAGAACGGTTCTCCTCTAAAATCGCAGAAAGCATACGATCATTTGCAGAATCGCTCGGTTCGATTTTGTCCCAAGAAGTAATGATTTTATTGTTCTTCATCGAAATCATCTCCTAACCTTTCTTTGAGGATGGCACGAGCCTCGTGCAAATAATTACGGATTGTCGATTGCGGCTTTTTCAGGATGCCTGCGATTTCCACGCTGGTATATCCTTCATAATAATACAGATAGACCACGGTCTTATACTTTTCGGGGAGTTCCATAACCACTTGGAAAACATCATCCGTTTCGATATTTTCTGAGCTGGGGAGATTGTAGAAATCCTCGATGTTCTCGTGTCTGCGCCACCAATGCCGCAGGACATTTTTGCAAATGTTCGTGGCAGTTCTGATAAGCCATGCCTTTTCGTGTTCTTCGCTTTCAAAAGCGGGACCGCTCTTGATTAGCTGGAAGAATGTATCCTGAACCGCATCCTCGGTATCAGCAGGACTTTTCATGTAAGCAAAGCAGACGCGATAAACAGTTTTACTGTGGCGTTTGTAGATCTCCGCAATCTCTTTGTCCGTACGCAACAAAGATTTTGACATCTCGCCTTGCCCTCCTTTCACTACTAATACAATTGAGAACGCAAAAGTGTCGGATAAAAAAGAAAAAAATTTCAGAAACCATTATAACGCCGGTTTCTGATAGCAGAATGAAAAAATTGAAAATTCCGAGCCTTATCTACGGAAAGGTTACAGAATTTGAACCCGTCCGAGAAATTTGAACCCGTTTTTCTGTAAAAATAAAATTGTATCAAAGACGGCTTTTAGATAGATGAGGGCATTTCCGGCACTTCCGTTCTGCACCGTGAGCACTTTCTCGAAATGATCGAGAAATGCAAGGCGGGAGAGATCGACCTTATCATCACGAAGCAAGTCAGCCGTTTTGCCAGAAATGTGCTTGACAGTCTGAACTACATTTTCATGCTGCGAAAGCTCGACCCGCCTGTGGGCGTGTACTTTGAGACCGAGAAGCTCAACACGCTGGATAAGAGCAGCGATATGGTCATTACCGTATTGAGCCTTGTGGCGCAAAGTGAGTCCGAGCAAAAATCCAACAGTCTGAAATGGTCATTCAAGCGCCGAAGGGCGCAGGGGCTTGGGATCTATCCAAGTTGGGCTCTGCTCGGCTATCGGCTGGATGATGAAAAGAGCTGGGAAATCGTAGAGGATGAAGCGGATATTGTCAGAACCATATACAGTCTCTACCTGGACAGCTATTCATCCACGCAAATTGCGGAATTGCTGACAAAAAGCGGCATTCCCACTGTAAAAGGTCTATCGGTTTGGAGTTCCGGCAGTGTCCTGGGCATCCTCAAAAACGAAAAATACTGTGGGGACGCCTTGTGTCAAAAAACAGTTACGATAGACTTTTTCACGCATAAGAGTGTAA
>OHAU01002950.1_pt1 | contig 14788 bp, 5 predicted proteins | sample 1577181 | NCBI WGS metagenome assembly OHAU01 (sample SAMEA3541472, study PRJEB24748) | human gut metagenome | biome: human gut; feature: human-associated habitat; material: faeces | place: China | collected 2012
GACGATACAAAAATTTATTATTTTTTATTGTCCTCTTGACGGGGAGCATACCATTATTATAGTGGTTTATTTTTTTATTCCAATGCAACAAACATGTAAAATGTCTGATGTATTTTTGCAAGTTTTGTTCCATAGCAGTGTTTATCTTATTTTCCGTCTTCTTCTGAAAAACAGAATCATGATAATACTTATGGCAAATAGTAACCATACATGCCTGCTTGTTCTCAGACGAACCCCTGTTTCCGGTATTAATTGTGTGTTTTCGTTTGTGATTTTTAACTCAATCACGTCTCCTCGTGCAGCCTCAATCCGCTGTTTCATGACAGCTGTATTTCCATTCGATGTTGCCTGCACTGGATTTGAATACTTATCATTCTCTTCTTTTTTAGAAATCGAAACAGCGTATTTTGATGTATCAACAGTTTCTGTTATTATGATATCCGAAGATATATCTACATTTTTTAATGTAACTTTATCTCCATGTTTCAAAGAAGTTCTAATTGTCTTGCTACGCAGCTTTTGACCATCTTCCCAATAGAGAATTTCCATATCAAATGGCTTCTTGCGGTTTCCAAGTGGACCAGTGACTTCCTTTGTAATCTCAACCGTCACCCCGCCTTTTTGCGGATGATTGACGATATGTCTGTCCGAAACAGCTCTCCAGGTATTTGTCATCGGTGATTTCTCATATAGGAATAAAATATCGGATTCTACATCGACCATATATAAATTAAAGTTATCCTGATACTGTGTTTTGGTTTTATCTGCTTTGTCCTTTTTGTTTGGAGTAACAGATTCTACCATCCAGTATCGTCCGTTCTCAAAGTCCTCCGGTAATTGAAGCATTCCATTTTCATCTGTTTCTAAGGAACGATACGTCGTACACGTTTTTCCATCCTTTTTCAGAACGATATCGTCCTTGCTCTGTGTATTGTCATAATCTACTGTATATCCTGTATCATCCGCATATTTTTTCGTAACATCATCATACGGTACTTTGTAGAACAGAAAACCTGCACCAGCAAGTCGGTTTCTTGGAAGATCATCCGTCTTTAAGAAACTTCGTTCAGCAAGATTGAAATGCAGATTCTGCACTTCCAGTTCCATCTTGGAAACATCCTTGAACTCATTCTCATCCTTCGGGAATATTTGTTGTCCATTTGAATCGAAATACTGAATCTCTGGATAAATAACTTCATAATATAGGAAACCATCCCCGTATTCCAAAGAATAATGTGTCTTTCCTATCTCAATTTCTTCCACCTTATATTCCACCGGATTTCTGTCCTGGAATAGTGGAACATTGTCGACTGTGTGTTCCCATCCGTTCTCTTCATTCAGCAGGAATTCCTGTCCTGTAGAAATTCCATTCTGATACAATCTGATTTTCACCTGTTTTTCCGTCAGTGCATCATTTGGATTTTCCCATGTCTTTTTGATATGCAGAGTGCCTGTTTTAGCAAAATTTCGGATATTAAGGCTGGTATCTCCTCGCTGAAGCAGAACAGATTTTCCGTCTATCTTACCATCAACTGGTGCCTTAACAGCCTCCTGATTTTCGTTAGCCTCCCTATCCACCAGTTTTGCATCAGTGATTTTGAATGCTCCATTGGCAATCTCAACTGTGATCTGTATATCTCCTGTGTCTACATATCCCGTCGGTAAGTTTGTCTCTCGCAACAAATACGTCTCAGTTGCTGTTCTGTTCTGTTTGTTTTCATCTTGTAACGGAATGTGAAGTTGTGCGATTCCGTATTTATCAGTTGTTACCGTTCCCTCCTCAACACCGTTCTTACTGACAGCAAAATTGATCTTCTCCATTCCTTGTCCGGTAGACTCATCAAATTTGTTCAGTGTGAGTATTCCCTCTTTCTGATAACGATTCTCCAATTCAATAGTAAGAGTTTCACCACCGCGTCCAATTCCACGTCCTGTGAATTTAATTCCACTTTCTGGATATGCTTCCCATGAATTTACATTATCTCCTTGTTCATGAGAATTGCGAACATTGTACCAACCTGAAAATTTCACATTCGAATCTTTTGGCTTATAGTTGTACTCTTTTAATGTGTATTTCCAGAATGAGTCCGCCTTAACGATCCACGTACAGCTTGTATGTGTATCATCTGTCCATGTACCTACAACTTCTATTGGAGCATCCTCCGCTTGCGGAGCTTCTGCATCCGGTTTCTGGCTATCTTCTGAAGGAAGCACAAGTTTCATATGCTCATGAAATGCAGGTGGCTGAGGTTTTCCATCTAAAAGCTTTTCATCCATATCTACCTGGATATAATAATCTTTCTTGACTTCCTCTATTGCTTCCGGCATTCCGACAAAATCTTTCTTTACTGTCAGGTAACCATTTTTTGCTACAATACGTCCGTCAATATGCCACCCATCGGACATTTCACTTTTGAAAGAATACCAATAAATGGTGAAGAATTCGGTATCTAATTTCGATGGCGGAATCTCCCTGTCTCCGATACGAATCATACGTCCGCTTTCACGAATTGTCTGGAATACCTCTTCATCGGAAGGAATTCTATCTATCTTGTAGATATAGTCTCCATTTCCAATATATCCCTCATCTGGTTTAGTTCCCTGCAAAAGTTCTTGCACTCTCTTATTTCCATCCGCATACTGTTCCCACGTAGATGGATTCTTATTTCCAAGAACTGGAACATCATGCAATATACTTGCCTTCACATTACAGTTTGCCACGGCAACCGCACTTGTATAATCGTCTACATTCGTGGTTGGTAATGCTACCGAACCATCTTCCGGCATCGCTGACTTACAGATATAAAACTGTACCTGTTTTCGATTTTGGTTACTCACCTTACGCCACGCTGCATAGAGGGTGATTGGCTGTCTTGCATTATTATTTATAAGATCAGAAATAGAATCCCCTGCACCGCATTCCTGCCACTTTCCGTCTTTGTTTCTGTAATCCCAATGATCGAATTCATACTGTTCCAACTCTTTGCTGTCATTATCTTCATGATCATAAACCAGAGGATATGGTGACTTAACGTTATGTTTTCCAGCTTCTATTTCATTCTCATAATCATCTGTATGTCTTGTCTTATTCTCAACCTGAGGGGTCAACTTAGCTTCCTTAGGAAGTTTCTTCATATAACGAGTTGTATTATAGATAACCCTGACTGCCCCAGACTCCAGCGGTTTGTCTGCGATCACCTCATAAGATGAGTTAACATTCGGAATTTCAAATTTTACCTTATCATCTCCGGACGGTTCCGGAAGAACCTCATTTTCGTCCCTGTCATTAGATGTACAACTCCAGACAATCTCCTTGCCATAATACTCACCTTCTAAACTTGCCCTCTTTGGTACTTCCACAGTATATGCTTCCCCATGGCCTACATACTGTCTCTTAATCGCCTCTCTTTTGGTCAGGTTCAGTGGATCCAACACTTCAATCAGATGAAAACTTCCCTCTACACTGAAATGTCTTCCTGCCAGCCCAACCTGAGAAGAAAGTCCTGTCAAACGATCAAAATAATTTTCGATTCTGTCTGGATTCAGTGGGTTTGGCTGTGAGAAATAATAGACAGATACATCTTTCCCGTTTTTCAGGACAGGAATATACCATGTACCATCGTTGTCCTTATAAGGATGCTGTACAAACACACGGCTGTCTGTCGCATAACCAAACAGAATCTTCTCTTTCTGATCTGCGCCGGGCTCCAGCTTGCTCGGAGTGAAACCAAACTCACTGTAAATTTTAGAAATCGTATCATCTGGTGTGGCTCGCAAATAATACCGACTGGCTCGGCCACTGTTTGCTTTGATTATGTAATGCTGCTCAGCATTAATATTTTTTATCAGCTTATAATGTCCATCGATAAATACATAAAAACTAATATTTGCTTCTTTTGTTGCTGCCGGTTTTTCTGTATTATCAGGAACAATCACATATGGACGTACTGCATCATCTGGCTGAATAGTAAAGCTCATGGTATGCTTTGCTTCATTTTTACTCCATGTAACTTCTGAAAGAGTACCATCTTCCTTTCTGCATTCCCAGTTTATATCCTGCGTTTGTTCTTCTACACGCGGCTTTGTACTAACTGTTCTTGTAAGTGTTGACTTTCTTGCAACAAAATCAATTGCCGGAAGATCACGCAAAGCTGTTTCGCTGTAAACCTGTCCATCTTCATCCTGTACTGTCACACTGTAAAAACCGTTATATCTATCATCGTCGTGTTCGAATAAGGTCTTTGCACTCATGGTATCAATTTTTTCTCCATTTGGCAGGTAATACACATCCATCGGCTCTCCGGACTTTCCTATATAAATACATTCATGACCTTCTATCGTGTATTTCCTTGCATTATGGATTGTATCGTAATCTCTCTTGGAATAATAAAAACGCTCTTTTGCTCCATTTTGAATAGAACCATCGTAATGAAATTTTTCAAAATGCTTTTTTAACTCATCATTAGAAATATAATAATAAACTGTTCCCGGCTTTGTTGTAGTATCTTTTATAATAGGAATTTCTTCGTTTAGAACATTATATCTCTCATTATTTACAAAAGTATAGAATTTAATGTTCAAGGTTGCTGGTGCAAAAGTGTTGCATGCAACCGTATATGGTTGCTCTATCTTTCCAATAGAAAAGGTTAGTTTATCGCCCTGTTTCACCGGAGAAATTGTTTTATTTTCATCCTCACTGGCACAAAGCCAGTCGCTTTCCTTCGTATCTCCAGGATCAACGGAAATTGTGACCGCAGAATCTTTCTTATAGTAACTCACAGTTCGATTTCCATCCGGATTGATCACTGTAACCGAATAGAAACTGTTCTTATTCTGCTTAATCTGGTCTGAATTATTATCCGGAATTTTTTCGCCATCAGATGCTCCTTTTGGCATATAATAAACATCTGTTGGTACAGTTGCTTCCTGCTTGTCCAGGTTATAAGATACATATTGCTGTCCTTTATAAGTTACCACTGTCGCCTGTGCTAATGTCTTCTCACCACGGACTGTATATGGAAAAGAATTTCCGGACTGTGTTTCCTCTGCATTCAAGCCGAACTCTCTATAAATCTCAGCAAGATCACTGACAGATAAATAGCATCTGCCCTGACGGTTCCATTTATACACCTTTTTCAGAGAATCAGCCGGCAGCTTTCGAACCTCATTGTCTGCATATATATAAAACTGAATGTCAAAGGCTGTCTGATCCGCTCTCTGGATCACATAAGACTGTGTGATCTTTCCGATTGTGAACCTCGTCTGGTTCCCTGATTCCCGTATACCATCTATCACCTTATCATCTGTTCCCATACAGGTCCATTCGATCTGGTCTGTCTGGTCCGACAATTGGGGATTAAAATCAGCCACAGCTTCTTCCACTACAGTTCCTGTTAATGCATAACGAATCCGATCCTGCCCTTCTCCCTTTACCTCTACGGAATAAAACGAGTTGTCCTTTTTTACAGAATCTTTTAAATTTAATGCAAGGCCTTTTCCATTTGGAAGGTAGTAAACATCTATCGCTTCCCCTTGTTTATTCTGTCCATAATTGTAAGAAACATATGTCTTTCCGGATTCTGTGTCTGTATAAACTTTTCCGTATTCTATCCCGCTTTTTCCCCGGTATGCAGATACAAACTTATTATTTGCATCCGGATTCTGATTCTCACCATTTTTCACAAATCCAAATTCTTCATATATCAGGAGCAGGTCCTCAATGGAAACACCATAGTAGGTAGTTCTTCCGTCTTTCCATGTTGCAATGCCGGTAATGTCATTATGCTGAAGCTTTACCTTGTTTCCATCAATAATGACATAGAAATCAATATCAAATCCTTCGGAAATCTCCTGAAGTTTCGGTGATTCCTCTTGTGCAACCTGCTCCTCGAAGGCTTTTTCTTCTTCTGAAAGCTCTCCCTGGGATGGAGTAATTTCTTCCTCCGGAATCTCTTCTAATGGCGGGGTGATTTTCTCTCCAGGAGTCTCTTCTAATGGCGGGGTGATTTTCTCTCCAGGAGTCTCTTCTGATGGCGAAGTATTTTCTTCTTTCGACGTCTCTTCCGACAATGATGTACTTTCCTCCGGAATAAAATCTTCTGTGCGCATTTCACCCTCTTGAGTACTATTTATATTTGGAATATTCTCTTCTTCCACTGAAACTGCCAAAACTGTCGTTCCTGCGCTATTCATGCACAAAACCAATAAAAGTGTCCAGGCTATCCATCTTAGCCATCTCTTTTTCCTCTTCACACAAATTCCTCCTAAAAACATATTTTCCTTTTCTCAACTATCTGCCTTTTTTATCCATTCCTTCTGCATTGCCGCTGCTATAAAGCACTGCAATAGTTTTTTTGAAAATACACCACATTCACCGTTGGCAATCATTCTTATGGCTTCTTCATGCTTTATTTTTCTTTTATAGGGGCGTACACTGACCAATGCATCATAAGCATCCACAAGGCCTACTACCTGAGCACAAAGTGGTATTTCATCACCTTTTAGTCCATCCGGGTAACCAGAACCATCATATCTTTCATGGTGATATCTGCATATTTCATAGCTATACTTATTAAGTTTTTCTGTCGTAGCTCCTCGTGGAAACCGCAATGTCATCTCTGCCCCTGTAAGAGGATGCTGCTTTACAATTCCCATCTCATCAGCTGTTAATTTACCGTTTTTGTTCAATATCTCTATCGGCACACGGATTTTTCCAATATCATGAATTGGAGACAGATGAGAGACATTTTCTATTTCTTCCTCTGTAATCCCATACTCCGGATAGTTTTTCTGTAGTTGAAGATACACTTGTTTTGTATAAAAACAGATATCATCCTGATGTTCTGTTTCTATAAGATTATTGTGATTCAACACTGCAGCCAGAAGCGAAACCATTTTCCAATACTGTTTTGTCTCATCCTGTGCTTTTTGTCTTAATTCCCGTTCCATATTTACAATTGTGTTAGGAATAACTTTTGCATTATGGAATGTAATAACAGCAGTTTTCTCATTTTCATCCACAAATCTTTTTACTTCCATCCAAACATAAGTCTCTGAGTTTTTCTCGCTTCTTCTTTGATAAACGATATCTTCTTCTGAACAGCCCTTTTTCAAATGCTCTGTCAACGAATCGCTTTTCAAAAATTCCTGAAGTTTTTCACAATCTTTTTCACATACATATTTTTCACAATATACTTTCAGAAAATCATCATATGTTCCTGCATTTTTTACATCATCATAAATCCCCCTGTTATGAGAATAGATACATTCATAACTGTTTTCCGCTAAATTAACTTTCAGAATGATATAAAATCGCCCAAAATATTCATCTTTCCCAGGTCTGATAATATCAGAGATTTTCACATTTTCTAATCGGTTATTGTAAGTGTTCTGTAAGTCCAATAAGACTTGATGTACTTTACAGCAATCCGTATAGTTTCTGGAGCAAAATCCATCCTTTTCAAGACAGCGACTGATTGCCATTGTTGATTCCATACATGATATGACATCAAATAAAGAAATTTTTTCTGGATTTTTGGCAAGGGCATATCCTCCACTGATACCTTCAGAAGCTGAAATAATCTTCTCTTTTTTTAACTGCTTTGTGATTTTTGGAATATAGCTCTCCGGAATCTTTAATTCAGAAGCTAATTTTGCCGTTGTAACCCTGCGCTTTTTTATTGCCAAATAACAGACAATCCTGATTGCATAATCCGTTGTATTAGTAAGCTGCATAGGTGCTCACCTCTCTCTCTTTTCTTTGTTCCGTACATAAACTCATTGATTGGAAAAGGAAGAATCATACTTTTCACTCACACATTTCAAGCATAATTCTTCCTGTTTGTCTAATAACGCTTTTTCATTTTTCTAAGAAATGTCATGCCACCTGCACTTATAACCAATATAACAATCAGCAATAAAATCCATTCGCTATCATGAATGGTTCTTCCTGTTTCCGGAGGTGCCACTGTAGATGCATTTGTAAACGTAACCTCATCATTTCCTGTTGTAGAAGTTTTGAATTCTGCTGCTCTTCCATCAGTTGCATCACTATCATTCAATTTATAGCTTGTCTTGTAATTCTTTCCAGGATCAGTTTCCGTAACTGTATATGTCCATCCTGTTGGCAGACAACTAATGTCTACGAATTCATCTTTTGCCAGGTTAAACGTAGCCTTATTATTTGTAAAGGTGAGATTCTGTACTTTATCATCAGTTCCTTTTCTTATGAAAATCTGACCATCCGTTATAGTAGCGGTACTTGCATCAGTTCCTGATGGTGGAACGGCTTTTATTGTAAACTCATACGATCTATGCGGTTCCATATTGTATCCGGTTACGGTTTTGCTTACCTTTAAAACAGTTGGTTTATAATACAGATTAAGTGTAATTGTATCAGAAGACGAATCATTTTTTACTTCTTTTTCTAATTTTTTGTTCCGAGGATCTTCTGTATCAAAAACATAACCTGGAAATGTTCCGTTTGCTTCTGGTTTTGCGTACGCTTTAACACTCTCATTTTCTGTTGCAAAGGAAATGGTTCCTGAAGTTATCTTCTCAAGTCTTTCCGTTCCATCCGGTATCTTGAGATAATGCTGAACCTTTATTTCTTTTTTGGCTGTTTTTTTCCACTGTGCAACAATCTGATAGCCTGTATAATTTTTAGATGCAAATACAGGCAGATTCGTATTATTTGCATATCCGTAATTCTCATCAGAAATCGTAAAGAGTTCACCGTTACTATATGTCTCTTGACTTAACTTACCATCTTTGTTTTTCAGCTTCCATCCTATAAATTCATAGCCTTCACAAGTGGGTTCTGCCCAACCTTCACCCATAATAAAGGTAGTACCTATAGTTCTTATTCCCTTTCCAGTTTCCAGATCCTTTCCATAAGAATGCATAGGAGTGTTGTTGTAACTCCTCGTCTTCGGATTATCCGGAATGTTCTTTACATCTGCATTTTCAGGAAGTACTCCCATACCGGCACCGGAATTATAATGTACATAAATACCACTGGATGCAACCATGAAAGCGGCAGAATATAAACGCCAGCCATTATCTGATAGTAAAGGTCTTGCCCCTCCCCACGCTAAATATCTGGTATAACCTTTTTCCTTCGCAGCTTTTTGTGCAGCCTGCCATTGATCATTATATATATTAAATGGATTATCCCCTCTTATAAGTGACGTAGCTGTCATTGCATCTATGGTACCAGCATTAGCATCATCCTTTCTTCCATCTTCCACAAGATCGTCACCGTGGGGCTTTCCATACCACACACCAACAGCATTCGGAAGTCCATTTACAAACTCATACCCAGCTTTTGGCTTGGCAAAGAAAATTCGTACCTGTCTTGTTTGTTTTCCTTGATATTTTACAGGATCCATCTCTATGGTTTGATTATCTTTTACAGGAACCAATTCTTGTTTCTCATAGTCCCACATGACTACATCCAAACCTTCGCCGCTTCGGGATTGATTCGTATATAGCCTTACTGTCACAGCCTGTCTTCCACGGTCTTCGTTGTATGGCACTAAGTTAAAATTATAATCCTCAAATTTACCGGTTCGGACTTTCAAATCCATCTTATATTCATAAGAACAATTTTTTTCATCACCTCTAGTAGTTGTGTAGCTATCTGTCATCTTGGTAATTAAACTTAATTTACCTGGATCCGATGAAACACTATCGCCTTTACTTATTGGCACCTCACTCACTCCGCTCTCAGAAGAGGCTTGAATGGAAGTACCATTCACCACCATATGTATTACACGGTAGCCTCTATTCGTATGAAAAGCAGGAATATCTAAGTTGTAGCCTGACATTTCATAAACATCATCCGGTGTAAAAGTCCACATGATTTTGTCCTGATCTTTCAAATACTGCCAGCCATTCTTTTCACTATGCGCAATATTAATATATTCTTCTCCATTAATATCTTTTGTATTAATGAATATTCTGTAAATACTTTGTTCTTTATAGGTAATTGTAATCGTATCGTCTTTTACAAAGTTAATGGAATAGGTAGCTTTGTTTTCATTTCCATTTTCCTTCGTAATTGTCGCACCTTCTTGAGAAACAACGGATTCGATTATAAATCTTTTCGCTTTGGGATTATTTGCTTTTGCTGTGTCTGTGCCAGGAGTTACTGAAATTATAAAGTTTTCTCCCGCATTTACACGAATCTGATTCGATATATCAAGCGGCGCATCAAGGCTGCCATTTTTTTGGGTGATTGTACCAGGTGTACAACTATCAGGAACTACTTCCTTTATGCTGACCAGATGATACTCCTGGTACATCATCGTTAGTTTCTGAGTATCATCCAGTTTAATTGCAATCACACCATCCGTACTATAGTAAATGGTGTCATTATATTTTCCGATGTATACACAGTTTTTTCCATCTACTTTTGCACTCTTAAAATCGAAATGTCGCCCTTCTATAGATAGCTCTTTATGATCCGCAATTGCTCCAAATCCGATTACAGAAGGTGCTCCTGCAATTGGTTTTCCATTGACATCTACATACTCTACCCGATCTGTAGATGTTGCATTTTCATCACCATTTGCGACACTAATCTGTAATGCTTCATCCAGGCTCTGTACAGATATGCTCTCTGGGACGTTCAGTTCTTCTGGCTGCTCAGTTCCTCCTTCATTATCAATAATCTGTTCCGTCGATTCTTCCGATTTATTCGTATCTTCTGTAGCTACTTGTTCGATTTCTTCATTAACAGAATCTTTACTCTCGGAGTAAGTCATTACAAGCAACTGTTCATCTGTTAGCTTCTTTGCAATATTGCCATCTGTACTATAATAAATATAATTTTCATACTGTCCGATAAATACACAGTCTTCATCACTTACTTTGGCATTCTTAAATTCATAATTTTTATCAGCTATGGTTATTTCTGTATGATCAGAAATTTTTCCAAGCTCAATGGTTGTCGGTGCTCCCTCAATCATTTTTCCATCTTCATCTACATACTTTACTCGATCTGTTGATGGCACTTCACCATTCACAACTCTATTTTGAATTTCAGCATTCAGCTGAGCCACCTCGATACTGTCCGGAATCTGTTCCTCAGTTTCTGCCGATGTCTCAGTTTCTGTTTCTGATGTAAATTGCTCCGAAGTTTGCTCGGTTTCTGTCTGTTGTGCATCTGTCTCACTTGTAAATGCTTCTGTATCTTGTGTTTCTTCCTGCTCTGTAACCACTGATGTTTCATCTTCTGATGCACTTACGGTTTCCAGATTCATAAAACAAATAGAAAAGATTAGAAGCCAGGAACATGCTATTTTCAAATATGTTTTCCAATTCTTATGCCTCATTTTTCGCATCTTCCTTCCTGTTCTTCTGCTTCTCCATGAGTAATCCGCAAAGGCAGATAACTGAGCCAAAGAATAAGAACAAATAGCCTGCAACCGGACTATCATCACCTGTCTTTACCGGCGAACCATTATGAATAATATCCTTTGATCTTTGGGAAGATGGAACCGGGTTTTGATTTTTACCAGTTTGACCGGTATACGAGTTTTTGAATGAAACCTTCGATACTTTATCTCCATTTTCATTTTTGACCACTGTTACCGCCATCAGTTCATTATTGGAATCAAAGAATCCTTCAATCGTTACATCATAGGTTTTTGAATCATATGTATAATTTTCTTTATTCTCTGTTGCCTGGTACAGCTTGTAATGATATTCTCCTGCCTGTCCGACATTCATAATCAGCTCTGTAGAAGAATTGCCACTCATATTCCAGGTAAATGTTCTTCCATTGCTTCCCTCCGGCATTGGATTTTGTATCTGATCTGCTATTAAAACATAAGAGCCTGTTTTGTCAGCATCTACAGAATTGTTCGCTTCAAATATCTGTTCCACTGGTATTTTCACTGTTGTGTTTTTGCCAGCTGCCAGTACTGGTTTTTGAACACCCAGAAAGAATATCATGGACAGGAATATAACCATGGCTATTTTTGTTAAACGTGCTGTTCTCATGCTTCTCCCTCTCCTTCTTTCTTCTTGTTTCTTTTCTTTTCTATCTGTCTTGCTATCAGAATCAGTACAAGGACAATCAGGATAAACCATACAATAACTGGCACTTTTCCTACTGCATTTTTCAGTTCATCAATTCCTGTACCTACGTTTTTGGCTTTTTCTTTTTCCGGATATATCTGATCTGTTAAGCGTCCCACCAGGATATTTCTTCCATTTGTCATATCCGATGTACAGGTGGTCAGCAAAACCAGATGATCATCTTCCGTTATATTCATATCTCTTTTATATAAAACATTGTTCTCGATTTCCTGCAGATACTCCTGTTTCGCTTCTGGTGTGTCCAGACACACATTGAAAATCGTTTCATTATAGGCATCTACTTGCATCAATGCATAGAATTCGATTCCATGATTTTTTCCATCAAAGAACAGATTTCCATATGGATGTTCGTTGAAATACTGTTCATTTGTAAATTCACCGATATCTCCAAACATCATGTGCTTTTCCATATGGTGACCATATATAATATTATCAAAATCCGAAAAATCCGGCTTATTTGCACAATGTAAAAAGATTGCTCCGCTTAAGGAATAGTTTCCTTCCGCATCTGTATTCATATAAGTATCATCATTGTCCGTCTGCACCAGTGGATAATTGATATTTGTGTCATTCACTCGTATCCATCCAATCACATCCGGATTGATTTTCTGTAATTCTTCAAAAGATTTTGTATTCTTTTCTGTCGGAATATATGCTTCATAGTTCTTTGCATCTGCTGTCTGGTATACCTGGTGGGAGTCCCACAGCATATAACCTGAGAGAAACATGGCTGCAAGAATCAGCGATAAGGCTGTGAAGTTTACAATATGGTCTAATCCTCTGATAATTCCTTTCAGCACTTTCTTCATCCGAAGCATATGTACAAGTTCCTTTCACCATTTCTGTTTCTTTTATATTTATCAAAACTGGTTCATCTGACCAATTTGCTCGCAAAATTAGCAAAAAGGGATGCGGCGGAGCAACGCCGCACACATCCCCTTTCCTGGTTGCTATATTTTATTATTTCTGTAATCTTCTGCGTTTGAATCCTACAAAAGCAATCAGTGCTACACCGCAAAGTGCAATCATCAGAACGTATGGAAGAGTGTTCATGATGATACCAGTTACAGGTACATCGTTGTATGTATTGGTTACATCAACGGTATTCTGTTTCTGACCTAATTTTTCCTTATTTACCACTGTAAGTTCTGTACTATATTTTGTAGCACTAACAGGAGTCAACTGAGTACCATTGATAGTAATCACTGCACTACATTTATAGTTTTTAGCTGCAGACTCTTTTACAGTAATTGTTGTTCCTGCTGGAACACCAGTGAACTTCATGTTTTCATTTGCTTTCAAATGGAATGTGTATGTTCCGCCCTCAGCAAGTGTAACATCACCTCCATTAGCATCTTTGATTCCGCCAAGTGTGCTTGCATCTGTTCCAGTCGGGAATGCAAATGTTGCTGTGAAAGTGAACTCATCGTCAGGAGTTGTTGTTGTACCATTTGCATTAACAACTGCTTTAGATACCTTCAAAGAGCCATTCTCATTATATGTCGGATCAGGATCTGTAGGATTTGTACCTGTACCAGCTTCCTGTACATAAGTGTTAGTAAAGTTGAAAGTATTAGTACTGGTATTTCCAATATCTACTTTACCAGTATCTGTCTGACCTGCATCATCTTTCACTTTATTTACAACGATATTAGAAATTTCTGTACCAGTTGCACCATCTGTAACATATACATCCATTGTATACTCAGCCTGTGACATGATCATTTTTTCATGATCACTGTTTGCTACTATTGGATCTGCTGTCTGTGTCTCTTTTACAGTATACTCATACTTTCCTGCTTCTGAATATGTCGGAAATGTAATCTGACTTCTCTTAGAAGTTGTTCCTGTTTGATCAGCTGTAAACGAAATTGTTGGTATTTTAACGTCAGCTGTTGTACCTATTAAACCATCACCTGTTTTCTGTGTTGCTGTAAAGCTAAATGTTTCAGCCTTTCCGACCTCTGTGTTGTAGGTCTTAGTAATCCAAGCCTCGGTTGTCTTGCCCCCATCTGCCGCAAATGTTGGCATTGCCATTCCCATCGTCATGGCACCAGCAGCAACAACTGCGAGCACTTTTTTGAACATTTTGTTCATGCTCATAATGATTCCTCCCTTGTAGATAATATTGTTTGTTTTTATTTGATTAACGGAGGAGGGGATTAGAGTCCTCTGGTCCGAATAACCGCAATCGCTTTTCCTTTGACGTCTTTAATATTAATACAGCCATAGATTCTGCTGTCTGACGCTTCCGGTCTGTTATCACCCAGTACAAATATCTGACCTTCGCCAACAGTGATTGGAAAGTCAACTCCATTTTGAAACTGTGTGGTGTCAAAATAAATATCCTGTGAAATCTGCGTAGCACCGTTAATCATCAAACCGTCTTTTGTTATATCTACAGTATCACCTGCGACTGCTACGACCCTGCCTGTGGTTGTTCTGCCATCTTTCTTAAATACTGCAATATCACCGGACACAAAACGCTTGTCCAGTCGATAATACATGACCAGATCACCATCTTTTATTGCTGGTTTCATAGATACGTCATTGATTCTCGCCATCCCGTACATAAATGTAAAAACAAGGATGACCGCCAAAATGATAAGAACAATCTTCAATAACAGTTGAAAGATATCTTCTCCCAGTGTCGTTTCCTGTCTGGGAAGCTGTTTCTCATTAT
>OHAU01002963.1_pt1 | contig 14737 bp, 16 predicted proteins | sample 1577181 | NCBI WGS metagenome assembly OHAU01 (sample SAMEA3541472, study PRJEB24748) | human gut metagenome | biome: human gut; feature: human-associated habitat; material: faeces | place: China | collected 2012
TCTCCTCGATGGTATCGCTTATCTGACGAGTTGTCATACCCTTTGCGTACAGAGAAATTATCTTCTGCTCAATGCCGGAGATGTCCTTTTGACGCTTTTTTACCACCTTTGGCTCAAATGTTCCGTCTCGATCCTGCGGTACTTCGATCTCAGTTTCGCCTAAATTTCCACGTATCTTCTTTGTTTTCTTTCCGTTGCGGTAATTGGAGCTGTCCGAGCGTTCATATGAACGATACCCTAAGTGTTCAGCCAGCTCTGCCTCAAGCATTTCCTGTATCGTGCCACCCATCAGATCTCTGAGAGCATCCTCAATATCTTTTGCTGTCCTGATATCATATTCCTCGATCAGTTCTGCGATGATATTCTTCTTTCCCTCGCTCATTGGTTCTCTTTTTCTTCTTGCCATAAAAAATCAGCCTCCTGTGTTATTTATATTTTACCATAGTTGACTGCGTTTTTACAGACTTTTTTTCGGTGGGTCATGGGAAAAGTCCGAAACTGCGTAGTTTTTTCGTTCTTTTCACTTAATCGATTTAACTTGGTTGCGATGCTAATGGGTTTAACTTAGTTACGGTAAGAAAAAGAGTTCAATTCTCATCGCCTCCACCGAACAAGAAAACACAGCCTGATTTTCAGACTGTGCCTATTGTTAAAGTCCTTTATGAGGCTAAAAAAGTATCACCTTCTAGCTTTTTATCGAAACTGTTTAAGATGCCGGATCAGCATTTTTCAAATTCTGATTTGGAAGTTGATTGAAATCTACATCAAGAATTGTTTTTAAATCTACTATATTTGGAGTTTCCATATTAAATACTCTCCTCGCATGATTCATTACTAATTCCTCATATAGATTTCTAATCATTCTGCCATTTGCAAAATTTTCCTCTTTTGAATTCACCTTGTTTTCAAGATATATGTGCAAAAGCTTTTTTGCACTTTCACTCAATTCATAATCATTTTTTGCACACATATCAACTAAAATTTCTTCCAGTTCTCTAACCGAGTAATCTTCAAATTCTATGAATGTGCTAAATCTTGATCTCAATCCAGGATTTGATTCAAAGAATTTTTGCATCGGCTCTGTGTACCCCGCAACAATTACAGCAAGATCATCTCTATAATCTTCAAGTGCCTTAGTCAATTCTGTTAAACACTCTCGACCATATGAATCAGAATGGTCATTCTCAGTTAGACTATATGCTTCATCAATAAATAGCGTTCCACCTTTGGCTTTCTCAATAACCTTTTTTACCTTTAATGCAGTTTGACCCTGATATCCAGCAATTAAATCTGTCCTTGAAACTTCAACAAAATGACCTTTGGATAACAAACCCAGTTGCTTATATATTCTTCCAACAATTCGAGCAACTGTAGTTTTTCCTGTCCCAGGGTTTCCTAAGAAGGCTAAATGTAGTGTGTTTTTGACACTATGTAGATTATTATCTCTTCGCATTTTCTGTACTTTTTGATATGCAATAAGATCTTTCACCTTATCTTTGACTGAGTCAAGTCCAACTAGTGAATTTAATTCATCTAATAATTCTTTGAGCGTTTTTTCTTTTTCAACTGGTTCAGATTTATTATTACATATCTCCATTAAATAGAAATGACCGTAATATCTAACTAGACTATCCTTTAATATTGCAGCCATTTTCTTGGCTTCAATTGTTAGGGACCTATCATTTGCAATAGCCAATAGTTTTTCTAACAATTGAATGGTACTATCCGTGTTATCCCCACTTATAATTGATCTAGCCAAATTTGTTATCTGACCACATTCTTCTATCATTGCATCCAATTTTGAAGAACAGTCTAATAAATCTTTCGTGTATTTATCCATTATATTAACCCTACCATTATCAAAATAAATTCAATAACAGCTAGTCCGATAGAGCCTCCCGCCAAAATATAAGCAACTAAAATTTTTTTAGAGAAACCATCTTCCAAATTATTTATATAATCTAATAAGCTGTTATTTTTTTCAATTAAGGCACACTTGCTTTCATTAAGAGTTCGCATCTCTTGATACATAGAATCAATGTCTGATAAATGACTGATGCTATTAATTTCATTGATTTTAGTTAAAATATCGTCTAAGGTCATCTGATTCGAATTTACTTGTTCAGTTATTCCGTCTAATTTTTCAAAGAGGAACTTAACACGTTTGTTGAGTGTATTTATCAATTCGTTTGTCGTTTGAACATCTTTCCATAGCTTATCAATATTTGATAACTGTTTATTCTTGTCTACACGAATTCTAAACTTCTCTAATACAATCAGCGATTTTTGAGCTGTTGCAACTTCTTCTTGACATTTCTTTACTTCAACCCATATTTTATCAATATCTGCTATATGTTTGAGTTTATCCAATTTCCCTTTAAATTGCTGAAGCACTTTAATAATCTTCTTTTGCTCTTCTACTGTTCTCTCAATATCAGATTGAGCCAATTTGACTTCTTTATTCGCTTTTTGGGCAGACTTTATAGCAATTACAATAGCTTGAATATAATCGTTATCTAAAGCTTCTAGTGCAGTATAGACTTGACCAATTTCATTAATAAATTTTCTTTGCGTATTATTTATGTCGATTAAGTGCTTTTGAATGTCTGTTGTTAATTCATTTAATTCTGATCCTTTAACAGTATGATTAAGTCCAATGCCTCTCCCAAGGAAAAAATCTCCCAAAAATTCTCCTGCACCTTTATCTGAATCAACTTTTTTTAAATCCAAATCCGCAGTAGTTCCTTCAGAAAATCTTTTTAATTCATTTTTTGCTTTCTCAAAATCATGTGTTTGTATTGCTAATTCTTCCATTAAATTATTCTCCTTCAAGTAATTGATCCAAGTCTTTCTCAATTTTATCAAATTCGACTTTATGCTCACTTATTTTACCATCTTCTTCGACTAAAGCATCTTCCATTATTTGTGCTGCTATATTATGCCTTTGTGAAATAGTAGCTGCAGCAGCTACTTTTTTTTCATGTAGATCTTCATTAGGATTAATGAGGCATGTTTCGGGTTCTTTTTCTGTCGATTTTTGTTTTTTTGCATTATCATTGTGCCGCAATTTTTGATTTGCCAAGTATATTGTTACACTAATTGCTGCAGTGACTCCAAAAACTGAGATAATTATCAGCGATTTTTTCATTTATAATGTCCTCCTTTATCAATCTAACAATCCATCTAGTGCAGCGTCAATCTCATCAAAATCAACTTTTCTTTTTTCTCTGTCTTTACTTTCATCAAAAATCTCGGAGACTGATTCTTTTATAATTTTCCCTGCTTCAACATGCCTTTTACTTATTGTTTCTACCACCTGTTTTTTTGTCTTTTCAGTGTTAATAACAGCAACATTATGAAGTTCTTTTTGTGTTTTAAGTATTTCGTTTCCCTTATCTACTTGATTTTCAATAGATAACTCTCTTCGCTTTTTTGCCGTTATTCTATCCAAAAGATTAATAACAATTGCACCAATTAATCCTGCCACAACAGTTCCCAAAAAGATTCCTATTATACTTGCTAAACTTCCTATAAGAGGTATCTCAACCGCTAATACGGGGATAGGCAATAAAACATTCTCAATTACTTCGCCTAAAGCAAGAGCACCTATGGCACTCAAGCCAGCCATTATGATTCTACCAACTTCCAGTATTTTTAGACTTATCGGCATATTTTGATTTTTCGGATTTTTAAAAAAAGCAATTGCTTCTTTGAGTGATTTCCATCCTTGTTTTAATATCATCCAGACTTTTTTGATTATTTCTACTACAGGTCCTATAATGGCTGTAGCAATTGTTGTAACAAGAGTGTTCGCAGCATTAACCATATGAGTTTTAAGCTTGCTAACAAATGATTTTATCGCAATTTTTATGTTTTCTATAAAAGAATCTAAGCTCTTCTTTTTTTCTTTCAGCCAACTAACGAGTTTTCCTATGATTTCCTTTACAAGTTCAGCCAATAACTGCATGACAACTGCTCGCAACGCTTTGCCACCGATTCTAAATGCTTCTTTCTTTCTGGATTTGTTTCCAGCTTCAATAGATCTTCTTTCTCCTTCTGCCTTTTCCTGTTCATATGCTTCTCTTGCTTCTTCGTCTTTTTGACGCATTTTTTTATCGTCTTCATCACTAATATCAAAGATTTCTTTCGGTTTTTGACCATTTGCATTTGGCGTGTCCAACCAATCTGTTGTCGATTTATCGCTCTTAGAGCGATTGAGACTTGAATCCATTTCAAACAGATTTTTTTCGCTATTTGCAAAATCAATTTGTTCTTTTTTTGTCAGATGAGCATTAGCTTCTGGATCTCTAATTATTTCAGCAGCAGAAATCGTATGATCCATATCAGTATGATTTCTAGCTGATCCTTTAGGTCTAGATTCATCAAATGGCTTTCTAGCACCTTTAATCAAAGTTGGTTCTTCTTTTCCTGATCTGGTTTTATGTGTAACAATGTTTCCGTTTTCATCTTTTGCAAAATTATCCTGCCATTCGTTATATCTTTGCTGATAGTTTATTTCAGTATTATGCGTTGCTATTTTGCCGTTTTTAAAATTCTCTGTAGTTTGTATATGTGCATCAGCACTTAAATCCAAAGTAAGCCCATTGTTCTCTTTAATAAAATCTTCTCCTGCAGTAACAGCGACCTGATTTAAAAATTGTTCCCAGACAACATTTTTGATCGTTTTTCCAAGTGAATCTGGATTTCCTATCTGTTCTCTTTCACTTTCCAAAAATTGAAGGTCAGACATCTGGTCTTCTAATTCATCCTCAAGTTGTGCCTCAAGCTTATCGAAATCTATAAATTCATCCGTTGATTTATCAAGCATAGCGTTCATTTTATTATTCTCATTCATTAAATTTCCTCCGTGATAACTGTGCTTCTTCCATTCGGTGTACAAAATCGCATATTTAGCATTCCATATAAATTGTCATCTTTAAGAGCATCGAATTTATTCGTTGCTTTCTTAATACTTCATCTAAAGCACAGACGTTTCACACCTTCACCCGTTCAATCCGGCAAGTATGCCGCTTTTCCTTATCGTAATTCACGCCAACCAAAAGAACTTCACCGCTGTAATTCTTCAAGCAATCCAGATAGTCCTTTTGTTTGATCTGTTCCACTGCCTCTTCTGCGGAATGTCCCCATTTTAGCTCAACGATCAGAGCAGGCAAATCGCAGTTTCGATTCGGCTCAAACACAATATCTGCAAAGCCTTTTCCAGCCGGCATTTCCCGGTGTAGGGTATAATTCTTCTGGGCAGAGTAGTATGCCAGAGAGATCACGCAGGACAGGGCGTTTTCATCATTGTATTTCAAGATCGATGCGTTTGCCTGATGTGCCTGTTCGATCAGTTCTGCAACCGTTTCTTCATCACTGGAAAGGGTGGCTTGCAGCAACCTTTCCGAAGTCTCCAAAGCTACTACAATATTTCCCCAGCCCATTACTTTTACAGTGCTGATAAACTGTTCCATTACTTCATCATTTGGAATCCATATTTCTTTTGTTTCTGCATTGTATGTCAAATAACCCAAATGCACCAGCAATGTAAGAACGTCATCCTTTGTTGCAAACGTCACCATGTCATTGCTAAAGGTAGTCGTATCAATCTTTTCTTTTTCTCCTGCAAGTAGCTTCAAAATGACATCCTGCACGCCAAATTCATTGGATTGAATATAGATTTTCAAAGCTTCATAGGTTTCTGTTTGTGTCCAGTAGTTGCTGAATTTTCCACGCAGCATAGCTTCTACCACAGACTTTGGATTGTAGATTGAAACACCGTCTACACAGTAACCGTCGTACCACTTCTTTGTCTCCGAAAACGGCATCTGGTATTGCTCACACAGTTGGCGGACTTCCTGTTCTGTAAAGCCGGTAAACTCTTCAATGGGAGAGGCATCTGTCATGGAGTATTCGTAAAAAGCATTGATGGCAGAGTGCTCTCCGTATTTTTTGATGGGTAAAATTCCCGTCATGTAGGCAAGGGCAATGTAACTCTTGTCCTTTAACAGGTTGCGTAAAAAGTCCAGATAAGTTTTCTGCGATGCGGCATCGCTTTTATGCACTCGAAAAATGCAGTCCCATTCATCGATGATAAAGACAAACGGAATTTTGTACTGTGCAAAAGCCTGTTCCAGTACCTTGACCAGAGTTCTTCGCCGTGGCATTCTGAGATCTGCAAATTCCTGCTGCAGTTCATCCAGCAAATCTTCCTCAACAAATTGAATCAGCTGTTTCATATTTTCCGATTCCGTCAAGTAATCCCGCATATTTAAGTGGATGACATTGTATTGGTTCAAGTGTTTTTCAAAGTCTGTATGCTTTGCAATTTTCAACTCTTGAAACATTTCTCTGGAATCACAGCCACGGCTGTAGTAAGCCGTCAGCATATTCGCCGCCATAGACTTTCCGAATCGACGTGGACGGCTGACGCAGATATATTTTTGTGTAGTCCGTAAAACACTGTTTGTATACTGAATCAATTCTGACTTATCCACATAGATCTTGGAATTCAGCACCTCTTGGAAATCGACATTTCCCGGATTCAAGTAAACACCCATTGCATTTCCCTCCTTGCTGTGTTTTCAGTTTCTTTACCTTTATTATACCACAGCAGAGGGGAAAAAGCAACTTTTTCACACACAAAAAGCTCCGAATTTTCCCGCCACTTAGGACGATCCGGAGCTTTCTCATTGTGACATGTTCTTTCTGCTACTTAGCAGAAGTACGTATTGGTTGAATCCTTCTTCTTTCCTCTGGTCAGATGCGGCAGCATTCCCTGATTGTACAGCTTGCTGACGGCTCTGCCCACTCTGCACTTATCTCCACGAGACAGCTGCTGGTATAGCCCTGGACGGTTCATTTCAATGATGTCCCGGACACGCAGCTGCTTTCCATGGGTGCTTCTGCATCGGATGACACAAGCAATTGCCATCTGTGCTAACTTCTTGTTGGTGTAATTGTAAGTAAGTACGAAAATCTGCTTCATAAAAATAGCCCCTTTCAAAATTCCACGTTGATTTCTTCGCCGTCTTCTGCGATCTTCTGGAAAAGTGCTGCTTTCGCCTGTTCCTGCCGCAGCTTCTCATGAGAGATGACCTTGACTCTCTGCCCGATGATGCCTTTCGGGAAGGAAAGTTCTTTCTCCTGCAGAAGTGGCTGCAGTTCTTCTTCGTTGATCGTCACGGTTCCCTTGTTGGTGTAACAGCCATTCTGGTCAATTCCCAGAATCGTCAGCGTGTATTGTCCAAAGTCGTTTCGTTCCTCTACTGCGGTCACCAGTGCTTCGGTACACGCAATGGGAGCTTCAAATTGATATGTCATGATGCCCGTTCCTTTCTGTTGTCGTCGAAATATGCTTTTGTTTCTTCATCTATGGTAACACCGTTCTGAAAGTTCACGGTGATAGTTTCTTTGCCGATCTGAATGTCCCGGAGCACAGCCTCTTTCAGTGCAACTGCCTCCGGCGATTTTTCAGTACACATGTAGTTTGTAAATTTTTGAACGATCTCCCGGTATGTTGCATCATCCACCGCAGAGATCGGATTGTCCAAAGCATCCAGCTGCTGTTTCAGCTGCTGGAGTTCCTGTTCGTTTTTCTCAACGGAACGCAGGATGGTTTCGGTAGCACGTCCCTGTTCCAGGTATGCCATCAGATTGGCGTTTGCCTTTTCCAGTCCGTTGATCCGATTTTGTATGGTGTTGGTCTCTCCGCTCTGCATCAGTTTTCGGAGAGAAAGCTTCTGGTTGACTGCCTCGATGATCTTTGGCTGGTTGGCTGGCTGAAAGAGACAGTTCTTCACCGCGTGAAACACAAACGGTGCCAGCTGGTCTGCCCGCACGCTGGGGATGCCGCAGTCACAGCTCCTTCGGTACTGCAGGTACCTGTGCCCGTTGCTGTGGTTGACGTTGCCGGAGAACGGCTTGCCGCACTTCGGACAGCGTGTGAAGCCGTTGAGGGCGTAGTAGTTCTTGCCGGTCCTGCTGGCTGTCCGCCGGCGGTTCTGTGCCAGCTTCTCCTGGACTTTGTCGAAGAGTGCCGGCTCGATGACCGCCGGCATCCCGTCCGGGATCTCTATGGGATCCGGCTTGATCTTGTGGGAGTTTCGGTGTCCGTCGCTGTCCTTGGCAGCTGTGCGGTCGTAGGTGTAAGTGCCCTTGTACTTCTGGTTCGTCAGGATGGTGTGGATGGCGGTGTCTGAAAAGTCGTTGCCGCCGGTGGTCTTGTATCCCTTTTCTTTCAGATGTTTTTTGATGTAGCTGTAGCCCATGCCGCTGCTGTAAAGGATATAGATGTCACGAACGATCGGTGCTGTCAGAGGATCGATCTCATAGAGTCCAGCCTCATTGACCGTATAGCCGATGGGTGGAAATCTTTCAGGACTGTACAGATCAGAGACAGCAAAAATGTTCCGGAAACCTTTCCGCAGTTGTATCAGCTTTTTCAGAAATGGTATACAGAGCGTGGAAAGAAAGTGCCGGAACAGCGTCACTTCATTCGCAAAATGCGGGAAGAGCTGGGCGTTGAGAGCGGAAAGAAGAAGATCCAGCCGTATTTGTACGCCTTTGTCGGAAAGTATGACAAGATGTCACTGGAGCTTCTGGCAGAGGGAACGGCACTTTCCATGGTGTCCAACGCATCCTGGCTGTTTGTTCGGCTGCGAAGCAAGATCAGCAGCACGACCGACAAGAAAAACGCACACTTTTACTATCTCTCCCGCAAGCTAAAGGAAAAGTTTCCGCAGGACATCCTCTTTCTCTCCTTTGACGTGGACACCCTTGTGATATTATGTAAAAATGAGGAATCGAAAAATCGGATACACTCCCATTTCCATTCCATCGAAGAGGAGCAGTCTGTATGAGCGGCAAAAAAAGAGGACCAAAACCCAGGTATGAGGAAGAAGACGTTCTGGAAGCGATGGCTGTGTATTTCTATGAACATATGGTTGTCCGGAAGGAAGACCTTTCTGTCTTTACAATGGATGCCATTTATGATGACATTCAGCACGATGCTTCCCAGTCGATCCTGTATCGCAATGTAGCATTTCCCAAGTACAGCCGGATGCGGAAAATGCTGATCGACCATCTTTCAGCGTACGGATTGTATCAGGAGAAAGAACGGCTGACTGCTGCTGTGGCAAGCCGGATCATAGAAACTTATGAGATCGATGCAGAGAAAGAGGACATGGATGTGCTTCTCTCCAGCCACTATACGCTGACAACGTATGGCGGTCCGGTCATCACCTGTATTGCAAAGCTTCCTGCGGTGGAAGCACTGGACACGCTGGCGAGGATCGAAAGCAAGGAAAAACAGAAGTCCCTGACCTGGAGCAGAATCAACATGCTCCGCAAACTGTGTCAAAAAATCAAAAAAAGAAATGCCGATGTGATCTTAGCAGTGATCCCGCAGTACAACAAAGCGATTTACCTGAATCAAAACGGCAGGATCGATAAGCACATCAACAACATCAATCCATTATGTGATACGCTTCTCTTCTTTGTCAAGGACACACCGGAGGGCAGAGCGTTTGTAAAGGAGCAGAAATTTCTCGTTTTCCCATTTTTCTCACCAGAGGAAGAACTGCAGTAAAAAAATGCGGGTAATCCTTTTATCCCGGTGCAGCACCGCACGCCTCAGCGGATTCGCTTTTCGCTTGTGCTGCGGTTCGTCGGGCAGTAAAAAAAAATCCAAGTCATGCGTATGGCTTGGATTTTTTTGTTGGATTACTCGTATTAGTCGCTTGTATTGGTTCGCTTGTATTGGTTCGTTAGTACTCTTCCGCCAACAGCATGGTGCAGTGCTCACCATCATCGATGATGTACACTTTTGCTGCGACCGGCTTTTTCGCCTCCACAATGTACGTCATCTCAAACTGTGGCTGCTCTGAGGTATGATGCACGATCTGCAAACCGTTCTCCTCGCTGAGCCGAAACACCTGCAGGTAGTCTTTCGGTTCGGGCATCTGATCGACAGCCTGCCACATCATCACTTGCAGTGCAATCGGTATCTCCGCATCTACGCCTCGTGTCAGGTATCTGCCTTTTGATTTTTCAAACATCTTTTCTGCTCCTTTACTTTGGAATCAAACATTTCGTACAGTTCGCCTCGTCGCATGGTAATAGGTTCTGTCAACTCCACTACGCCAAATCCCATATCCAGCACAATGTCAAAATCATAGGGTCGCACATGAATCGCTTTCACGAACTGCTGAATGAACGTGCGGAACTCTTCGGTATTTCGCTTCAATTCCCGCCATTGCGTGTACAGGTACGCCACATCTTCATAGACGATAGGCTCTAGCAGCTTTAGTTCGTGCAGTCTGGTTTCCAGTTTTGCTTTCTCGTTTTCCAGCTGCTCTGCTCGCTGGAGCAAGTCATCTGTGAAGATGCCCTTTTCGATTGCTCTTGTGATGTTAGCAAGGCTATCCTGCACTTCATTGTACTGCTGCAAAACATCTGTATGATATTTGTCATAGCTGCTGTTGAATTTCTGCACCTGCTGATTCACCTTAGAAACGGCTTTTCTCAAATTTTTCGGCTTCAATCTCTCGCCGATCAGCACAGCAATGTAGGCATCCAGATAGTCCTTATTCAGCTCCTTGTTATTGCACATTGCCCGATGGGTATTGCATCTGTAGGTTGCAAGCCGTGTCTTACTCCTGCCGCTGAATCGCAGATTTCCGATCATCCGCTTGCCGCAGACATCGCAGACCAGTTTCCCAGTCAGCAGGTAAAACTCCTTGCTGTGATAGCGTCCTGTGTTTCGCTTGTTCTTCGCCTTGATCCGCTGCACCTGTGCAAACAGCTTTTTCCCGATGATCGCAGGACAGCCGCCTTCAATGCGGATATAGCTGTCTTTTTGAGCGTGATTATTCCGCTTGCCGTCTGTTTTTGCAGCCGCCTTATTAAACACAAAAACACCAGTGTACTTCTCATTGCTGAGTATTTCGTACAAACTGTTTTTCCCGAACATCTTCCCACGTTTTGTCTTGTATCCATGGGCATTCAAGTAATCAATGATAGTTGTGTATCCGTGACCGTCTGCAAACATCTGAAAGATGATTCTTACCGCTTGTGCTTCCTGTTCATTGATGACCAGATGCCGGTTTTCGTCTAAATCATAGCCCAGCGGTGGACAGCCGCCGGTGTGTTTGCATTGCAGGGCTGTCTCATTCATCCCTTTCATGACTTCCCGTGCCAGGTTCTTGCTGTAGTACTCGGACATGCCCTCCAGAACGGCTTCCATCATAATGCTTTCCGGAGAATCGTCCATGCGTTCCAGCACACTGCAAAGCTTGACATGGTTCTTCTTTAGTTTCTTCTTGTAGATAGCACTGTCGTATCTGTCACGACTAAATCTGTCCAATTTATGCACCAGTACAATGTCAAACAGTCCTTTACCGCTGTCTGCGATCATCTGCTGAAACTGCGGTCGGTTATCTGTTGTTGCTGATCTTGCCTCGTCGGTATAGGTGGAAACCACCTGCCAGTGATTTTGCTTGCAGAACTGATTCATGGCTCGTATCTGTGCATCGATGGATTCACTTCGTTGATTATCCGAACTAAATCTGGCGTACTGTGCAACCTTTGGTATACTCAGCATGTTATCACCTCAACAGGCAGATAGATGTCCTCACCATAGCTTTCATCAATGATTTTAACGCCGTGCAGAAACATGCTTTCTTCCAGGAAAAGTATTTCTACAAACTCCACTTCACCAATTGGAAAGTCTGTAAATTCTTCCGATTCCAGTACGACAAAACAGCCGATGTCATCCATGTTTTCAACTTGGTATTCCTGCATCATTGCAGTCATTTTCTTTGCAATGTATGCTTTGAGCATCAAAGGCTGAATCTGATCAATTTCTTTGAGATTTGTTACTTTTATCATTCTGCCTCCTCCATTTCATAAGGTTCTAACGTCCATTCTCTTCTGACTGCCGGCGTGAGCGGATGGCAGGCATTTCTTCCGATCTGGTACATCTTGCCGGCATGCTGCTTTATCAATTCCAGCAGGTATTTCTGCCGTTCTCTGACACGCAAAGTATTCTTTCCGATCGTGCCCCAGGCAATGATAATGGCATCACTCATTGCAGCGTACTGCTGTATGATCTCATCTGCTTCATCAGCAATCAGTTCATCATCGCCGTTGAAACGAAGATCGAGCTTTTCCATGATTCTGCTGTACAGGTTCACGATATTGACGCTGCCAAAACCGAGCTTGCTGACGTTATTCAGAACCAGCATCGTGGTCATATCAAAGTTGACCGTATCCGCTGTGTTGGGATTGATCATAATGACCATTGCAGACGGCTTTTCGTTATTCCATTCTTTCCGCAGAAGCAAGCGATGCTCTTTGTCATCTGAGAAAATCGCTTTGCTTCTAATCGTTGTTGTTTCTTCCAGCATTTCTTCCTCCTTCTAAAAAAAGAGGCTCAGCGTCATGCCAAGCCTCCCACGAACAGAATTTTTACTTACTCTTCTTGACCAGTGCCAGCAGTTCTACGCCGCAGGCAACTCCTGCCAGAAACATTTCAATCGCAATCGGCATTGATATACTTCACCTCCTCCCGCTCCTGCATTTCAATGGCAATTCCAATGCCGCCGATCACCAGTGTCAGTACCAGTCCTGCGATAAATTCCTTCATGTCAAATTCCTCCAATTTTTCATTTTATGCTTCACACTGTAACAGTGTTTTTGCCTCGCTAATTGCTTCCTCCATTGCCGCTGTATCCATGAGCAGTTCTTCGATCTCGTCCGGATCATAGCCGACTTCCAGCAACAATTCTACTTCTTCTTCCGAAATGCCAAATGTACCGCAGTATTCCAGCATCAATTCTTCCCGTTCGTCCGCTTCCCACCATTTTGCATAGTTCAGGTAATTCCAATTGTACGGGTTGAATATGGTGTGGATGTAGTCCTGCATTTCAAAATCACTTCTGTTGAGCTTTCCGTTCGGAGTGATCTCCAAGATTTCACCTTCAGCTGTTTCAGCCTCACAAGCTTTTTCTGCTATGTGGACTTTTTGCAGAGCGTTATCCAAAATGCTCTTTGTGCTGGCGTAAACGTACAATCCCAGTGCCGGAAAATGATACAAAGTCAGCGGGTTATTGCCCTTCACCAGAAACAGCGTATTGTCATTTCTGAGGATTGTAAAGACAAAACTGCCCTCCACAAGCTCTGCCATGCGTTTGATGTTTTCCGTGTCCAGCTGCTGCCCCTGTTCCAGAAGCTGCACAGCGATGTAGCTGTCGGTTTCGATTGGTGTCGGTGGGAGCTGCTGTTCCCGGCGAAGCTCCCTGTCGTTGTACAGCACGCCGTTGTGGGCGAGGGCAAACGCCTCTTTGCCGCAGTGTCCCTCGAACGGGTGGTTGTTGCAGTTCCGCTTCTCGCTGCCCTGCGTCGTGAACCGGGTGTGCCCGATGACCGATCGTGCCCCTCTAGGGAAGAACAGCTTGACCTTGTGTGCCGGTTTCGGCTTTTTGTAGGTGATGATGCTGCCGTCCCGGACGTAGGCGATGCCTGTTGCGTCTGTGCCACGGACTTCCGCAGCGACTGAGAGGTAGTGTATCAGCTTTTTCAAAACGGCATTACTGGTCTTACCCTTGTAGTCTAAAAATCCAAACACTGCACACATCTTACATCTCCTCGCTTTCTGTTACCATTTCATTGACGTACAGTCTTCTTTCCTTCAGATACTGGATCAGTTCCGGTTCCCGAATGGAGCTTACAAATTCCGACCAGCTCATGGCATCGATCCCTTCCTCAGACAAAGAAATCGCCGCATCACAGATGTGGTTGACCATCTGCAGTGTGGCGATGAAAGTGTTGTATTTGAGGGTGCCCCGGAACAATCGAAACTCAATGGTGTGGTAGTTATTGAGATTGACCACAACGTATCTGCCGTTGCAGCCGCTTTTGGCTTTCTCCAGGATTTGCTTGCCGGTTTTCTCAAAGCCGAATCTTGCACTCCAGCGACTCATATTGTAGCTGCTTCTGCGACTGAACGTAAAGAGTTCATTCCAGTGCTTTTCCACAAAGAACAGGATCCGGCTGATGACATCTTCCTGTTCTGTCTGATTGTCGCCAAAGGCATTGCGGTTGACGTGAACGTGCAGACCGCAAGTTGATGTCTGATGGGAACGATATCCCATGGAAACTGCCTCCCGAAGGAGTGCTTTCCAGTTCATGGATTCTGTGTGATACTCTAAGGTCATGGGGTGGGAAACGATCTCAAAACCGTCTTCCAAGCTGCCGTCCGACTTGATGTAAATGTTTTCCTCATGCACATTGGCGATGATTTTGAGAGTTGCAGCATTGTCATTATCTTTTCCGCCTTCATCCACTTCCAGTTCTACGCCGAAGTATCGCTTTCCCTGACCGTAGAAAATGGGTGTGGGCTTGTAACCGTACTCTTCGATCTCGTCCTCAAACTCGTCGAAGCATCTTTCGCAGTAGGGCAGGTCGCTGTGCCAGCAGACGATGCTTTCCGGAACGATCTGCCCGCAGGATTCGCAGCGGTAGTAGTGGGCATCGAAGCAGTCCTGACAAAGGCAGGTGTCTTCATCGGAAACGCTGTTTTGCTCCCAGATGGTTTCGCCGCAGTGGTCGCAGGTGACGCAGTGTTCCTCGACACAGTCATCGCAGAGCAGCTCATCGTCTACCGGTGTGCCCTCTCCCTCTGCAAGTACTCTTCCGCAGTAGTCGCAGATTCTTACTTCTTCTTCCATTTCAAGTT
>OHAU01002966.1_pt1 | contig 14728 bp, 11 predicted proteins | sample 1577181 | NCBI WGS metagenome assembly OHAU01 (sample SAMEA3541472, study PRJEB24748) | human gut metagenome | biome: human gut; feature: human-associated habitat; material: faeces | place: China | collected 2012
ACAACTGTCCATTCTGTTCACCTGCCTTTTTTCTTAAAATATTCTATCAACCCGGCCATTATAACGTTCCCGGCCGGGTTTTGTCAACCGAATTTATGGTTAAATTTATTGTAAATCCGGGTAAAATTTTTCCACTTTACAGAGGTGGAGTTTATGCTGCTGCATTTCCGTTGATCGTATCAATGACTTTTTTTATTCCAAGCCAAACACTCATATCTGTAAAGATTTCTGAAATGCTCCCACGATCTGTAAACGGAGATTCCAATAAAACAGAAAGATCCTTCATCATCCCATTATGAACAATATACTCAATGATCTGATTTACAAAATAAATCTGCCTGCTGTCCAGACTTACATCCTCAAGATACTTTGAAAAAGCTTCCTTGGCTGCATTCATATCAAGACCTACCATTTCTCTGATAAATTCTCCCAATGGCTTTCTGCCAAATTCTGCTTCATAATCCTCTTTTGTACCAAGCTCGCTCCAGAGAATTTTTTCCAGTTCATCTACATCTTTTTCTGTAAGTGGCTGATTCTTTTTCAACTTTGATATCACATGGTCATCCTGATGCTGCCGGACATAATATTCTACCCGTGCCTTATAGTTTTTCAGATCATCGTTTTCCAATTCTGCTTCTTTCCATTCCGTTGAAAGAATTTCGTCTGTAAAATTGGTCATATATTTATTCCTACTCTTATCCGGAATATACTTCATAAGATCTCTAAGATTTTCCCTGATATTTTCAAATTCATTGATTCCTGCATTTTCCATATAATCTGTATGCAAAATCTGATCGATCAGCCCTGCTTGTGCCTGAATCTCCGGTATATTTGCCACACCGGCAATTCCGGAAACCTTTTTTAAAAGATCTTTTCGTGCACTTGTATATTTCTTTCCAACCAGAGATGCAAGTTCTATTCCATACATAAGTGCATCAAAACGTACTGCTGTTACTTCATCACTTTCAGGCAAAATCAAGGGTGCAACTTCTTCCCTTACAAGTAAAGTATCTTCATAAGTAAGCATCTGATAGTTCGACTCTTCTGAATATAATTCTACATATTTCAAATGTTGGCGAACTGTAAAACTATCTCTTGGGAGCTCTTTTACTTTTTCAGTCATGTGCTTTACAAGCGCAGTCCTGTACGCAGTTAATTTATCTGTCTGATATTTAATATCCTGAAGCTTGTACGAAATCTCAAACTGAAGATTAAAAACCGCACTTTGCAACGCCATCAGATTTGCACTTGCTTTTCCCTTATTCATTCGGAAAAACTCAAAATTCCCACAGAAATCAAAAATGTAAAACTTTTTCTTATCTTCCCCATCCAGCAATCCCGGGCATAGTCTTGTTCCTCGTCCGATCATCTGCCAGAATTTTGCTTTACTCATGACTTTCTTAAAGAATACAAGATTAAGAACTTCAGATACATCAATTCCGGTATCTAACATATCTACAGAAATTGCGATCTGCGGTAGTTTTTTCGGATCTGAAAACTCATCAATTGCACTCTGTGCATATTTCATTCTGTTATCGATCACCATGGCATAATTCTTTAAATGCGGATATTCCTTATTAAAAATCTCAAGGATTTTTTCTGCATGATCATGATTTTTCGCAAAAATAATTGTTTTTCCAATCTTCTGTCCATATTCAATTTTAATTCCATCTCTCATCAGGACATGAAGAACTTTTTTAATTGTATCTTCGTTGAAAATCCAGGTATTCAATGCAGCCGAATTTATCGCTTCCGGAAGCTTTCCATTTTCGTCTTCAAAAGTATTTTCATAGATTTCTTTATCTGCTTCTGAAAGTTCATCGTATACAATTCCCTGATCAATAAATTTTACCCTGGATTCTACTGACAGATAATCAACCAGATATCCATCCTTAACCGCCTGCGCCAGATCATATCCATAAGTAGGATCCCCGTTTGCCAGTTCAAATACTTCATATGTATTTTTGTCAATCTCATCTTTCGGTGTTGCAGTAAGTCCTACAAGCAGTGCATCAAAATATGTAAAAATATCTTTATACTTATTATAAATAGATCTGTGCGCTTCATCACAAATGATCAGATCAAAATGACCACAGGTAAAAACTTTTCCTTCTTTATCATTTATCACATCAATACAATTTATCATGGTCTGATATGTGGAGAAAACACATCGTGACATATAATTATTCTTTTCTTCAACCAGATTTGTACAGGAAAAATCCTGCATCCAGTTTACAAAATTTCTTTTCGCCTGCGTTACCAGTGAATTTCTGTCCGCCAGAAAAAGGATATTCTTTACCCAGCCCGCATCAACCAGTACCTTGCACAAAGCCATTACTGTTCTGGTTTTTCCGGAACCTGTGGCCATAACCAGCAGTGCTTTTCTCCGATTCTTTTCATCAAAACTCTGGCATACTGCTTTTATCGCGGCTTCCTGATAATAGCGTCCTGCAATTTTTTTATCTACAGAAATATCCTGCAGGCTTGTCCGCATACTCAAAAGATTAAACCATTTCTCCAGATCCCGTTTGGAATAAATAACCGAACATTTTCTTTCCGGATATTGTCCGTCTATGATCCGGGTTTCAAAACCATTGGTAAGGAAAATTACCGGGCGTCGTTCATATTTCTTTTCCAGCAGATCTGCGTAAAGTTTCGCCTGCTGCCTGCCCTCGGCAACGTCTTTACAGGTACGTTTTGCTTCAATAATTGCCAGAGGTTTCCCTGTATCATCATAGAGAACATAATCAATACGTCCAATTCCTGATTTATTCGGCATTCCTGTCACAGTCATCTCATTTAACCAGTCTTTTCCCTGTGTCCATCCTGCATCAATAAGCATGGAATCTATGTAAAGTTTTCTGGTTTCATATTCAGACAGATCCAGAGGTTTCGGAACATATGTCTGCTGCTGTTTCTCGTGGCGTGCGGACAGTTCTTCCCTAAGAAAAGTATTTTCTGCCATCAGTTTTTGTAGATCCAGTTCCTGCTGAGCAGTTTTTTCTTGTTCTTTCAGAAGTGTTTCCTTTGCTTTTCTGGCTGTTTCCCTGGATGCCTTTGCCTTCTCAATTCTGCCATCAATAATCGATTTGTCAAATGGATGTTCCTGATACTGTTCTCCATAACAATATGCAACGTAATCTAAAAAAATTGACAGATTTTCAAGGCAGAGCATCGCTGCATCTCTGCCAGGTTTTTTATTGCTATGTGCCACACTGTTTCCACATCTGCGGATATAATCCATCCGTTTCCAAAGATCCGGTCCCACTAACTGTCTGAATTCCTCTGTATTCATCAAAGTATGAAGATTATCCTGGTACGGAATCTGCAAACTGTTTTCCACAGAATACAACCATTTTACAGCAAATTCCATAGCCCGGCGGCTGTTAAGAATACTCGCATCCGGATCTGCTAATATAATTTTCTCTGCAGAGATGGCAACATTTGCAAATGCAGAGAATTTTGATTCATTTTTTAAGTAATCAAAGTTTGTTACCATTGTGAAACCTCCCTCTTTTACTTACCATTACTCAAAATCCGATTCTAAAAGTTCACAAAATTCAATGCCTCGTCCATCTAATTTATATTTCAACAAATTGCTAATACGATTATCGCAGGTAGCAAAAAACAACTGTTCCATAGTCGCTTTCGATGACATTTGATATTTAAGCAAATCCATAAATGCTAACATATTTACATCGTCCATACATGCAGTTAAATCATCAATAAAATATATTTTCATCTTTTCGCGATCATTTCTTACATTGATACTAGCAAAAAAATGGGCCAACATGAATACACTAATTTGACCATTACTCAAAATATTAACGATATTTTTACCGTTATTATCAACTAACGAAATTCCTTCTTTTTCCGGAATAATATTAATTCCCTCATTAGAATTAAATCTCGCTAACTTATTATAAAATTTACCAAGAGCAGGTCCTACCCTTTTGTATTCATCTTGCGAAAGTTTCTCCACAGCATCTCGGATATCTTTCGCTCTTTGAGATGCAATATCTTTTAGTTCCTGAAGCTCTTCTATCTCTGTATCAAGAATCTTGTTTTTCTCTGCATTTTCTTCTATTTTCTTCCTCAGATCAGATAATGTTTTATTTGCAAGAATACTATCTATGGCATTAAGTTTTGACACAAATATATCGTAAGAAAAACTTGAAACTACATATGATTTTTTTATAATATTTTTCACCTTTTCATATGTCTGCTGCACCGTCTCATTTTCAAATTTATAACCTAGAACTGTTAAAATCTGTTGATATCCCTCTTTAATTTCCTGCTCTTTACATTCCCCTAAAAGTTGCTCTTCTACACCAGCCAATAATTCTTTCGCCATTTCAGCAGTCAAATTTTCTGCGTTGATCTCTTTTCGAGTTTTTTGCAATTCTTTGACTTCAGAAAAATATGGCTGAATTTCATCTTTCAGAATTTTCAGATTACTACTTTTAAGTTCTAATGTTTTCTCCTCATTCTCCACTACAAGTTTTGCCCGATTAATGACATTCTGATAAAGAATTTCAATTTCATTCTGTAACGTAATCTTATCTGCTTCTTTTATACTTACAGTTTTTCCATTTTCTTCAATATAAGTATCCGCTTCCTTAAGAATCATCTCCTCATCCATAGTCGCAAATAACTCAGAACCACAAATAGGACATCGAACAGAACCTTTTTCCTTAAAAATATTATTTCTATGCTCTATTACCACTTGTTTATTCGCTAAAAGAGAAGATAACAATTTTAACATCTTATTATTCTTAGAAAGTAAATCAATCTCATCAGAAAGAGCTTTCACTTTTTTCTGTTTTTCATTAATTTTCTGTTTATCCGCGTCAAAATCAACCTTCGTAAAACCAGCACTTTCTAATGCAAGTATATATTCTCCGTCCTGAAGAATCGAGTCTTTAGAAAGAGACAAAGTCTTCAATTTTTTAAGTTTTTCTTCTAAATTTGTAATCGTCTCTATACTCTTCCATAGCCCCGCTTTTACCGCACGTTGAATAGACACACTCTTCGTCTCCCAGTAAGAAACAATTTCTTTGATAACTCTTTGCTGATTCTTTAAAGCCTCATTTTTTATAAGTTTAAACAGTCTTTCTTCTACTATCAAATATCCACAATTTTCCACCTCTTTTTTTTGTTCCGTCAATTCAGCTTTATTCAATTCAACAATTTCTATTTTTTCATTCGGATAAAATATCGTCGCAGGATATGGAATCTTTTTTGCTTCTTCACAAGTTTTCGCGAACTCCTCTTCTTGATTCTTAATTAAGTCTTGTGACACTTTCTGTTTTGTTTTATCTTCAATATAACGTTCTACATCCTCAGCAAAAATATCCAAATTCTCTGCAATTTGTTTCTGTTCATCATAATTTGTAATAAATTCACCAAAAAAGTCTTTCAGTTCCTTTCTCTTTTTATTTTGTACATTGAATGACTTTTGGACATCACAAAAATGAAAATTATAAAAACTATTTCCCACATATTCACGTATAAATATTTTCGCCATTTCCTCATTTTCATCAAGCGTAACTTTAGAAAATTCTGAATTTAATTCATCCTTTTTCTGCCTTCTACAAAGAATTCTTTCTTTTTCTCCATCATATAACCAAAGAGATACTATAATATTTTCCTTTGATTTAGCATTTCTATTCTTCAAAATGCCATCTGTATTCATCCTACGATCAGCTTCATTAGTACTTCTGGTATCAAAAGTAGTTTTTAGCCTTCCAATGTTACCTGTCAAACACCATTCAATTGCATCAATAGTTGTTGTTTTTCCAATTCCATTTGCAGCTGAAAGAAGCACAACCGATTTATTCTCAAAATCAATTGTTTTATTTTGAAAACATCTAAAATTTATCATTTTAATCTTGTGTATTATCATTTTTCAGCCACTCCTTAATCAGCTCATAATCTTGTACTTCAAAAGACTTGTTCCATATTCCTTCTCTTTCTTTTTTTTGTACTTTTATATTCTTTCTTTTCATTAATGTCAAAAGTTTCTCATTCTCCGGAAGTAATTGTTCTAATCGCTCCATCTTTTTTTCATCCGGTGCAAATGAAGCTGACGAAATCATATGAAATGGTAATTCAATCACCTCATCATCACCAATTATAATTTGATTCCTATCTGTCATATCGCCTTTAATAATAATTTTTCTTGATATTGATAAATTTCCTTCTCTGTTTTTATCAGGTGTATCTCCAGAATAAACAATCAACTGTACAATATTATACCTCAGCTTCTGAATTACACTTGCTTTTTTATTAATAATTGCAAACACACGAATTCGATTATCCCAACCATCACATAATGAATTAATTTCCATCGAATCTCCATCCAGAAGAAAAAACAAATCATCTTTCTGTTCACTAATAAAAATACCTAATAACTCTTCCGGTTTCTCATCTAAATCAAAAATATCTTCCAGATTAATTCCATATTCAGAAGCTACATCTCCCTTAAGAATATCTGTATAGCCGTTTTTCCTAAACTCTTCCTGTAAAATCATAACTATCTTTCCTCTTTAATACAGTTTTCCAAAAAAATACATTTACCACACTCTTCCTTTTTACCCCATTCATCTTCATCAATCCCAATGCACTCCATACATTCAATATAAAAGCTATTTTCACCCAAATCAGCTATCGTAGGATTCTCACTTACGTCTGCTGTGCTATAGTCGTAATAATTTTTTCCCTGCATAATATTACTATTTTGAAAAAACCATTTTTCAGGCCTTGGTGATACATTTACCATACGATTTACAATATTTCGCTTTGTACTTTTAAATTCTCCTGCCGCTGGAGGAAGAATCACACACCGATCTACATATTTATCTTCAGGAAAATTCAGACAAATATAGTGTTTCACTGAAGAATCTATGTAACATAATGGGTCAAATAACTCCTTATAAGTAGAAATATCATTTTCGTTGTGCACTTTTTCCTGACAAATATTCAGCATAATCTTCCAGAAATAACTTAAAAATTTTAAAAACGTCAAATTACACTCTGCTATATTCCTTAATCTACTATTTATAGATTTTTTTCTATATCCTGAAATTTTACTTGCTTCACGCATACTTAATGTATTTAGCAACTGATATTGTCCCTCTATAGTTTTGCCAATTTCACTTATCCATTGTAAGGTATTCTGATATATCAAATCCAACATACTCATCTGCAAAACAGACATTTCATTATTATTTATGATTTCTCCATATTTTTCGCAAACAAGCCCCAGTAAATAATTTGCAATCGTTTGTTCTGTATTCAGATTAGCAGACTCTTTCATATACTGTTCAAATTCTTTTTTGTCCACTCGTAGCTGTTCAAAATTCGGATTTTCTAACACATAGCGTCGTTGTATGTACGAAATTGCAAGACCAAGTAAAATTAATTGCCATTTTTCCTCGTCCCCATCCTCATCTGGATTTTTATATTCTTCAGCTAATTTTTCCATCAATTTCTGCTTATAGCAATTAATATCCTCTTGTTGAACAATATTAAACTTTGAGACAAAACCTTCCAGAGATTTTTCTGAAGCCATCTTTCTAAAAAGCTTTTCTTTTTGTTCAGACTTCTTATTTGTTGAATAAATATCTGTTCTTAACAATTTAATTGATTCTGCAACATTTAGGTAACTTGCTGACTTATGAAGATTATTTTCAAGTCCGATATAAGTTTTCATATCCGTAATCTCTAGTTTCTTAACTTTTGATTTTCCATGAATATAAAGTTTCGGACTTACCTTTAAAGTACTTTGAAGCATCTCAAGTCTAAGATATTGATAATAAAGATCCGTTAAAATTTCTTTCATATTTGGACTTGTTTTGGGATAATACTTCACTTGAATAAATTCAAATGTATTGTCCTCGAAAAAAACATCCACATCCTCAATGTATTCTGAACAAACATATTTTACATTTTTTTGAAGGAGACACATAATTGTAACAAAATCTTGAAATAAAAATCCTCTAATCTTGTCTGTAGCATCTCTAGCTTTATCCCCTTCATACATAATTGATAATTTCTGTTCATCTGTGTATATTTTCGTATCCACAAATCAGCCCCCTTTATATCATTCCTTTTGCTTACCCTTCATTTTTTATATCTATCTAAATCACTTATTTCAATAAATTCATCACAAGTGTAACCATTACATCCTTCTCTTCAGGTCTTGATTCGGCAATCATTAAAGTAATTGCTACTAATGCACCATCGCTGATCTTCTTTTCTCCATTAACAAATAATGCATTATTTCTGTCAAGGAATTCCAAAAATAGCGAAGCTGCTATTCGTTTACAACCATCCGCATATGGATGGTCTTTAATCATAAAGTACAACAGATATGCTGCTTTTTCTTCCAATGAAGGATATGCATCATATCCAAATGCGCTCTGGTATATAGCTGCAATTATCCCTTTAACCTTACCAGCTTCTTTTTCTATTCCAAAAACATCTGTATTAAACGAATCTCTCATATTATTAACCATCGTAACACACTCATCATATGTAATGCGATATGTTGGCATTTTTCCCGAAGGCTTCTTTAAAGTTTGATGATCATATTGGTCTAAAAGAAGCAATGCATCCGTATATTCATTTACTGCTTTAAGTATATCGGCCTCTTCTACATCCAATGCATTTGCCAACATTTTTGTCTGAATATCAACTGTTTTTTCAAGAGCTTGTAATCGTTTTTTGTTTACTACATAACCTTTTAGTATATATTGTTTAAGGATTTCATTAGCCCACTGCCGAAATTCAACACCTCTTTTAGATTTTACCCTATATCCAACCGAAATTATCACATCCAAATTATAGAGCTTTGTTTTGTAATTTTTTCCATCTGCCGCAGTTGTCAAGGATTCCTTGACAACTGATTTTTTATCAAGTTCACCCTCTTTAAAACAATTATTAGCATGCAAACTAATATTCTGCTTTGTCGTTTTAAATAATTCTGCCATTTGATTCTGTGTAAGCCATACCGTATTTTCAAGAATCTCTACAGATAATGATATCTCTTTATCTAACGTCTCAAATATTACCAATTCTTTTTTCATGAGATTATCCTTTCAAGATATACCTATGTCTTTCAACCATTTTGTTTATAGCATTTTGTTTTCCCGATACGATTCAAATATATATGACGGATTTTCGTAATATACACTGCTGTTGTAGTCATCAATCTTTGCACTGATAAAGGAATTGTATACTTTTATTAAAGCTTCTATAATCCCAATACCCTCATCTGCAGCGACCATTTTTATCAGCCGCTTATATACTTTTCCAATGTCCCAATGTGATGGAATGCTGTATTTACAATCACCCACATTGTCAAAATCTCCTTCTTTTATTCCTGCTTCTTCGATAAAATCATCACTGACTCTGTCAATGTTATCACAATGGTAGACATCTGCAAGGTCATAAATTTTATCAATTCTCTGCTTTCCAAGCTTATTTACAACATCTGCCCGTGTATTCTTTGTTTTCCTGGCAATGTAATCAATCAGGCTACATGTGTAAAATAAATCATTATCTTTTTTGCTTTCACGTCCTTCTCCTGCCATTTATAGCACCTCACAATCTCTATAATTCAGGCATTTCAGTGATTCTTTGGAACAAAATGCTATCTGATGAGTTGGATACTTGAACTTTGCCAGAATCCAGAACTGTTCTCTGGTAATCGTACCGTCCATGTAATCAGAAACAAAATTATAAATCTGATCGTCTGCCATTGCACCGATTACAATATCAAATTCATGGTCTTTCCCACTCCGACATGCAATTATAAAATCCAACCATTCTTCTGTCATATCTTTGAATTCTTTTATTTTCAGATTCGATTTTAAACGCACATCATAGACAGATACAACCTTCGTATCATACCTCCTGGCCCATCTTTGAGCCTGTTCTTTTATAATCGTACAGTAAAAACCAGTTCCAAAATCTTTTGTATTACGACCTTTTCTGATTTCCGGTTTCTCTACAGCCTGATATCCACCATGGTACACCGTCATTATCGCCATTCAGCTTCTCCCCTTTCTAGCCAAAGTATTGTTGCATCAGACTATCGAATAACTTTTGTGTTTCATCCAGTGCTTTTTGTACTTTAACTTTTGATTTGTCGACTTGTTTGACAAAATTCGAAAACTGTTTCTGAAGTTCTATTGGCGGCATTATCATCCTGAACGCCTTAATATTTCCCACATTAATATGTGGTGATGCAGAACCAGAAACACCTTTCAAAACATTATCAAGAAATGAATCACTATTCATCGCTACACACACAAACTCTGATGTGCACTTATCTATATCCGGTGAAAGAAGCATCGATCTTTGTCCCAATGCAACATTACAATCTCTATCAATAATAGCAGCTATACCAAGTATTGCGCCCTCGCGTGTATATACTATATCACCAACCTCTGGCTTCTTTCGCTGAATTCTTTTTACAAATTCATCTTCAGAAATATACTCTATATCATTCCAAAGAATCTTATTCTTTTTTACAATAGATGTTCTAATACACATAAAACCAGTATCTTCATTCGTATAGGAAGGCGTTGAATGAGGACAGTCAACAATGGATTTACATGCATTTTCTAAATGCAATGTGTTCCAACCCATGTCATTTGCAACCGGATCCCCAAACATCTCGACAAATCGGGCTTTGATGAGATCATCTAACTTCTGTAATTCTTCTTCTCTAAGTTTAATTACTTTGTAAATCTTATCAAGATACTCACATACTTCAATCTGTTTTTTGTGATCAAGCTCAGTTATCTCGTATCTTGATACATAATCATCCACCTTTAGATTATGAAGTCCCGTAGTTTTATTCTCAAATGCTCTTGTTCCACCTCTACGGTAATTTCCATAAAGTGAGTAAAAAATATATTTAGGAAACCACAGTGTTTGATCTTTCACCCGTAATAAACCTGTGAAATTATTAAACAAGTATGTTTTTTCTGGGCCATTAAAATAAACAACTCTACCAACTGGTTGCTTGTCACTTCCACCCGATTTTTCAATAATAACGTCTCCCGGGCGAAGATACTTTTCATCTATATTTTTCTTAATAATTGTTCGCGTAACAACATTTTTATAATCAACAACGCCTTCATTAGTAAAATTGGTCGTTCTAAGAACAGGAATTCCGTTTCCAGTCTCATCGTCAAATCCCCATTCACCAGACATTGCCTTCCCCGTTATCTCAACTAATTTTGCCATTATCTTCCCACCACAAACCCGAATTTTCGAATCTGCCATCCTTTCTTCTATAATCCCAACAACCGCTCCAACTCATCCATTTCTTTTCCGATTTCCATCTCCAGCTCCCGGATATTGGCCATGATTTCTGATGTTGGCGGATATTCCACCGGGGTGTATTCGATTTCTTTGTATTTGTTGATACTGAGATCATAATCATTTTCCACAATATCTTTTTTCGGTACCATAAATGACTGGTCTGTTCGTTTCCGTTCTGCTTCTTTATCAAGGTTTTTGAAACGTTCTATAATATCCGGAATGTCATTTTCTGTAACAGGAGTACGTTTATCGTCCAGACTGAATCCGTCTGCTTTCATATCGTAGAACCATACCTGATCAGTTCCGCCATGTTCTGTTTTTGTGAAAATGAGGATTGCTGTGGATACTCCTGCATAGGGTTTAAATACACCGGAAGGCATGGATATCACAGCTTCCAGTCTTTGATTCCCAACGATTTCTTTTCGAATGGATTTATGTGCCCGTGATGATCCGAAAAGTACACCATCTGGTACAATACAAGCGCATCTTCCTCCGATTTTCATAATCCTCAGGAACAAAGCAAGAAATAAAAGTTCCGTTTTCTTTGTCTTGCAAACTTTAAGAAGATCTCCGGAAACAGATTCTGCATCCAGGCTTCCTTTAAAAGGAGGATTTGCCAGCACAAGGGAATACTGATCTTTATCTGCATTCTGATCAGATAAGCTGTCCCGATACTCAATATAAGGATTTTCTATTCCGTGAGTCATCATATTCATAGCTCCAATACGAAGCATGGTGCGGTCCATATCGTACCCATGGAACATATGATTCATGTAATGATCTTTTTTCTGCTTATCATAAAAAATTTCTTCTTTTCTTTTTTCTTTCAGATATTCTCCTGCTGCAACCAGAAAACCCGAAGTTCCACATGCCGGATCACAGATAACTTCATCGCTGGATGGATTCATCATTTCAACCATCATCCGGATAATATGTCTTGGTGTACGGAACTGTCCATTCCGTCCGGACTGAGCTATTTTTGAGAGAAGATATTCATATACATCTCCTCTGACATCTGCTGTCTGGATTTCATTCATAAGTTTGTAAATTTCATCCAGAGAATCCACCACTTTGGATAAAAGGAGTGGTGTCGGAAGCTTAAATATCGCATCGTCCATATATTTGGAATATGCACTGTTTTTATCATTATGAAGATTTTTTATAAACGGAAATACCCATTCCTGCATGATCATATACATTCTGTCTGCCGGAAAATCATGGAATACGGACCATTTCAGCTGACTTCCGTCAATTGTTCTCTCACCTATTTTTACTTCTCCGGCAAAAATACTCTGAAATGGCAAGCCAAGCATTGCACTTTCTCTTGCACGCATATTATCGGAATCATCCAGATCATGAATAAACATCAGGTATGTAATCTGCTCGATTACTTCCAGTGGATTGACAAGTCCTCCTGCCGCAAATATATCCCATAAACCATCTATTTTATTTTTTAATTCACCAGTGATCATTTCTTATCTCCCATCTATCGTTCATTATTCCAGGTATATTTCGTATACCTGCCGCCGCCGATTTTTAAAATTTTTTCTGCTGTCAGTAATTCTGCCAGTGTTCTCTGTATCGTTACCACACTGATATCCGGACATTTTTCTGCGATTTCCTTTTTTGTAATTGTTCCCAGAGTATTTTTTATAATCTCTTCTATTCGTTCCGGTTTTGATATATTCTGTGTCATCAGCAATTTTATTCTTGAAGAAAACTCTCTGTATGCTCCTACGATAACGCCAAGCATATATTTTACAAATGGTATATAATCATTCTTATTCTCATACCAGTTCTCAGAACTTTCCCTTAAACATTCATAGTATAATTCCTTTGAATTTTCTATCATTCTCTCGATACTGATATATTTTCCCACAATATAGCCGGATCTGTACAAAAGTAACAGTGTAAGTAAACGGCTCATTCTTCCATTGCCGTCATTAAACGGATGTATGCATAGGAAATCCAGAATAAACATTGGAATCAAAAGAAGTGGATCTATTTTTCCTGTTGCCATTGCCTCTTCAAATGCTCTGCACAGTTCTTCTATTGCTTCCGGTGCTTCCCATGCCGGTACTGGTTTAAACCGTATTTTTTTTATTCCCTGAGAATCTTCTTCCTCAATGACATTATCTGCAGTTTTATATTTCCCTCCAATATTGTAGCTTTCAAATTTATACAAATCTCTGTGAAGCTGTAAAATAATCGCAGACTTTGGCGGGATATGGTCATGGCTTTCATGAATTGTATTCAATACATCTCTGTATCCGGCAATTTCCTGTTCATTTCTTGTCCTTGGCCTTGTTTTGTCTTTTACCAATTCCCGCAATCTGATGTCTGATGTATAAATACCTTCTATTTTGTTGGAACTTTCCGTACTTTGAATTTTAGCGATCTCAACTAATTGTGTAAGAGTATCTGCTTTGGCCTCAATAAAAAGAGTTTGTTCTCCTTTAAATTCATGTATCTGTGTCAGATAAGATACAATTTCAGGAGTCAACAGATTTTTCCACTTTTCCTGATAATCAAACCGTCTCATATATTTTCCATCACCTTCTTTGTCACTCTTTTTTCGATTTTATTTACTTCAAGTATATAAATCAATTTTATCATTGTCAACTTCAATTTAATCATTTTATCAATATTGATCAAATTAAAATTAAAATGTTAAAATTAAAAAGTCCAACAATAAATGCTTCTGCACGGATCTTCAGCATTTACTGTCGGACTTTTATCCTTTTTATTCCTTTTTGAAATATATCACAATATCATATTGTAGAGCAAAAGATTATTCCGCATGGTCTTTAAGGTACTCTGCACGTCCCTCTTCGTAGAGGTTATTTCCCTCACTGTCAATGATGACTACAAGCGGCATGTCTTCCACATAAAGCTTGCGGAGTGCTTCTGCTCCGAGGTCTTCGTAAGCGATAAGCTCTGCTTTTTTGATGCATTTTGCAAGAAGTGCTCCTGCACCGCCGATGGCTCCGAAATATACGCCGTCATATTTTTTCATTGCATCTACGACTTCCGGAAGGCGGGCACCTTTTCCGATCATTCCTCTGGCGCCTACGGACATCATGGTCGGTGCATAGGCATCCATACGGCCGCTGGTTGTAGGGCCTGCGGAACCGATTACGGCACCTGGCTTTGCTGGAGTTGGTCCTACATAGTAGATGGTTGCGTCTGTCGGGTCAAATGGAATCTGCTCTCCCCTTGCAAGAGCTTCGCACATACGCTTGTGGCCTGCGTCACGGGATGTGTAGATGGTTCCGGTAAGGAGAACCTGATCTCCTGCGTGAAGTGTTTTTGCCAGTTCTTTTGTCAGAGGCAGTGTAATATGTCTTCTTTCCATGATCAGATCACCTCCGTTTTATGACGGGTAACATGA
>OHAU01002967.1_pt1 | contig 14725 bp, 26 predicted proteins | sample 1577181 | NCBI WGS metagenome assembly OHAU01 (sample SAMEA3541472, study PRJEB24748) | human gut metagenome | biome: human gut; feature: human-associated habitat; material: faeces | place: China | collected 2012
TGAAATTTTCACTAACCCAAGGGTCATATGCCATTAATTCATTTATTTTAGTCTGATAACCTTTGTTATATAATGTTACAATCGCTTGATTCAACATAGTTCTATTTGAATTTGATGATGTTGAATTGGTTGCTTCATGTGGATAATTTGTAGTTGTTCCATTTTCTTGAATTGGTCCATGTATTAATTCAATATTATCATTAGTGTTTCTTACTAATTGTATTTCAATTGGGTAATTATTCCAAGATTTATTAACATTCACTGTATGTTGGTCAACTCCGTCTATTTCATTATTCCAATAATATCTCAACACACTCTTTGATAAATCAGCATTATTTATATCAAAAGTGGCATCCATTTCAATAGCATATAAACCGTCACTTGGAATAACAATACAATTGTCTGTTTCCCTGAACATAAACCCATTGTTCTCAATATTGTTATATTTATTATTATCAGTTGACCACATATCATACACACATACCTTTTCAAAATTTTTATATTCAGAATTATATGGGTCATATTGATGGGTCAAATCATTTTCCAAATATCCCAATCTATTATTGTTATTATTGTTCATATTTTTCCAATTACTCCAACTGTAATCAATAACTACTTTCCCAAAATCAGGATTACCCAAATTATAATAAGGTTGTTGCTCGCTTTTTAAATTTGAAGATATATATATTGAATTGGCAATAGCATCTTCAAAAATATCACCTCTACATTCAAATCCTTTATATTCAAAACATTTTTTAACAGTTTCCAACAAATTATGTGATGGAACAAATGTTTCCCAATAAAATCTTGTTGTATTATCCAATAGATGAATTGGTGAATATGAATTAATATCATAGGATGATGATGACGGTACTTTTTGAAACACTCCATAACTTACTAATGGAAAAAAATATTTGGTTGATAAATCTGCATTAACACCATTTATAGTTTCATAGTTTTCAAATGGTACTTCCCATTTAATATTAGTTAATACAGAATCACCAAATATATCTTCTATTGTATTTAATTTAGCTGTGTATATATTACATTTGAAAGATTCATTACTAATACTTTTTACTATTAATTTCCCATTGAATATTTCCGTTCCATCAGCATATACAATACATTCATATTTTTTATTAAATTTATTAACTTTTGATAAATTATTTGAATATGAAAATATCTTACTATTCTTATTTGTAATAGGTAAATCAAAAGAAAATGAATATTCACCTTGTTTTGAATTAATTTCTGTCGGATTGAATATCACATTGTTTATTCTCAAATTTAGTGATTCTTGTTTTTCCAATTCTATTTCATTACCATTTACAACAATACTTATGTAATGTCTTTTTTGTATCATATTAATTTATTTTTATTAAACATATTGGAAACAAAAAATCCCTTGTTTATTACAAGGGATTTAAAATTAATTAAAATCATCTGCAAGAGAATAAGTATATTTAACAGTAGCTTCATATACTCCATCCGTTGACGTTTCATCAATACTGACATCATTTATTATTATTGAATAAGTCATGCCATTTATTTCAGTCCATGCATTCTTTGAATTTTGAAGGTCATAGAATTGCCATGTTGCATCTTTTGGAATTAAATGTGATTTTAATGTTACAGTAATTGTTACATCCTTATTATATACTTTTTCCAATTCTTGTAAACTTTCTTTATAATAATTGAACAATTGTTTTTGATAAGTATCTACTGTCAATTTTCTATCTTCGGTTCTGTCACCAGTAAAATCAAAGAAACTCACACCACCATATGAATTATTATAATATATTCTATAATTTTCAATTGTTGCATTTATTGGTTTCAATATATTATATCTTAACATCCCAAGATTAGGAATTGAAATATCAACATAATCCGCTAATCCAAAATTAACAGTATTTAAACCCAAATCAACTTTAGTTAAATTATTTGTTATAAATATAGTTTTTAATTCTGATGCCAATTCATTTAACTGACTATCTTTATATGAAACGGTTAACTGTAAAGAATTAATATTAGATTGACTGAATAAACTAAAAGTTACTCTTGGTTCATAAGTATAAAGTATTGTAGAATTTATAGGTGTTCTTGAAGTACCTCTTGAAACATTTTGTGCTAATTTAATATTTGTGAAGTTAGGTATATATGTGCCACCTTGATTGACACTATATCCATTCACAACATAATTGTAACCTATTTGACCTAATGTTTGCAATTTATTATCAATAGTTGCATAACAATAAAGCAAATAAGCCGTTGTATCATTATTATTAGTTAATGTTGTTAAAATAGGCGATAAGTCAAAATGTGTTTCATCTTTATAATATTGTTTTCTCAATGTTGTCACATATTCTCCATTAGGAACTGTATCTCCACCTAATCTTGGTTGTGTGTTTCCATATAATGCATATATATCAACACTTACCATAGTTTTTATGTTTGATGATAATTCACCTGTTGAACTTCCTATTGTGTTTCTTATATTAAATATTAAACTTGCATTAGTTGAATATGTTAAATTGTTTCTGCCGCCAATATCTTTAGCAACAACATATATTATATTTGATAACATTGTTGATGATTGAATGCCTTGATAAATATTATAGTTTGCATCCAATTGAGGGCAACTTCTTAACGCATTAACAATAGTTTGAGCTACAAATGCTTTATTAGTCAAACTATTATCATTACTGATATAAAAATTTCTATTTATTACTTCATTTAAATCATATGTAGATGTGATTCTTTCACCATTTATTTCAATATAAATATTATTACCTTCAGTAACGGAATTAAGATTAGCTACTTCAATTGTTAACATAGCTTTATCTCCATAACCATCATCGCTTATTGTTAATATAGTAGGACAATCAGATAATGTTATTATATTTTTAGGGTTGTCTAACCCATTTAATGTTATATTCATTTAAAATAATTGTTTAATTCTTTTATTATAGATTCAAATAAATCATTAGCCCATTTATCATTCCAATAATTATCAACATTTTTATCTAACATGGCTAATATAGGTCTACCTTTATGTCCATCTCTAAATATAGCATAAGCTATGGCATATAGTGTGGAATTATCCGTTGATATTCCATTCTTTCTAGCCCAAGGTATTAATGCTTTTATTGGTGGTATGCCAGTTGTTTTTTTATAAAATGGAGGTCTATCCCATTCAAGATAGACAATATAATTATTAAATAGTGTATTGATAACTATATTATCATTTTCAATAATGTTAGTTAATATATCTGATTTTAGTTTTGAATCTTTTAATGTGTTTTTACTAACCTTTTCATTAATACCAATATCACTATCCATAATATATTGAGCTAATTTAACTATTTCTTTACCTATTACTTCTATAGCTTTTTTAACATCTGGTGCCATCACTTCTTAGTTTTTAGTTTAATTGGATTTAATATTAAATCATTTGATTTTGATTCAGGATATGAATTTATTAAAACAATTGATTTATCTTCTTCTACTTGCATATTATCCTCATTAAAATTATTTCTATACTCACATAAATTTATAGGGTCTGGGACGATTAATTCAAGTGATATTCTTTGTCCAGCTGTATTATCATCTGTAAAATTTTCCAACGCTAAAAACGAATAATCATATATAGATACTTGTCCCATAAATGTATCATCAGTTGATATATACCACAATATTTCATTACCAATAGTAAAACAATCATTTTGACAATCAAGTACATTATAATCACTATTTGGAAAAGCTAATATATCAATATTTAATGTTAATGTGTAAACATTAGATGTTTTTATTAATTGAAAGAATGGGTCGGTTTCTATTATGAACTGTATATAACCATTGTTATTTTGTTGGTTAATCATAATTCTTTTTTGGTATTTAAATTGTTTAACAGCGACGTGTTTCAAAGCTGTGTTTCCAATATACTCTATTAATTGTTTTAACATATTTTATCTACTTTTATTTTTTCTTATTTGTTCATCTAACGCATCCTGTTCCATCTCAGCCATACTCTTGTCTTTCAGGTATGTAAGATAAAACAAAACGGATGTTAGATACTGTTTGCCAATTTCTGCAACTTTTTCAAACGAATCATTTGACAAATCATAGAGTATTTTTTGAAACCCATATTTTTGAGTGAATCTCCTATATCCTTCAGCAATTGGTTTATTTGAGATTTTCCTTCCGTCAAATATGACTGCAAACGTGCTTCGAATGAGTTTGACAAGAGTAAAAAAAAACCTATAAGTGGCATGATGTTTGTAACTGGTTGTTTCTCAAACATTTCCAATCTTTTTTGTAAAATATTATTGATATAATCATCATTATATTCTTCATTCTTTTTTCTACAAAGGATTGAAAGAATACCAGCATAGTTCAGTCTGTCATGGTCAAGCAGTGTGTTTACATCCACATATTCCATGAATTTCAACTGTTCCATGTGGTTTATCAAATATTCTTCTCCGTCAATTGTTATTTTATTTGAATCATTGCATTTGATTGGTTCATTCAAAAACAATAACCTTACCATTATCTTATCAATAAAATCCATTGGAAGCTGTTTAATTATTTCTTTATCCTTATCAGTAAGTATTGATATAAGGTCTACCATATCTGGTTTGTTTTCGCTTGATTCATATAATCTCATTATCTGTTGGAACTTCTTCAGATTAATATCTTCCCATTTTTCAGGGACAATAAAATCTCCAAAATCCTTAATAACTACTTTTTTAGGTCTTGCCATATATTAATTAATTTTAATTAAACATATTATTTTTATATTTCAGATTTCCTTGATTTAATAAATATATAATTCTCACCACCATAACTTTTGAAATCATTCCTTGCCATATTAGCTAAAGCGACTGACATCACATGGTCATCATGGAAACCAGCCTTAGCTTCATATATTACTTTTCGTGTCTTGGATAATTTATATATAAATACCCCCATCTCTGAATACAGCATCATATTATCTTTATTAAACCATATATTCTTATTTGATATGTCAAGTGAAAGTAAATTTATTGCATCCTGTTTGGTATCATTGGTTGTCAGCCAATATTTAATCTTGTCCCTTTTATTTTGTTTGATAAGTTTCATAATCTCATTCAACATTGGTTCACCTATACCGTTCTGTTCAATATAACCACCTATCAAGTTATTTGTGTTATTTATAATTTCAGCTATTTGTTTATATTTATTATCCAAAGTTCCCTTTATCAAATATTGGATAGTATAACCTGAATCATTTATGACACTTACCACTGTATTATCAGAACCATTAGCTGAAAGGTCAACCCCTATCCATGTTTTAGTTTGTTTGAATTCATAATCTATAAACTGTTCTGTGTAGCCTGGAAGAGCAGTAAGAGCATCATCCAAGAACTCACATAAGAACTCTTGTCTAAAAGCCAATTCAGGATAATCCTTTTTCATTCTTTCCAAATCTTCCTTATCAAGAAGTGAATCATCATATATGGTTTTCTTTATATAATGGTAGCCTTTTTCTCCTTGTAAAGATTTTTGTATCAATTCATACCAGAAACCTGTTTTTCCATTAGGGGTTGAAATCATAATTATTTTTTTCCCCTTTACTTTAATAGTTGGGAATAAGATATTCCACCATATGTTGTTTCCATCTGTACCCTCATTCAAGAAAGCAGCCTCATCAATTACCAATATATCATTGGAAACACCACGAATTGAATCTGCCTGTTCAGATGAATAGAAATTAAGGGTAGAACCTGTTATGGATGTTATTATAAGGTCTGTTGCATTGGAAGCTGCTATAAGTCCTGTACCGTCAAGCAGGTTTTTAAGTTCCTTAAACACTTTCTTTGATAGTTTCAATGTCGGTGACACATATGCTATATTGTATTTTTTCTTGCATAAATATTCAATTATTATGCACATGATGATTGTAGTCTTACCTTGCTGTCTTGAATAGTTTGCCAATATATATTTATTGTCCTTATCATGTACAGCATTGTAAAGTTCTTTTTGGGGTTCTGTTAAATTGATTTTAAAATTTAACTTAATTTCCATTATTCATCATCTTCATTGTTGTTTATATTGAAATCAACTGATACTTTGACTTCCTGTTTAATATCAATTTTATCTGGTTCATTCAATCCCATTAGTTTGGTTAATGAATCCAGTACCTTGGTTGCATTACCCCTATCCCTTGCATCCACTGCATCCTGATATATTGATAAATACCTGTCATACATTATTTGTCTTTGTTTTTCCCTGTTCTCTGCAAATTCAATTGCACACTTATCATATGCTTCTTTAAGGTATTTATATTTTTGAGACTGTGCCCATTTGTCCGATTCCCATCCATAATAGTCAGTCTCCAAACGTCTCATTAATTCATATCTTGAATAACCATTTATAATATCACTCCATAGCTGGTTTATTTTTTCAGCTCTTTCAAATGTCATTGCCATAATTTATCTTAATTTATTTTAAATAAACATATTAAAAAATAAAACCTGACTATTCATCACGAACTGTCAGGTAATTTCTTTTCTTTTTGATAATCAAAAAATAAGCTAAAAATTAAAGCTAATTTATATTATTTAACTTATTCACCTGTCTGGTTAACAGGATTTTCTTCAGATTTTTCTTCTAATATTTTGTTAATTTTACTTAATTCAATATCCATATCTCTTTTAAGTTCAAACACTCTCTGTCGAATGCACGAGCCACAAGATGTGTTGTTTAAAGGTCTCTTTAGTCTATCTGCGAAACAGCGATTGTAACAATCTGTAATCGCTTGTGAGCTTGGATAATTACCTTTATTGATAACTCCTGAAGCCCAATTAATAAATTCTATATCTTCATCACTTAATATCATATCTTAAATCTATTTTTTTCATCTATGTATAATGCTAAACCAGAAAGAATTGAAATTACAATACCAGCAACCATAAATACATAGTTATTTAACATTAATCCTACACTTATATATGTGCCCAACATAGACCATGTTGTCAAACATTTTCGGCAATTGAATGGTTTTAAATCAAAACAACTGAATGGTTTGGGATAATATTTTTCTAATAAATACCAAACACCATAAAATATTGAAATGAAAATTAACCAAAATAAAAATATTGTAAAAAATAACATATTATATAATTTTTATCTAAACATATTTTATTCGAATTGAGGATATGCTTTGATGAACTCTTTATATACCTCTTCTTTGTTTATAGTGTCCCTGACCCATTTATTTATTGTTGTGACCCTTTTTTTACAATCATTAATATTTGTTATATTTCTTAGCATTTGATATGTCATTTTTGGAATAAGATGCTTTATTCTAAAACAGAAAAAACTTACAGTATCAAAATTTAATTCCACATTATAAAGGATATAAGTGACTGTAAAATCATTCAACATTTGTTTCTTTATCTTTAAATGAAGAGGTTCATTTTTCATGAGATATTCCTCATGCGCTTCGCTTATGTCGATATTATAAGTTCTTTTTGTCTGTCTGGCATATGTAACGCTTCTTACTATATTCATTTTGAATGATTGGAACAGATAGTTTTTCATACCCTGTTCTGAAGTATCTTTAAGACCATTGCGACAAATGGAATCATAACAGTTTAATATTGTTTCAGAATAAACATCTTCTTCAAATTTTTTTTTAACTGAATTGCAATATTGTTCAAATTTATTTTTATATTCAATATAAATTGAATTAATATAATTTAACCATTTGTCAGCCATCTCTTTTTTTAATGGGTCTATTGGTTTGTTCTTATCTATTTCTGATATTCTTCCTGCCACTGTCTGATATATTTATCTTCATTATAATCATATATGTAGAACATTGAATCCCTTGGAAATAAGCCATATCTTTCAACTTCTTCCCATCTCTGTTTCCCTTTGTTATAGATTCTTGCGAATGGATAAAAATTCATTTTGTTTACTTTTCTTAAATCCCAAACAGCGACATGTTTCTCGTCTTGAAAGAAATTTATATACAATGGAATCTCTTTGTTCTCTTTCCAACGTTTCATTAAATGTTTATATTTATCCACTTCAATGTAAACATCGTCATACTGGTTTATATGATTGTCCCTGAGTTTCAACTCACAATTAGTAGTTGTTCCAGTCCTGTTCACACATGTCCAGTCTATCCTGTCCAAATCACCGTTCCTGTTTATCTCCTTGAACCAATCAACCTTGTCATTGAAATATTTGAAATATCTGTCATCTATCCTTTCACAACTGTTAAAAAAACTATTTGTCATTTTTATATTTTTCCAATAATTCTGACATACATTCTTCCATTGATTTATGTGTTACAACATAATAAACACCATTTTCAATTATAAAGAATATTGTCTTATTATTTATGTTCTTTAAATCATACAATGATTTTACAACATATCCATTATATTTTTTCAATAAGTCACTGTAACCCTCATATAACCTGTCTTGGTTTGCAACAGCATGTACAGTATATAGTTTGTTGTTTTTACCTCTTACTCTCATTTCACAGATTTCCATTTGTTTTTTATGTAAAATATTATTCTTATTATTCCAGCTATTACATAAGTGAATCCTAATAACAAGTCTTGGAATATATTCTTTAATCCCTGTATGGTGTCATTATAAAATAAAATGAACAACCATATAAAAAATATTATAATCAGCATACTTTCTTGACGATATGAACCATCTCTTCCAAGTCAGTACAATATATCGAATCCAATATAAGACTTGTTGAGAAGTTATTTGGTAAATCTCCTATAATAATCTTGTATTTGTTATACTTGTCAAATAATCTCTTGTAATACATCACATTTTCCAATGTGTCCTCATGTATATCAAATACTGCTTTAAGAAATTCTTCACATTTTTTATTAACATCTTTTTTCATTTTAAACCAATTCTATTCTTTTTATTGTTTGTATTTTTATAATCATCTTCAGCCACATCCATATCATCTGTGTAAATTAATCCGTTGTATGTTGAACTGTTTGTTTCTTTTATTGGATTATTGATAGCTTCCTGTAACTCTCCGATTGTTAAAGAAACTTCATTGTAATTCAATTTTTCCAATAAATTGATAATTCTTAATGCTGTATATAAATTAATCTGTACCATCATTTTTGTTTAAAATTTACTTTGAAACCATTCTTTGATTTCCATTATTATTACCATTATGTGTACCAAGACCACACCTAAAAAGATAGCAATTGGTAGACCAAGCAACCACCATAGCCAAGCCCATCCAGTAAGTGATACTGCTATGATTATCAATAATATAACTATAATTAAACCTATCATTTATTTATTTTTTAAACTGTTAATTATTCTTAAACTTTCATTGTACATTGTTGGATAATTTCTTTTTTGAAAATCCAATTCAACTTTCATTTGTTCTTTTGTAAATTTTCCTTGTCGATATAAATTGATAAAATGTGTTATCAATCCTTTTGCTGTTTGTACTTCATTCATATTTTTAACTTTTCTTTACAATTATAAATATCTGTTAAATTACAAAAGTTTCATTTTAAATCCACTTTTTTCTTTATTTGTTAACTCTTCACCTAAATATATCGGAATAAAATGTTTTGTATCATCGTCTTTAATATAGTCATGTTCTTGCATAACATCGGCAATTGTTTGAATTATATTAACAAAATCCCATTTTCTTCTTGAATCTCTATAAAAATAAAAACCAACCTTATATGGATATTCCTTGTTATTAATCATTTTAAGCCATTCTGTTGAATTATCTTTTATTAATGGTATAATCCATTCTTCATAGTCTCTTGTTAGTTTAGAAGAGATAATTCTTCTATTCTTAGTTATTATTTTACTATTCTTTTTACTTGGAACGTTTTTCCCAATGAACTCTATATATTCCATAAATTAATCTTTGTATATAAAATACATAAAAGCTATTGAAAAGTCAAGTGTTTTTATAATTATTTTCATATGTTTTTAAACATAGTTATATAACATATGAAAAATTAACATATTTTAATTTACTTTTCTTTGTTAATTTGATATATATTGTTATATTTGCAAAATAAATGGGATGAGATTGCAACTCATTGGGAAGATTCTTCTTGTTTCGAATCTTCCCTTCCATTTATTAATTTGAAACAAGATGATAATAAAATTAAAATTTATTTAATATGAAACAAGAATTTCAATTTACAGCAGTTCCAACTAAATTAATGTTACTGCTTGATAATAACTGCCGAAGCATGTTATTCACACTAATTCAATTATCTTCATGCTATGCGAATGAAGATGGGTATTTCTTTCGTTCTAATAATGATTTACAAGAAGAATCAAATTTATCAAAGAACTTGGTAATTGTTACCATAGATACTTTATATGTTAATGGTATTATTGATGTTAAATGTGTTGGAAGTAAATGCAGAAAAATATCAAATTATTATAAATTAAATTATGGTAAGATTATTGAATATGATAACATGTCAATTGAAGATACTAAAAATCCAGATAATAAGATAAAAACTTTGAATTATAAAAATAGTGATTATGTACCAACTTATAAAACCGCAACAAATACCGCAATGATAACCGCAAAAAGTGAACATCAAAAACCGCAAAAAGTGAACACCAATATAGATAATATTAATATAGATAATATAGAAAATAAAGATATTATATATAATATAAATTTAAAAGAAAATTTAACTAGTATATATAAGGAAAAATTAGAAAAAATTTCAACAAACTATAGTTACTATACTTTTGCTTTTTCAAGCAATGCGAAATTAATCATAAGTAAACTTGAAAAAGATATAGAATGTTGGGAAAGAGTAAAACCAGTATTAACTGATGAGGTTGAAATTATGTTAATAGAAAACCATTTTAAACTTAATGTATATAATTAACCATATAATCAATGAGAATGTTATTTATTTTAGATTTAAGAGACTTTATTAAGCTTGTTAATAACTTATATATCTTTACTAAAAATAATTGAATGTAGAGCCTTGAAATGAATTAACCATTTTTAACTAAAATAATTTTATAATTCCAACTAAATGTATTATCTTTGTAGAGTTGTTAGAAATTAACTATAATAAAAATTAAATGATATGAAAAAAGAATTTATAAATGTATCTAAACAATTGATGTTTTGTTCAATCATTATGATAATTAACCAATATCTTATAAAATATAGTATTGGTATGACAGAATCATATTGGATGATAGCAAAATATTTATTCTTAGTATCAACATGGTTAACCATAGGAATAATAGGTTTATTAGCTATAGTAAACATAGTTCAACTTATATCAAGGTTTAATTTAAATTATATACCAGATAATGGAATAATGTTTCCTTTGATAACATCAATTGTTAAGTTATCTGGTATTACAGGTTTAATCCTGTGGATTTAGTGGTTTTAATCATTTCTAACCAACTTTAATAAAAATAATGAATAACATGTCAAGTCAATAATAAAAATGTCTTAAACAAGCTTAAAATGAATATGGAAAAAGAAACAATAATTGAAATAACAAGAAGGTTATATAAAGCATATGAAACCTTCAATGAAAAAATACCTAGGAAATATACAGTTAAAGGTGTGAGTTATAATTTCAAGATAATGTTGAATAACGACCCAAAAATAATACTAGTTATGGTAACAGAAGGAAATTTTAATATAATAGAGAAGATTGTAAAGGCAATTCCTTTTTTATATTTATGCAAAAATGCAGGAATTTTAACAATAATAAATAATTAATTATTAACATTAAACAATGAGAAAATGGAAAATTTAAATGATTTTTTTAAACAAGGTGAAGATATATTTTATGATATATACATGGAATATGGTAAATTTAATTTTTATGGAATACCAACTAACGAAAGTGATGATATTCCATTGATACCTTATGAGAAAGTAATAAAAGGAAAAGATTATGAGTTTAAACTGTTAATAACAGAAACACCTGATATTAAAATACTTAATATCAACAATGGTAATGTAAATAAAATAAGAGAAGCCGTTTCATGTTTAAACTATTTTGGTAGTTGTTATGAAAACGGTATCATACCACTACCTGGTGTTAATTTTTTAGCTCTTGGTATGTATTAAAATATAAAAGGTGTAGTATGTTTATTACTACACATTTATTTTTATCTTCTTCCAATGAAAAGTGTGTAATGAAGGTCTTAAAAAGACTTCAAGTGAATGAAGATGAAATAAGTGATTTTAAAGACTTTTTTCTTCAAGGTAATACAAGAGTACCCTCAAAGGGAGAAAGTGCCTAAAATCGAAAACCCAATAACAAATAAAGCATATTATAACCTATGGATAAAGAAACAATTTTGGAAATTGTGAATAGACTGTTTAAAGCATATTCCAATTTCAATGAAAAAGAAAGTAAAATTTATACAGTTAAGGGAAAAAATTACAATTTCCAAATACTTATTAACAGTGACCCTAAGATAATTCTTTCAAGTGTAAGTGAAGGTAATTTCAATACAATTGAAAAAATAGTAAAGGCAATACCTTTCATTTATCTGTGTCAGCAATGTAATATTCAATTATTAACATCAATTAACATTAAAAGTTTGGTAGATTGAAAAGAATTACTTATCTTTGCAATGTGATTAAGAAATGAAAGTAATAAACTAATTTAAAAACTAAAAGAAAATGGAAGATAAACAACTGTATGATGAAATCATAGATGATTTGCTTAGTGAACTTGATTTGGCTAAATTGAAGGAAGATGTAGAAACATATGATAGAGTTTCATACAGATTATGTGATTGCCATGCATATAACAGAAAAAGAAACTATTCAAAAGAAAAGAATTTCAATTTGGTAGTTTTCAAAAAATTATTGGAAGATGAATTACATAAAAATAAATATTTTATATTGGAAATGGAAGTTTTTAAAAGTAAAAACAGATACAATGAAGTATATATCAATATAGAATTTATAATTGTAAAATAATAAAAGAAGTAATATGAAAGATTTATCAATTGAAAGAGCAAAATTTGAAGAGTTTGTAGAAAGTTTAGACCATGAATTACATTTCTATGATATTCATGAAGGTGATAAATTCACAGTTGAATTTAATTTAGGTAAAACATTGAATTTCAATAAATTTGTTTATCAATGGATGATTAAACAAGTAATACCTGGTGCTATTGTGAATATCAATAAAGATAGAAGAAAATATATTTTAACAGTTCATTGTTATGAATGGTATGGTTTTGATTCCAATAAACTTAAAAAATATTTAAATACAGAACTAAACAATGAAGAAGAAATTAATAATGATATTGTTTCATGGTTAAGGGAAAAAGTTATTGAATATTTCAGGATTGAAGATATGATGGGAAGAAGAGCTTCCAAGATAAGATTTTCAAGTACATTAAATATAAGAGTGAAAGAATTGATAGAACTTATCACAGAATACACTCCTGAATTTAAAAAGAGATTTCAAATCAGATAATTATAGAATGTATGGGAACAATACAAACTGATGGCTTCAACAAGAAAGAATGGATAAACACTACTTATGGTGGTATGTTGGAATTGGATATTGATGATAAGAATGACTTGTTTATAAGTGATTTCATTACAAGGATTGAAGATTATATGTTTTACCCTAACAAAGCTTATTACATCAATATCTTCACAAGTCAAAAACTGCATTTTGATGTAGAAAGACTTTCAAAGAGTATAACACTTATGATGTTAAGTCATAACCTATTATCTGACCATATGATTGAATGTAATGGTGAGGAAAGTGAAAGAAAATATTTTCATATATTGATGCAGGTAAGGGAACATATTTAAGATATTTTAAATATATAATTTTTGATGATACCAAAATTAGTTGTATATTTGCATTGTGAAAAACGAATTAAATTCTTTCATTTTGTTTTTAAAAGTTTTTATTTGTTGTTGCAGGGTAGGAGACAAAAACGTTCATTTTAAATTTCATATATCAACATATTTTATATTCGTCTCCTACCCTTATTGAAATGAAAGAATTAAAAAGAAATTATTTTAAGTTTATATATTGTTTTTAATTAGAATTTTTATTATACATTACTCCCAAGATGGTTTGTGATAAATAGTCTTGGTACTTTCATAGATGTTAGAATTTTTAGTTATTATTAAATAATAAAAGCCCCACGTTGTGAAACGAAGGGCTTTTTTATTTTTATCTTCTTCCAAGATAAGGTCGTCTAGTAGTATATAGTTGTAAATTTGGATTGGGTTTTTTTCTTTGTTGTTCAGATAAAGCAACATAATATATCCAATCATGTTCCATATAACCACCATTATAATAGTCTACTATCCAAAAATAATCATCGCATATATTGTCACTTGAACAACTTCCACAGTCATCTGGTCTATATAAAGGATATGTATCTGAATGCTCGTTCAAGAATTTTTTTAGCAATGTCTTACATACTTCAACTTGTGCCTTTATATGTGAATTGATATAATTTGTATCTTTTGATGAAAGACTGTCTGAATTATCTGATTTACCTTTTGTTATACCAACCTCGCTTACATGAAATATAATGAAAGGTAAACTTTCATATACTGCACACATTGAAAGATAAGGGTATATTTGAAGTAACAAAGTGCTATTTTCAGGTGTGACCTCATTATTGTTAACTTGTTCCAATAACTCTTCATAAAGTGGTGTCCCAAGTATAGGTT
>OHAU01002969.1_pt1 | contig 14717 bp, 13 predicted proteins | sample 1577181 | NCBI WGS metagenome assembly OHAU01 (sample SAMEA3541472, study PRJEB24748) | human gut metagenome | biome: human gut; feature: human-associated habitat; material: faeces | place: China | collected 2012
TACCTGGTTAAGAAGATGGCTGACGATCTAAACCTTCGTCTGGAAGCTGCTTCCCAATGGGGAAAGGGCTTTAAGATAGTCATCTTCTTTCCAAAATTGAGATTTAATGGAAAATCATATAAATAGAAAAACGCCCGCAGATTTTCTCCTGCGGGCAGCGTGTTGTCAGCTATCCAAAGGCTTGTATTGTTATTCTTTAATCTTTCTTTAAAAAATATGATAAAAGGTTTGCCCACAGGAAATTCTTACTCAATCTCTTCTCCATCTATATATAGTTGAAATTTATCAGGATTATTGACAACGTCATAGTCCTTTCCGTATTCTATAGGCCTATATTCGGCTGTCATTACCGACTCTCCTTCTTCAATATCCTCTTTCCATAAATAAATGTACATATCAAGGCTCGTCGCATATCCATGGTCTGTTGAGAATTTTGTCGAATGAAAAGAATCATCCTTGTACATCTGCAATAGTTCTCTTGCAAACGCTTCTCTATCTTCAATATTTTCCCGGTTAGCGACCACAGTTATATTTTCATCACGATTTATGGAAAATGTTCCAACTACATCCGGTTCACCTTTCTTATGACCGGATTCAGATTTCATATAAATACTTTTTGCCGCAATTATCAAGATCACTGCTCCTGAGATCACTGCAATGATACTTCTCTTCATATTTCCATTCATTCCCTTCTAACTGTCCTACTGCATAATCTGTTACTTCTTTCAATACCGATTTGTCTCTTTTAAGTGTTACTTTCTTTCGTTCTTTCTGCACAGACAGATTAACATCTTCAAATCCTGCATTTTGCCTATATCTATTTTTAAGAATTATATATAGTTCTTTAGAACTATAATATCATGGTTTTGATTGCGAAAAAAGACATGTTTTACAAATGAATCCATAAAAAAAGAAGAGCTTTATGCCCTTCAATTTTGCAGTTAATTCTATTAGCCTACAAAAGCTCTGACTGCATTTAAAATTCTTTTCTGTTCGTTCTTTGGTAATTTTTCTATCATTTCAGACAATTCATTGGTAACACCTGTGACAGAATGTGTCACGACATCAATCAGCAGTGCATCTGCCGATATATCAAGTGCATTGGCTATCGCTACAAAGGTATCCAATTTTGTTACTTTTAGTCCTCTCTCTATCACACTGACATGTGTTGTACTTAAATTTACCAGCGCTGCCAGTTCTTCCTGTGTAAGATTTTTTGCCTCTCTTGCAGCCTTGATTCGCTGACCAACCGCTTTTAAATCCATCGTAACACCTCCTTCAGAACGATAATTCGCTCTAAAATTAGTATACTGATGGATAATCAAAAGATACAGAATCTACAGAAGATGTGCTAGTTCTTTAGAACAAGTATTGATATTTTATATATCTTAACTTCCGGTTTTTTACGACTCTTTTTCTTGACCTCTTTATCTATTGTACTCTGATTTGTCATATGATTACCTCCGATAGCAGTCGTCCCCCCTTGTGATGATACCGTGTGCTTTTGCAGATGTGCGATACTCGTCTGTGGTGCTTAGCGGGACAAACTTTTCTTCGGTCAAATATTCAAGGGAGATTTCCCATTTCCACCTTGCCACCAGCATACGGGCAGCGTCAAAGGACGCATGACGAATAACAATCCGGCAATAGGTATCATGCACTAAAATATCCGAATCCATATAGAAAGCACATATTGAACAACACTGCCAAAATCAGAGCTGACAGTATAAATGCCACTTTTCCTTTCCCCTTTGTATACCAGCAGATAAAAGCCAATAATGGAGAAACAGATGTAAATCCAAACCAAACCACCGCATAGCTTCTTGGAAAAAATCCTGCAATATAGTTTGAATACAAATAGTAACTTGCAACCATACCAACAAAGAATGCAAAAACATTAATGCTTTGCGTTCAGTAAAACCACATCTCTCTGCAATAGCTATGTTAGATTCAAAATAAAAATATTTTAGAAGAAACACTCTCCGGATCTCTTCTTTTTGTTTGTAAAGAAAAATACTGATCGATTTTCCAATCTCTTCATCATTCCTGCCCGGAGCATACCTTTCATCTGGCAGTACATCTGCAAGTTCATCCAATGCCATAACCATATTGGCTGATCGTTTTTGGGCTTTTAGTTTTCTAAATTTATCGATGGAAATATTTCTGACGATTGTGGAAATATAAGATTTAAAATTGCCTGGCCTTGCAGGTGGGATTCTGTTCCATACTCCTAAATAGGTGTCATTTACACACTCTTCCGAATCCTGGCGGTTATTCAGGACATTATAGGCAATTTTGTGACAGAGCGTTCCATATTTTATATCTGTTTTCTTAATTGCCTGTTGATTCCTTTCAAAGTAGAGTTCTATTATTTTTTTATCGTCTATGATGTTCACCTCCTCAAAAATGTTCTCAATTATAAAGTCGGCTTTTTTTGACGGACGTCTCAAAAAAATTATATTTTTTTGAGTCATAGCATAACAAAAAGAGAACAGCTCATTAGACATTCCCTTTTGTCAGCTGAAGTGTTCCCTTATGGTTATTCAAAATTATCAGTACTTGTAATCTTCTGGTTCAATACTCTATTTACTCTTTCAATGGGGAAGCTATCTTCCATATCAGTCACTTCAAACAAATTTAGCGGTAGCTCCCTTTCTCCAATCAGAGACAGATATTCTTTAACAGCTCTGCAGTCGATCATGATTTTTCCATGCCCATCCCAATGACGATTACTCTCTTTCTTCTTCAACCCGGAAATCCAATATTCGTCGCCATTCTCAATATCTACATAATTGGAATAATTGCCATTATATTTTTGAAAAGCATGGTTATTAAAATAGATTGTTTTCTTACTCTTTGAAGTTTTCACATATCCGATCCATGCCGGACCATCATCTGAATATCCCGTTTTAAGTTCAATGTACATTAAATCATGAATCATTTTTAACATCTCCATCTAAAGGAACAGTTTTAGCCATTCTCATTTTTTACTGCTGCTTAATAAGTTCCCGGATTCCACAAATAAACGATAAAACAATTACTATAATGTAACAACTCCGGTTTACAACCGTATTCTCAGCCCAGTTGCTTACTGCGATCACAGTCCATAAAGCTCCTTGTACAACCATCAGCATTCCATTTGTTTTTGGATTACTTTTATTAGCAACCAGTAAGAAAATGTAAACGGCTAAAATAATGAGTGATATAATGATTGTTAATGTTGGCATAGGCTTGTTCTCCTTTGCTGTCCTGTTTTTTATTATTTCTGAGTCAGAATACCATTTTCTTCCAGTGCTTCTGTAAATACGAAATATATTCGTGTTACTGCGGGTTTATAGTAATGAAGCATATAGCAGATATCGCAATGCATTCAAGTTTCACTCTTACGCATAAATCCCGCCAGCTATTTCACTGCTAATCGATATATATTATAGCACCAATCTATAACCCTGTCATTGGAATGTCTAAGTTTCCTGGCTTTACTTTCCGTTATGTTAATAAGTCCACTATTACAATTTTTTTAGCAAAGGACTGTTCTCAGTCCCCTGCCTTCACCCATTCTTATAAACATTTTTTCTTGCATTTTTATCTGATTCTGTATTTTCCTCCACATGCGCATCTATACTTCTTCAAAAATATCTTGCGCACAGTTAGGCTGCTCTTTTTGATTTATTTTCCATCAAAAACAGATTTTTCCCATAGCATCCGGAATCTGTAACAGAAGCTGAACCGAACAGACTGTCAAGGTACTGACTGCCATTTTTTGACTTGGAAATATATAAATAGTAACTGCTCTTTATATATTCGTTTGTTCTCACATTATACTGATAGTAAGTGCTGAGTACAAAACGTGCTCCCAGCTTATTCGCTTTTTCTTTTGCAGTTTCAATGGCTAGATTAACCGCTGCGTCCAGTTCCTCACAGGATAAATTTTTCTCATAATACCGTTCCAGGAAAAGGACCAGTTCTTCCCCTTCCTCGTCTTTCGTCTCATCCAGGTTTGATAAATCTGCAAACTGGATCTTTTTTCGGTGCATGTCGTCTGCATAGGATCCTTTTGTCAGCCGTAACATGGCACGAAACACTACCTGTCCATTTTTTGGGATAAATAAAAACTTTTTATTGGAATCAAAACAGGACAACAGACAGTGGCTGTTGCTTCCGGTACGGTAAGAAATACAGGAATAAGTTGGGATTTCTCCAATCTGCATGATTGGAAGAAGTCTGGTTTCCTCTTGCAGTGTCAGATCTCCGCAAATGTAGGTCAGATCTTTTTCCCATTCCAGTTCCACTTCTTTTGATACCGCAAAATCAATCTCTCGGCTAAGATCACCAGCCGGATATTTCAGTTTTTCAAATTTTCCAAGCAGTTCTGCTACCACAAGTCTGCGGATTTCTTCTTTCTTGGATGGCTGCTGTTTTAAATAGGTTGCTATAACTTCAGCTCCTCCCGCAAAGATAAACTCTCCGATCCGTGTAGCATTTGTTTTTACAAAATCCTCAGAAAACGTAAGTTTTTCCTTTAATACTCCCCAGGAAATATCCCGCATAATAAGTTTTTCTTTTAATTCCCAAAACGAACCACACTCCTTAATCAGCTCCAGATTCTTTAAAAGATAAAAGACCTGTTCTTCCATAGTAATCTCTTTTTCCATACCTTTTAACTGTTCCTGGTATACAAGAAGCCAGACTGCTGTTTCATAGCTTAAGCCACGGATATTTCCAAAATCTTCCCTTATCCATCTGGATAAAGGCTTTATGGACAATGCTTTTGCAAGTATCCCCAATTGTCCATCCTGAAATGTTCTTGGCATACACTTTCTCTTTAAAAGTTCCCGGAGGACACAGATCTGGTCGTCTATTCGCATACAGGTTAGTTGCCCGTATAAGCATATGACTGTTTTTTCAGCCCTGCAAAGAAGTTTTAACTCCTCAAAAGTATACATTCTTTTTTTCAGATCGTGAAACTGCCGGCGTGGCAGGATTAGGTCAGCACTTTCTTTTAAATTCTTCTTGTTTACAGTATTTAAATTTAGATATTCCAGATAAACCGATTCCTCCAGCAATAGGGAATTATCTGGAAGGTCGTCGAAGAGCATTTTTTCTTTCTGGATCAGCCTCAAAAAGTTTTTCTTCTTTTGGGTAATTGCATATAACAGAAGTTCAGACTTTTTATAACTGAGACCAGAAAGGTCAATTCCAGATAATGGGTTCTGGTATAAGGTATTTACATAAGACACCCTGCTTTTAAAAACCTCTGATGCACCCATCCCATCCATAAAGATTCGTTCCAGTTTACAAAGGTCCGCATACAAAGCCCCATTCCACAGCCACAATTGCAAGCCATAAGACAGAAGGTCTTTTGGAATATATCTTGTTACAACCTGCATTTTTTCCAAAATTTCACCAGGTTTTTCCCTCAGCTGATCAAACTGGTTCTGGTTTAACGGTTCAATTCCTGCCTTGTATCCTGCCAGTGTGTTGACCAGTTTCAGCAGTTCAGGATCTTCAAGGCTTTCTATGGTTTTGGGCTTCTCCAGTAATCCAAGCAGCAGGTCAGAGGAAAATACCGGCTGAAAAAGCAGCATACGCCCTTTTTCTCCTGCCCTGTCAAAATCCAGCTCCCCGATACACATAGTCAGGCTGTTTACCAGCTGTTCCTTCTCTTCCAGACTTACATCCAGTTTTCCATAGTATTTCATATAGTGATAAGCCGCCTCGTCAGGGATCATTGGATCAAAATATATTTTTTTCATCTGCTCGTATCCAATGTCCGATAACTTGTCATTCTCTACATTGGAAAGAATCTTCTGAAAACGTTCCATGTTTAAGCTGTCTTCCTCTTTTTTTAACTTTCCAAGACAATCTATTGCTTCTGGATTCTCCATCAGATACAACAGTGTCTCTTCACGTAAAGAAGGGACCACATCGGCTACCTGGTTTTTTATTATTTTTTCCGCTGCCCTTGCACAGTTTCTTTCACCTTTTTCATTCAAAAGACGAAACGGAATCGCTGCTTCGGTCAGCTGCTTAAATTCCGTCAAATGTTTTATTACAGTTTCTACCATTATGCTGCCTCCATTCTGTCAAATATCTTCCGGACACCATCCAGTTCCAGCTGTCCATCTGCATATAGTTTCTGGGCCAGTTCCATCAGATATTCAATTTCCTGTTTATCTGTTACTATTTTTCCTTTTCGTTTCAGGACATCCCTCATATACCCCAGTACCATTTTGGCACGCATGGAAATCCCATCAAACCTGCCATAGGCATAATAACTGTAAAGCGCTTTAAAGATCTGATCTGTGTCTGTATTTTTTCGGACAATATAATTGAAACTTTTTTTAAGCTCCTTTTCTTTCTTCCACCTTTCCATCCGCTTTTTCTGCTCGCTTTTCCAGTTCTTCTGTTTCTCATAATTTTGCAGTTCTTCTGCAGTCATATATTTTTTGTGCAGTTGTTCTTTCTGAAATCCTGATTCCATAAGCGGAAGAACCGCTTCAGCAATCTGCCTGGCTTCCTCTTCCTCCATCCAAAGCTTTGTGCTCTCCTTAAGCAGAATTACCTGCAGAAACCTTACATAATACTCAGTATCTTCTGTAAAAAGCTTCTCTTCTGCCCACAGGAATAATTCCCGGTGCATGCTTCTCTCCAGCATTGGACGATAGATTTCACAGTTTTCTCTTTGGATCTCATAGTAATCCAGAAAAAAAGCTTTTTTCATGATCTGCCAGGGCACCAGATGACCAGAAACTCCATCCATACCGATTTTATCAACAAGAAGTTTCAAAAGAAAATAGCTGTTTTCCGTTTCAATATTTCCAACTTCACATTTTAAATAGAACAATATGTGTTCCCACTTTTTTAACAAAGCTTCATACTCTTCTTTCGGATAAGAGCCTTTTATAACAATCTGCTCATGCTCTTTTACAAATTTTTGCATGAGACCAATTCCATCCAGGATCTCATTTTCACATAACAGATGGAATACATAGGTCAGGTCATAATTCCCGGTTCTCCGGAAAATATCTGAATACTCATGTCCCGTCAGATCCCGGTATTTCTTCAGATAAGATACCAGTTCCTGTTTTTCAAAGACATTTCCTCTCAGTGTATCATTGACACATTCCTCAAAGGCTTCCGCATCCAGCTGACCGGCCAGACATTCCCATTCTTTTTTATTTAAGTCTATGTAATGCCACTTTTTCAGTCCGTTTTTCCGAAAAGGGAATAATGCCAGAAACGTGTTTACATTTTCCACATTCAGGCATTCATACAGGCACTGCTGTATTTTTTCATTTCCATCAATACGTACCGGAAGCAGATCATACTGACGCAAAAGCGTTTTGCATAGTTTATAAACGGCATCCGGGTAGGGCTCTTTTCCAGGCAGAAAGGTTTTTAAAACATTTACTGCAATCTTCTCGGCTGTAAGAGACTCTTGATCCAGCTGACCCAGCCCGCTTTCTGACCTTGTAAGGACACCATTTAGAAAAATCACTTCTTCTTTGGTATAGCTGGATTTTTCCAACTGCCCGATCAATATACCATTCGCATTTTCTGCGTTTATCCGGGATAATTTCATCAGCCGTTTTAAGACAGCCACATCCTTTGTCCGGTCATTTTTTAATCTTTTGTCATATTTGCCTGTGACCCAGGCATAAACAGGCCAGTCTTCATAAACGGATACGGTGCGTCTGCTTCCAAGGCAGGCGGCAACCTTTCCCTTTAGCAGCTGCCATAAAGTAATATCTTCCGGAAAAACAGAGAGGATAAAAACCATTTCCTCCACCTTTTCGTATGGATATGCATATAACTCATCGAACCAGGATTTCCGGTCTTTTTCCGAAAGCAGGCATCCAACTGCAATGCAGCACAGATCCTTTTTTCCAAGTACTTTGCCAAACTGCTTCCAGAAACGGCTTTTTTGTGTTCCGTTAAACATACATTTTTCCTGCAGATAATCACTTTTTGCAAGTGCAAGACCAAGCGCACGGTAGACAGGTTTTGTCATTGACCGATGTTCTTTCATACGCTCTAATACTTCACCGGGATAATAAAGACCATATTCTTCCTCCATGCTCTGCTTATAAGCACCATAAAACAGGTCATTTTCTTTTTTCTTACGCATAAAATTCATTTTATCTTCCCGCGAAGAGGACTGATAAATCATGGATACCATCTGTCGATACAGATTAATATCCAGCCATTCTTTATAAATGTTCCATTCCATTTTAATCTCCCTTTTCCTGTTAAACTTAAAATCAACCATTTCAACAGCGTTATCCCTGTTCAATGTAACGGATGCTGTTTTGCCTGCATGTAAATTCCGGACACAGGGAGCGCCATAGTTCTTCTAACTCCTTCATATTGTGTGCACTCAGCTCCGTTTCATGCTCTTCCCCATGCAGATCAGTAAATCCAATCTGGTAGGTTCCTCCTGTGTTTTTCACGATACCTTTTCCAGCTTCCCTTATGGTCATGTCATTCTCTCCCTTCCATGAAGTTTCTTCCCATTAAATAAGGGGACAATATTGTCCCCTAAAAGTTTTATGCAGCAATATAAAGCTCTTTTTCCCTGCTTGCAAGGGGCAGGACATATGTGCTCTTCTCCAGATGATGTATTTTCTGATACTTTACACCATCATGATAAGAAGGAAAGTTCATAACCTGTCCATTTTTTTCATAGGGCTTCAGCTCTTCCCTCTGTCCTGGTTCCATGCCGGGAACCGCAAGTCCCCAGGCCACCTTGCAAAGATTGCATCTTAATCCTGCATACCCAAGATATTCTTTTACAAACTGTTCCGCACTATGGATGTTGAAAAAATAACGGGCATACTCCAGGGAGCGGCACAGTATTTTTCCCTCTTTAAATCCTGCAAAATAACAGTCTTTTTTTAGTTCAATCACATATCCGGTTGCGTAGATTTCCTTTCCAGGATTCCGTTTTTTGGAATCCGTATGAATCTGTAACAACTGCTCGGAATAAATCTTTTTTCTATCCTGCATCATATTCCTCCTGTTTTTAATTTGCTCTTCTAAGTAACTTTGCAAGCTGTTTGGTCAGACGAACTGGCAGTTCCCCCAGATCTGAAATATCAAGATAAGCATTTCCGTAAATCTCCTGGATGGCTTTTTTGTCCCAGCCAATTGCAGCAGCCTGGAACACAATTCCTTTCTTTACAAGTTTTTCCTTGATTTTTCTTAGGTCTGCCATGGCATAACTTCCAGAATAACAGGTTGCATTTGGCAATCCGTCACTGATCAAAAACAGCATTTTATGCTTTTCCGGCCGGTTCAGAAGCTTATTTGCCATAAACAGAAGGGCTGCCCCATCCCGGTTGCTGCCACAGGTTTCCATAGTGGTAATTCTCAGACGGTCGTTTCGGTCTTCTGCAAACTCTGCACAACTGTGAAAATAGACGGTTTCCTCACTGGGATTATTATGACTGTAGCCATCCGTATGGTGCCCATAAACCAGAACCGGGATTCCAGCCTTCCTGCAAAAATCATATAAGGTAAGGGCAGCTGCCTTGGCAGCTTCCATACGCTGTCCCATCATGGAATCGGAATTATCCACTAATACACAGACGGCTGCATCCGTTTTCTTTCCCTGAAAAGTCCGCTTGTACACCGCACCGCCAGGATCCGCAATTGTACGCATATCCAGCCGCTTTCCGAAAAACATCCTGTGTTCCGTTCGTTCCTTCTGGTTTTCCAGAATTGGAAGAAATCTGACCCGAAGCCGCTTTTCCGTTCTTTTTACAGCAGCTTCATATAGGGGAAGAAACTTCTTTTCCGCTTCTGTAAAGACATTCTTATACAGAATCTCTTTTTTCACCCTGTCATGAGCCGCATCAAATTTCATCCCATCCACTTCCTTCTGTAGTCGGTTTCGGACTTCCAGTCCTATTTTCTGATCTACAGTTCCCTCTACCAGCTGAAAAAGAATCTTTTGGAATATAAGTTCAGATTTCTCATCTGTACTCTCTTTTTGGTCTTCGATTCTTTTGGAAACCTGTATGACCCTGGCATTTTCAATATCTGGTAAAGCTTTTTCCTCTGCCTCCGATTCCTGGATAAAGGCTGGAAGGTTCTCCGTCAATGCTTTTAAATACTTACCCATGGCACTTTCCATCTTTTTTTGCTGTTCTTCTGTCAGTTCTTCGCCACATCCATTTTTCTGAGCCTCAGCTTTCCATTTTTCTTTTTCAGATGGTTCATCTGAAGATTCTTTTCCTGGCTGTTCCTCCTGGGGCGTTTCTTTTTCCGGAGGTTGTTCCTGTGTCTCCTGCTGCTTCTCCTATTTTCTTCCGGTTCCTGACATTCCTGTTTCAGTTCCTCCAGAAGCTTTCTAAAATACTTCCACATCTTTAGGAGAATCCGGTTCGTGGCCTTATAACGGATCAGGTCACTGTCTGCTTCCACAGACAGATCTACAAGCTGTTTTACTTCATTTAAGGTATCCAGCATCTCACAGCTTTCCATATTCCAGGAATTTACATAGCCCCGTAGGGCATACTGCACAAGTACTTTTAAGAAGACGGAAACCGGATCCGGATTCCCCTCCAAAAGTTCTTTCAAAGGAGGAATCCATTCCACATTACGTCTCCGGTTGACCAGAATCCCTTTTTTGATGCTGCCAGGAAACAAACTGCACATTTTCGCCTCTATATATACATCATTTAAAAGATTGCTGATATAGGAAGCGCATTCTGTCAGAAGGGATAGTACCGCCGGATCTTTCTTGGTCAGATAAGTATTCATTTCAGCCAATGCGCTCTCTTCGTCCTCGTTTTCGGGCTTCGGTGCATCTGGATACCAGGTTCCCGCCTGCATTTTCTGCATATAGACTCTTCGAAGCCTGGAGTCCGTAAATCTGGCATGGCCACATTCGTGTCCTAAAATTCCAACTAGGCTGTCACTTTTTTGTTCCAGTTCCAAAAAGCTGCCAGTGATTGTATTATCAACGTTGATGCCAATCCTCTTTCCGTCATTCCAGCCGGCAATCCCATCTGAAGCGTTCTGGTACAAAAGCAGCTGCTCCAGCTTTTCCCCTGCCACTTCATCTGCAAGATGCTGGAAAAGCCGCTGATAGCCTTCTGAAAAAAACACCTGCTGGGGGCTTAACTTTTTTTGTTCCTCTTTGATCCGTTCTCTATAAGTATCCTTCATTCTTTACTCCTGTTTCGAATAATATGGTTCGATATAGGTTTTCATCAGATGTTCCTGCTCTTCCGGATCCATTGCTGCCTTACTAAGGACCGCAATCTGGGCTGCCCGCCTGATATCTTTAATTGCCCGAAAAGTAAGCACCCAGTTTTCCAGTTCCCGGTAGCCGCAGACGCCATCCTGGAGGTCTTCTTCCTTCAGATAAGCATGGATCTTTTTTACCACGGAAATCATAAACCTCAAAACGTTCTCATCTGCATACCCAGTCCTTGCCGTTATTCGCTTCTTCATTTCCTCTTCTGTAAGCTCCTGCTTGGGCTGGATCAGACTCATACGGGACAATACAGACTGGTTAAAATTCCCACAACCCACATAATCCAGGTTAGTGGTCATAATGATAATGGTATTCGGATTTCGTCGGATTTTTTCACCGTTAATCAGATCCGTCACCGCACCGTCATCAAAAAGGGAATTCAGCCTGGTCAGGGTACCCGGTTTCTCGATCATGGACGGTTCCTGTATTTCCAGAACCGAAGGCTGCCGGCAGGCTTTTATGATTTCTGATTCCTTTAAGAAAAAATCCTTCTCTTTCCTTGCACTTTCATATCCTTTTTCAAAAGCCAGGCTCAAAAGTTTGTGGAATGCCTCCCCTTCTGAAATGCCGTCTTCATAAGTACCGCTTAATACATAAAGCGCAGAGGCAGGATCCATCTGAAGGTCCTGAAAATCTGGCAGTTGCGGCAGCGTCCTTTTTTTCGTTTCCATGTTTGGGACGGTACTTGCCAGGAGTTCCAGTTCATCCGTTCCAGGTCCACAGGTAAATACGTAATAGGGAAGTCCTAAAATCTGGGCCAGCATCCTGACGTCTGTGGTTTTCCCGGTTCCTGCTTCCCCGGTCATCATAAACAGCCTTGCCGGGGTATGCGTCACCATTTCCAGAATCTCTTCTACTTCCTAGCTGGCAATATAATTCTCCGGGAGCATGGGAATCCTTTCTTCTTCGACAGAAGGGCAGGTAAAGCATCCTTTATAAGCCACTTTTAACTCTGCAATGGTAGCGTTATTCTTTCCCTTTTGCGCTCCCAGCACTTTAAAACTTCCGATTATACAGGCATTTGGGGCGTAAATTCCAGAATTAAGGTCAAAAGACAGAAAACTGTCCTTTAATTTTCCGTTAAAAAACTGGTTACAGTCAAATGGAATCGCGTCTTTTGTTCCGGCCGTAACCCTTTGGTACAGGTTGTCACAACAGAGGAAGGACATTTTAAGCACCATCTGCGCCAGTCCTTTTTTTAAGGCACGTTTTAACTCTTCATAGCAGGCATGAAACTCATCATCGTAATACCTGCTTTTGGAAACAATACTTGCAAAGGCAAGCATGGCGAGGTATTCCTCCCCTGTGGAGCCCCCTTTTAAAACCCCGGGCATTTTTGTTGTATCTCCTCCGTCCGGATCTTTTTTCTTTCTGATCCCACAAAACCTTCCATTCCGGAAATTATAGGTCATGACACAAACTTCTTCATCCAGTGGATATTCCATACAAAAATACCGGATGGAATTTTCTACATTCTGGATCCCGGCAGCTCCCGCCTCCGGCTCTTTTTGTTCCTGCATGGCAATAAGTTTCAAAACAGCAGACAGAGTCGGCGGATGGAGTTTTGCTGATTTCCCCTGGGTCCGCGTATTATACTGTGAACAATGGTCTGCTTCATAGCTGATTCTTTTTTTCTTAGTCTCTTCTAAAATCTGCTCAAATTTCTCCGGCAGTGCCAATTGATAGGTCCATGGCTCGTAAAAACAAATTTCCGGCATTTTCATTCCTCCCATAGGACAAGCAGGGCATGGGAATCTGTTTCCCCATATCCTGCCCTTCTTTGTCCGTTATGCTGATTTCTTTTCCTGTTCCAGATAGGCTTCGTAAATTTTCCGGATCCGGAGCCCAAACATGGTATTGCGTTTACTCAGCGTATCATTCTTAATGGCGATTGCCATTGCTTTTTTACTTCCGACTATGATCACCTTCCGCTTTGCCCTTGTAACAGCTGTATAAAATAGGTTTTTACGGAGCATCCGGTAAAAACTGGTAAGCATCGGCAGAATCACAACCGGGTATTCATCCCCCTGAGCCTTATGGACTGTGATACAGTAGGCAAGATTTAACGGCCATATATCATCATCTGTATATTCCATGATTTTTCCATCCCCAAAATCTACGCGCATGACATTTTTTCCATCTGCCCTGTAGATATTTAAAACCTCTCCCACATCACCATTTGCTACTTCCTCGATATTTTTCAGCTGCATGACAAGATCCTTTTCCCGGTATAAGGTCGTTCCATTTTTGATTTCCGGATAGCCGTACCGTTTCGGGTTTACAATATCCCGAAGAACAGGGTTTAATGCATCTGCTCCTGCCCTGGTATCTTTCCGGAGCGGGGAAATTACCTGGATTCCTTCTGCCTGGTTTTCATTTTTGGGGAGTTCCTCCCTATAAAGCTTTTGGATCAGCTCCGATGCTTCTGTATCATCAGCAGCCGGGTAAAACTGGAACGTATCATCAAATACCAGGTTGGTTTTTCTTTCATTGATTTTATCTGCATTCTGGATGATCGTGGATTTGCCTTCCTGACGGAAGCTCTCTGTTAAAACCGTGACTGGGATCACACCGGATTCGATCATTTCCTTAAACACATTGCCAGGCCCCACAGATTCCAGCTGGTCTTTATCGCCTAAGAATACCATTCGCGTACCATTCTGGACCCGCGACAAAAATTTGTCCATGAGATACATGTCGATCATACTGCATTCATCCACAATGATAAGTTCCGCCTGGATGGAGCATTCCTCGCTCCACTCTTCCTCGCCGGCTTCTCCCTTTAAACCTACAGCCTTATGGATGGTCAGAGCCGGATAAGCAGTGCAGTCACTCATACGTCTTCTTGCACGTCCGGTTGGAGCACATAAAAGAATCTCTGCATTTTTGTTAAGTGCTTTCTGGACGGCCATGATAAAACGGATGATGGTCGTCTTACCGCGTCCCGGACCTCCGGTAATAATCGATACCGGATTTTGGAATGCTTCCAGGATCCCTGCTTTTTGTCTGGCATTTAAAAGGATTTTTTCTTTCTTCTGGATATCCCGGAGGATTGTTTCCACGTTTCTTCCCATTCCTTTTTGCAAGCTGAATTTCACAAGGGAAGCAGCTGCCCCAAGCTCTGCTTCAAAGCTTTTTTTCGCATAGAAGCCTCCTGCATTACACACAAGGGTTCCATCTTCGCGGATCATTTCATTTCCGGCATCCCGGATGGCTCTTTCTGGCACCAGTCCGGTTTCCTTTTTATGATTTAAAAGCAGGGCTGTCCGCTTTAAGATTTCCTCACAAGTCAGGTATAGATGGCCTTCGCCTTCTGCTTCCGACATAATATGAAGAATCGCTGCTTTGATCCGCATAGGCTCATCTGGCTTAAAATTCTTTGCTTTTACCGCAATCGGATCCACCGTTAGAAATCCAAACCCAGGAATCTCGCACAAACGAAATGGCGTGT